>Ga0209039_10000271_pt1 | contig 49774 bp, 40 predicted proteins | sample BogFormECP12_OM1_FD_188238 | JGI IMG/M metagenome (GOLD analysis project Ga0209039, IMG submission 188238) | Bog forest soil microbial communities from Calvert Island, British Columbia, Canada - ECP12_OM1 (SPAdes) (version 2) | ecosystem: Environmental > Aquatic > Freshwater > Wetlands > Bog ...
CCCTAGGAACCATGCTTCTGACCCGGAGCACCCGCAAAAAATGGGCGGCAAGGGTTATGCCCCTGCCGCCGCCCGTCCCTGGGTTGTCTTGAAATTACTGCAATTCTTCTCTTACTGCAAAAGCTTGGTCACTTCCTGTTGCACGCTGTTAGCCTGCGCCAGCGCGGCGATGCCGGTCTGGCTGAGAATCTCATACTTGGACATGTTGGAGGTCGCGGAGGCATAATCGGTGGCCTGGATGGCGTTCTGCGCCGATATCACATTCTCCTGCTGAGTGCTCATCACCTGGCTGAGGGAGTTGAGCGTATTGATCTGGGCGCCGATGTATCCGTCCATCGCGGCCACATCGTTTATGGCCACATTGAGATCGTTCAGTGCGGCCTGCGCATCGGATTGGCTCAACAGGTCGGTGCTGCTGAGTGACACGCCTGCACTGTCAGAGTAGCTCATCGTCGCGATCCCGCCCGTGCCGGTTGGGTCCGTCGTAAAGGTCGAGGAAGCCGCTTGCGCGGTTGCGAGATCCGCGATTCCATTAGCTCCGATGGCAGGCGTTGAAACCCCAACGGTGTAGAAAGCGGCCGCCGCGGTGTAGGTCGGTACGTCAGCTGGGGTGGTGGTGTCGCCCAGAGTTGCAGCGGTGATACCCGCCTTCGAGCTTGCCGACGTAAACGTATCGGTCCCGGACCCAGCGGCGGCGTAGGTAGCCGTGATTCCCCAGCCTTGTGCGTTGATCGTACCGGCAATGTTTGCCAGGGTGTCCCAGCCAGCTCCGCCGAGGGCTTGTGTGTGGGTGTGGCCGGTACTGTCCGTGATGGTGAGGGTGCCGGAGAGAGCGTCCGTATTGACTCCCGTTCCCGCCAATGCGCCCACAGCGCCGGGAGTGGTGCCGCTCCCTACACCCGAGCCCGGCCCGGTGATCAGAATACCGGTGTCGGCGGCGTGGCCCGCGGCGACAGCCTGCTTTCCGGCCTGTGCCGCCGTGGTGAAGCTGGCGGTAATGCCCAGGTTCGCAGCGTTGATGGCGTTGATCATTCCCTGGGCCGTGTCGGCGAAGCCGGTGGCGCCGCCAGCTGAAATGGTTGCGGTTTGCTGAGAAACAGTCCCGCCCGCCCCCGTCGCCATGTAATTGACGGTCAACGAGGAGGTGGGGTTGTGCAAGGCATCGCCCGCTGTCGCATTCGTGCCGCCACTCGACAGGTCGATGAACACATTGCCTTCTCCGCTGCTGTAACTCATCGCGCCGTTGGTGTCGCCCACGCTGCCCGAACTCAGAGTGCGAATATTCAGATCGTCAACCGAAGAACCTGACGCCGAAGAGTCGCCGGTGTAGATGGCGGTCGTATTACCGGCAAAAACTTGCTCCTGGTTGTACGTGGTCGTCGATCCGATGTTGTTGATCTCGGCCAGAATTGACTGGTACTCCTGATTGGCGGCGCCCTCCTGAATGGAGTTGAGGGTGCCGTTGGAGGCTTCCGTAGCCAGCGTAATGGCACGGTCCAGCAGACTCGTCACTTGCGAAAGGGCGCCATCGGCCACCTGCAGCAGCCCCACGCCTTCCGTGGCGTTGGTTTTCGACTGGGTCAAGGCAGCCGAGTTGGCCCCCAGGCCATTCACAAGCGAAAGACCCGCCGCGTCATCCGCGCCGGAGTTGATCCTCGAACCAGACGACAACTGCTGCAAAACCGTCTGCAAGCTGCTGTTTGTGTTGTTCAGGTTGTTCTCTGCATATATCGCTGACAGGTTGTTCAAAACACCGAGGGCCATGGGGATTCAACTCCTTCTCGGATGCTTTCTTTGCGCCCTTGCCCGCCGGTGCTTCTTTCCGTCCGTCAGGCCCGCCATAACTTCCGCTTGGGCTTCTTTGCATCCACCCCCTTCATCGGTAATGGCGAAAATAACTTTAGTCATTATTTACCGGGTCGTTCCCGCACACCGCTGTCGCGCTCCGATTCAAGCTGTCCCGGTTCCCTTCAAACCCTGTCCCGAAGCGATTCAGCGCCTGTCCTGTTGCGCTCCACCTGTTTGTATCGCTTCGCGACAGAAGAGACTGGTCCATAGCACTTGCAGAGGCTTCCGCAGCCGCTCTCCACCGTGCTGCGCGGCCCTTTTCCGCCCGTTTCCCGCGCACAAAAAAACGGCGGCAAGAGGATCGCCCCTTGCCGCCACCGGTCTGAACAACAACCGCAGTTGCTCTCTGCCGTAAAGCCCCGTTACTGCTCGGCGCCCGCTCCCGGCGCCCCCAGCCCATCCGGACCGGCGCCTTCGTCAACCATGCTTTGTGGTCCCGCGCCCTGTGGAGCCGCGCCTTGTGGTTCTGTGCCCTGCGGAGCCGGAGGAGGAGGAGGAGGCACTTGCCGGTGGTACTGGCCGCCCGGTCCCTGGCCGCCGTGTCCCCAGCCGCGCTCCGGCCCACGATTGGCGCGGTCGGTTTGCAACTGCTTCCACTGCTCCGGCGTCAGTTTGCCGCGAATTGCCAGCAGGAAGCGCGCATTCGCCTTTTCCAGCTCGGCCCGGGCCTGCGCCACCTTGTCGATCTGCGCCAGAATGTTGGCCTCGTTTGGCTGATCATCGCGGATCAGCGGCTCCATTGCCAGTTCCGCCTTTTGCAGGCTGGCCCGCAGGTCAATCAGCTTTTCCCGATGCTCCAGTAGAATCCCGTCCATCGCCTTGCGCTGCTCGTCGGTGAGCTTCAAACGCTCCACCATCTTGGGATTGTTCCACCAGCGTCCATGGTCGCCCCGCAGCCCGAACGCCCTCTCCATCGGAGGCCGATGCTCCCCAAATCCCGGCCCCGGTCCGGCGTTCAACTCGCCGCCCGGCCCCTGCGCCAGCGCTGAACCCGCCAGCAAAACTCCCGCCATCGCCATTCCCAACCGTGCTGCAATAATTCCCTTCATCGTGTTCTCCTCCCCCTCTTTGCGAAGGGTTTGTTCCTGTCTTGTGAATTCGCTCTTACCCGCAATGTTTACCTGGCCTCGTCCTCGGCCATCAGTTGAGCCAGCGGCTCCATGGCGCTCGGCACTTCCCGCGATACGTCGCTGTCCACTTTGGCCAGCAAATCCTCTTCTTCTTCGCGAACCCGCTGCTCGGCAACCAGCCGTTGCTGCTCGGCCGCGCGCGCCGCCGCCGCCATCCTCGCCAACTCCTGCCGGTGATGGCGCTCGTGAACCCCTCCCGAAACGCCTCCAGCCACCAATGCGCACCCCAGCGCCCATCCGGCCGCCAGTCGCCAACTCCTCTGCCGCACCGTCTTCACCGCCGTCCGGGGCCGGCTATACGCAGCCTCGCTCCAGGCCAGTACGCTCGCGCGGAAGTTCTTCAGCACCTGAGCCAACTCCGGGGCTCCCAGCGACAGGTTTTCGTCGATGGGGTAGAGCACCGGGGCCATCTCATCGCCGACCATTTCTGCGCGCTCGGCCAATTTGTCCGGCTCCTCTCCGAATTGATCCTTGAAACTCATCGTCTTCCTCCCAGTTCGGCGCGCACTCTCGCAACCGCCCGCGAAAGGTGCGCCTTCACCGTGCCCTCGCTCAACCCGGTGGCTCGCGCAATCTCGCTCAACTCCATCTCTTCCACGTAGCGCAGCAGAAACACCGTCCGCTGGCGCTCGCTCAACCCTTCCACGGCCTTCCACACCCGGCCCACCTGTTCCCGCGCCAGCAATTGCTGCTCCGCCGATCGCTCGCCGCTCGGCAGCCATTCGCTGGCTTCGTCCAGGTCCACTGAATTCATCCGCGCCTGCCGCCAGAACTGCATGCGGCGATTCCGCCAGTGGTCCTTCTGCAAGTTGATGGCGATCCGCATCAGCCAGGTCATCGCGCTCGACTCGCCGCGAAAGCTACCCCAGTTCCGGTGCGCCTTCAGGAAACACTCCTGCGTCAGCGTCTCCGCCAAATCCGGGTCGCGCGTCGACGCCAGCAGAAACCGGAAGATTTGCGGCCGGTGGCTCTCCACCACGCGCGAGAACCCCTGCGCGGCAATCTCTTCCGCCGTGGCCATGGTCATCGTTTCCAATGCTGTGCCGGCAGCCATCACTCAGGTAGACGCCCGCACCGCAAGCAAGTTTACAGCCCCAGGGGGCATTTCTCATCTATATCGGAAGCGGGACGAACAGGGGCGCCCCATGTCTCGGGGCCCCCGGCGACTCGGGTCCCGCGCGAGTGGTTTTTGCTGGCTCAGGTGAAGGGACAGGTCTTCATCCCCGGGGCGAGGATTTGCTTATGAGACCTGTGAATTTGGCCCCGCTTAACCTTCTTACTGCGGCGCGGGTTGCTGTTGTGTGGTTTGCTGCGGCGCGGTCTGCTGCGGCGCGCTCGCCCCAGTTCCAGCCGCCCCCGCCGGTGCGGGAGCAGCCGCCACCGGCATATTCTTCCCGTGCTCCGGATCGTACTGGTGCTTTTCCATCCATTGCTTGAACACCGCCGCCGGCTCTTCGTCCAGTAACCCGCCATGCTTGAAGTAAGCGGTGTCCTTCATATCCACCTGCATCTCACAGGAATCGAATGCCCCTGGCTTGCCGAACTCGGGCAGCAGAATCTCAAGTGTCCTGCCCGGCTTCTTCCAACGCGCCATGTAGGTCTCGTAGCCCGGCGATGCCCTCAGCCGTTCTCCGCAGCGATAGCTGAAGTCGAAGCCGCGCGGCTCGCTGTTTTCATAGAGGTTCGCCCGGCCCTCTCCGTCCACCACATCCAGGGACGTTATCCCGCCGTATCCGCCCCCACGGTAGTAATGCGAATGGGAATTGAACTGAAAGATGTGTACCCGCAATGGATAGTCGGCAGCACTATGCCCACCGGCCAGCACCGCCGTTGAGAGCAGCAAGCAACCCGCCAACCCGCTCAGGACGAAAAAGAAAACACGGCGCATAAAACACCCCCATGAAAGTTGGATACTTGAATTTCCACCCATCCTAATTCCACCCCCCCCCCATCGCAACGGCAGAACCGGGATTTCACATTGCAGGCGCTTAGCCCCTATCCAGGGAGGTAATGGGGATCAGGGAGTCTGACGGTTCACTTCTCAGCAGCAGGATTCCGCACGGAGTCAGGCCGGAATGCAATTCTCTCCGAACTCGGTCCGCTGATAGACTGTGATCGATACACGCCTGCCGTTCTACCTGTGCTGACAAGGAACCCGCCATGCTGCTTGCCTCACTCCGCGAAGAAGTCCTCCACGCCAACCGCGAAATCGCCCGCCTCGGCCTGGCCCCGCACACCTTTGGCAACGCCAGCGGCATCGACCGCTCCGGCCCCGAGCCGCGCATCGTCATCAAACCCAGCGGCGTGGACTACGCCACGCTTACCGCCGCCGATCTGGTCATCACGGATCTCGACGGCAGAATCGTCGAGGGTTCCCTGCGCCCCTCAAGTGACCTGGATACACACACTTGCCTCTATCGCGAGTTCCCCCTGATCGGTGGCATCGTCCACACCCACTCCGAGTTCGCAACCTCCTGGGCTCAGGCCGGCCGTCCCATTCCCTGCCTCGGCACCACCCACGCCGACTACTTTTACGGCCCTGTTCCCGTCGCCGGGCCCCTCACTGCCGAAGAGGTCGCCGAGGCCTATGTCCGCAATACCGGCGCCGTCATCGTCCGCCGCTTCCGTTCCGGCGGCCTTGACCCGCTCGCCGTCCCTGGCGTCCTGGTAGCCGGTCACGCCCCGTTCGCCTGGGGCAAAACCCCCGCCCAGGCCGTCGAGCACGCCGATGTCCTTGAATACATTGCACGTCTCGCCTTCCGCAGCGTCCTGCTCGGAGCGCCCGAGGCGGGAATTCCACCCTACGTAAGCGAACACCACTACCAGCGCAAACACGGTCCCAAAGCCACCTATGGCCAGCTCTGACGGCAGGGATTCCGCAATAACCCGCCTCCCCTCAGAGAGCTACTTATTTCCATAGACCAATCCCTTTCGGCGTATACCCCCTACCATTTCCTGCATTGTTTCAGATAATTCTGGAGACTCCGGTTGACGTTTCGCGGAACTTTGCGTCTCTATCTCGCGTATTCTCAACCGATTGCCGTCATTATTGAGGCAACCAGCGCATTTCGCCAACATGGCAACCGACGTGCAACAATTGAGTAGTGAGCAGCAGATTCAGATGATGTAAGAGCGTCCTCCCATGGAAACCAGCCTCCTCAACCGCTTGCAGGCGACTCTGCTGGGCATAGCCACGCTCAGCCTGTTTCTGCTTGCGGTCTTGAATCTTCGCCAGGAGAGCCATTTCCAGCAACCCGACGACGGGGTCTGGTGGCGCGAGGCGGCGGGCGGGCTGGTAGCGGAAAAGGTGCTGCCGGATATGCCCGGCCAGCGCGCCGGCATTCAGGAGCATGACCTGCTCACAGGAGTCGAGGTACAGCCGGTCAGTCCTGGACGGCGGGCCGGCATCCAGACGCATAACATTCTCACCGGAAACAAAGTGCAGCCGGAAAATCTTCCCCCGCGCGTGGGCATCCAGGCGCCTGGCCTGGCGGGCGAAGTCAACTACACTCCCACCGCGCAACTGGCCGATCTGGAGCGCGCTCTCGATCGCGCCGGGGTTTACGGAGAGGCGTACTACGTAATCACCCGCGACGGCATTCCGCTGGACACGCCGGTGGCGGTCTACCCCGAACCATCGGACAGAAGCCTGGCGCTGGGCTTGCGCGTCATCGGGCTCATCTACCTGATCATCGGTTTCTATGTCCTGTTCCGCCGCTGGGGGGCGCCCCGCGCCACTCACTTCTACCTGTTCTGCCTGGTTTCGTTCGCGCTCTACGCGCTCAAGTACACCGGCGCGCTGAGCAATAACAATTGGCAAGGCCATCTGGACTGGGCCGTCTTCTGGTCCAATGTGCTGGCCGAGTCGCTGCAGCCGGCGCTGTTTCTGCATTTTGCCCTCAGTTTCCCCGAGGAGCGGCTCAAGAAGCTCCGCCGCCGCTGGCTGTTGCCGCTGGTTTACGCGCCGGGAGCCGCACTGCTCGGGCTCTGGCTGATAGCCATCACGCGCTGGCAGGCAACCGGACTACTCAAGCACCGTCTGGACCAGACCGGCACCGCCTACGATGCCGTTTTCTACGTCCTGGCCGCCGTCCTCTTCCTGCGCAGCTATAGCCAGGCCGGCACACCCCTGCTGCGCCAGCAGTTGAAGTGGCTCACGCGCGGCGCGCTGCTGGCCATCGTCCCCTTTACGCTCTTTTACGCCGTTCCCTTCCTCTTCGACTGGCACTGGCCCAGGCTGCTCACCAATCTGGCCGGCCTGTCGCTGGTCTTTCTACCTCTCACCTTCAGTTGGGCCATCGTCCGCTACCGGCTGATGGACACCGATCTGATCTTCAAGCGCGGCGTGGCCTACACGCTGGCCACCGCCCTGCTGCTTGGCGCTTACTTTGGCGTCATCGCGCTGATCTCCGTCATGGTTCACAATGTCATGCCGGAAGCGGTGCGGGAGTGGGGCCTGGTCATCGCCATCCTGGTAACGGCCGCCATATTCGACCCCCTCAAGCGCAGAATTCAGGGTTGGGTTGACAAGGCCTTCGACCGCCATCGCTACGACTACCGCAAGGCGCTGGTTGAATTCGGCCGCGGCCTGAGTTCGGAGACCGATCTCGATGCCCTGCTCGAATCCATCGTCGAGCGCCTTCCGCGCACGATGCTGGTGGCCCGCGTGGCGGTTTTCCTGGCCCGGGATTCCGGCCGCCTGCGCCTCGCCGCGGCCCACGGGCTGCCCGCCTACGCCGAGGCAAGCGCCGCACAGGACAGCCTCGCGCTCGGCTTTCTCGACTTCGACCGCGCCACAGACCACTCGCACATCTTCCTGGAAAACGCGCAAGCTGCCCTGCATCTGCCCGAGGACCAGCAGCGCACTGCCGCGTTGCTCGACCTCAACTACTATCTCCCCTGCCGCGTACAGGACGGGTCCGCCCAGCGCACCATTGCCGTCATCGGCCTGGGCCGCACCATCGGCGGCGACTTCCTCTCCAGCGAAGACGTCGAACTGCTCGAGTCCCTGGCCAGCTACATCGGCATCGCCCTCCAGAACGCCAGCCTCTACGCCCGCCTCCAGGAGAAGATCAGCGAATTCGAGCGGCTCAAGGAATTCAACGAGAACATCGTCGAGTCCATCAATGTGGGCATTCTGGCCCTCGATCTGGACGACCGCATCGAGAGTTGGAACGCGCAGATGGAGGCCATGTACGCCCTCAGCCGCGCCGAGGCGCTGGGCCAGCCGCTCGCCGACGTCTTCCCTCCCGAGTTCATCGAGGCCCTGGAAGGCTTCCGCAACGAGCAAGGCGTGCATCACCTCTACAAATTCCGCCTCACCACCCGCGCCGGCGAACAGCGGATCGCCAACATCGCCATCGCCCCCCTGCTGTCGCGGGACTTCGTCTCCGTGGGCCGCATCATCCTGGTCGACGACATCACCGAGCGCGTCTCGCTTGAAAATCAGCTCGCCCAGGCCGACAAGCTCACTTCCATCGGCCTGCTGGCAGCCGGCGTGGCCCATGAGATCAACACCCCGCTGGCCGTTATCTCCTCCTATGCGCAGATGCTCTCAAAACAACTGCGCGGCGACGCGCGCCTCGGCCCCGTGCTCGAAAAGATCACCCAGCAGAGCTTCCGCGCTGCCGAGATCGCCAACGGCCTGCTCAACTTTTCCCGTACTTCGAGCACCGAATTCCGCGAAACCAACCTCAACCAGGTCATTCGAGACACCCTCTCCCTGCTCGAACACCAGTTCAAGACCGTGCAGATCGTCGTCGATCTCGACCTGGCCGAGGAGCTGCCACCCATTTACGGCAACCCCGGCAAGCTGCAGCAGGTCTTTCTCAACCTCCTGTTGAACGCCAAGGAGGCCATGCCCGGCGGCGGCCGCCTGCGCGTGGCCACGCTGGTCAACAGCCACGTCGAGGCCCTGATCTCCGACTCCGGCTCCGGCATCGCTCCCGAGCACCTCAAGCGCATCTACGATCCGTTCTTCACCACCAAGACCACGCCCAGCAAAGGGGACAGGCGCGGCACCGGCCTCGGCCTCTCCGTCTCCTACGGCATCATCCAGGAGCACGCCGGAAAAATTTATGTCGAGAGCGCTGTGGGCGCCGGCACAACCTTTCATCTCGAGTTTCCCCTGTTGAGGAATTCAGTGCATGCCTGAGGTCGACCAGTCCTTGAATCTGCCCGTCTCCGCGTCTGCCCCAACCGGCAACTTCGCCGGCGCCAGCATCCCCGCCAGTATCCTGGTGATCGACGACGAAGCCTCCATCCGCGAGTCGCTCGAAGTGCTGCTCACGCTCGAAGGGTACTCCGTAAGAATGGCCGCCGACGGCGAAGAGGGGTTGCGGATTCTGGAGCTGGAGAACTTCGACCTGATGCTCCTTGACCTGGCCTTGCCCGGACAGAGCGGCCTGGAGTTGTTGCCCCAGATCAAAGACCGCCAGCCGGAGCTGCCGGTCATCATGATCACCGCCTACGGCACCGTGGACAATGTTGTCGAATCCGTCCGCGCCGGCGCGGAAAATTTTGTTCAGAAGCCCTGGGACAACGAGAAGCTGCTGGCCGACATCCGCTCCGCCGTCGCCCGCCATCGCGCCGAAGAAGAAAACCTCCAGCTCAAGCGCACCCTCAAGCAGCGCTACAACTTCACCAACATCGTGGGCAAAAGCGAGGTCATGCTGAAGGTCTTCGACCTCGTGGCCCAGGTCGCCCCCAGCCGCTCCACCATCCTCATCCAGGGCGAGAGCGGCACCGGCAAGGAACTCATCGCCAAGGCCATCCACGCCAACTCGCCCCGCCGCGACAAGCCTTTTGTCCCCGTCAACACCGGCGCCATGCCCTCGGAGTTGCTCGAATCCACGCTCTTCGGCCACGTCAAGGGCGCATTCACCTCCGCCGTGGCCTCCAAAAAGGGCCTCTTCGAAGTCGCCAACGGCGGCACGCTCTTCCTGGACGAAATCGTCACCATGGGCATGGACACCCAGGCCAAAATCCTCCGCGTGCTGCAGGACCGCCGCTTCATGCACCTGGGCGGCATCCAGGAGATTCAGGTGGACGTCCGCATCATCGCCGCCACCAACATCGATCTGCGCAAGGAAGTCCGCGACGGACGCTTCCGCGAGGACCTCTTCTACCGCCTCAACGTCATCACCGTGGACCTGCCGCCCCTGCGCGCCCGCCGCGAAGACATCCCCCTGCTGGCGCAGCACTTCCTCGACTTCTACGCCAACGAGAACGGCCTCGCGCCGCGCAAGCTCTCCGCCGACGCCATGCGCGCCCTGGTCGATTACGAGTGGCCCGGCAATGTGCGCGAACTCGAAAACGTCATCGAGCGCGGCGTCGTGCTCTCCAGCGGGCCCGTCATCGGCTCCGAATTGCTGCCCGGCCACATCACCGGCCGCAGCTTCCAGGACGCCCTGCTCGAACACAACCCCAACGCCTCGCTCTTCGACATCCTGGAAGACATCGAGCGCCGCATCATCCTCGAGAAGCTCGAGCGCTGCAACTGGAACCAGACCGAAACCGCCGAGCAGTTCCGCGTCCCGCTGTCCACCCTCAACCAGAAGATCAAGCGGCTGAATATCGAGATTCGCAAGAAGGGCCGCGAATAGAGTGTGTTTCAAAAGCCAGCCCGCCGCGGCGAGTGTCTTGGCACGACTTTCCCGGAGTCCCCATCGACAGGTCTTCGTCGATGGGATGCGACTTTAGCCGTGCCATAAATGCAGCGAAATCACGTGGGTTTTAGCTTCTGAGGTATGCGCTTTCCCAACCCTTCCGCTCCTGTCACTGGCGCCCATCCCCCCAATCGGTTACCCTCAAAAGTTCCACCCTTGATGACCACCGCCGCTGCCCAAGCCCGCTACCCGCTCACCCAGGGCGTGAACCCGTGGCTGGTCACCTTCTCGGTCATGCTGCCCACCTTCATGGAGGTGCTGGACACCGCCATCGCCTCGGTGGCCCTGCCCTACATCGCTGGCAGCCTTTCGGCCTCCAACTCTGAGGCCACCTGGGTCCTCACCAGCTACCTGGTGGCCAACGCCGTCATCCTGCCCGCCTCCAACTGGTTCGCGCGCCGCTTCGGCCGCAAGCGCTTTCTGCTCACCTGCGTCACCATCTTCACCATCGCCTCCTTTTTCTGCGGAGCGGCGCCCTCCCTGAGCGTCATCCTGCTGGCCAGGGTGTTGCAGGGAGCGGGCGGCGGCGCCTTGCAGCCCTTGTCGCAATCCATCCTGCTGGAAAGCTTCCCCGTCCAAAAGCGTTCCATGTCCATGGCCGCCTACGGCCTGGGCATTGTGGTGGCCCCGGTGATCGGGCCCACCCTGGGCGGCTGGCTTACCGATACCTTCAGTTGGCGCTACGCCTTCTACATCAACATCCCCGTCGGCATTCTGGCGGTCATCATGATCAGCCGCTTTGTCCACGACCCGCCCTACATCAAGCACGCCAAGGTCGGCCCCTTCGACAACATCGGCTTCGGCCTCCTGTGCGTCTGGACCGGCTGCCTCCAGATCGTGCTCGACAAAGGCCAGGAAGACGACTGGTTCGGCGCCCTCTGGGTCCGCTGGGCCGTCGGCGCGCTCGTCGTCTCCCTTATCCTCTGGATCTGGCGCTCCTGGTCCAATCCAAAGGGGCTGGTTGACCTGCACGTCCTCAAAGACCGCAACTTCCGCACCGGCTGCGTGCTGGTCGCTATGCTCGGCATGTGCATCTACATCACCATCGCCATCCTGCCCCTCTACTACCAGGAGATCCTGGGCTACACCGCCTTCACCGCCGGGATGGTGGTAGCGCCGCGGGGCCTGGGGTCCATCGTCGGCTCGCCGGTCATCGGCATTCTCGGCTCCCGCATCGACAACCGCAAGCTGCTCTGCGCAGGCTTTTTGGGCTTCGCCGCCTGCGCCACGATCTTCGGCACCGTCAATCTCGACATCGGCCCCTACACGCTGCTGATCCCCATCACGCTGACAGGGTTTGCGCTCAGCTTTGTCTTTGTCCCCATGTCCACCATGATGATGGCCACCATCCCCAACAAGGATATGGGCGCCGCCACAGGCCTCGCGAACATGCTGCGCAACATCGGCGGCTCGGTCGGCATCGCCATGGCCACCACCGCGCTGATCCGGAGAGCCGCCCTGCACCAGACCGAGATCGGCGCTCACCTCTCGCCCTCCAATCCCATCCTGCAGCAGGACTCCCGTGCCCTGGCCGCCTACCTCGCCCATCACATCGGCCCCGCCCAGGCCCGTCCCGGCTCCTTCGGCCTGCTCTACGGCCTCATGGAGCAGCAATCCGCCCTCATGGCTTATGTAGATGTCTTCCGCTGGACGGCGCTGCTGGCCCTCCTCTGCGCCGCTGCCGCCTGGATGTTCAAAAAGCCTGTCACGCACGCCACCCCGCCGCCGGGGATGCATTGAGGATTCAGGCAGTCCAGCCTGAACATAATCCCTGCGGGCTGTTCCATGTGGGCTCCAGATCGGCCACAGGTGGCCGCGACGATTGCCTGGCCTGCGCCACGGCGAGAATCCGAATGCGTGCTGTCCCTTGGAACTCCACTGGTCTGAATGTCTCGTTTTTTCTGTTAACCATTTATGTCTCCGCGGGGTTATACCGGTGAAGTTGAATCTCTTGTTTGGAGACGAATATGGAAAACTGGCTGGTTCCTATCGCGGTATTCACCATGATCGGCTGGATTGTGTGGGTCATCTTCTCGACCGTGCTGCGCTACAAGGCGGCCAAGGTACAGGGTGAGGTGGCCAAGGCGCTGCTGTCGCGCTTTGACTCGGCGCAGGCGATGATGGCTTACGTGGAGACCGACGCCGGCAGGAAGTTTCTTTCTTCACTGGCGCAGGAATCGGGAACCGCGTACGGCGGTATCCTTGACTGTATACGGTGGGGGTTGATCTTCCTGATCGTGGGCGGAACGGTCTGCTGGATGCATGCGGCCGGGGTGGTCGACCACGATGCGCAGGTGATGGGGATCCTGGCTGTTGCGCTGGGCGTGGGACTGGAAGCGGCGGCGGCGGTTTCTTACTTTGCTTCGCGCGCGCTGGGATTGGTCGGGCCGGCGCCGAAGGCTTGATCGCGGGCGGTGGGGATGGAAGATGTACGCATGATTGCGGCTTGGACGACGCCGGGGCGCGAGCAGACAACAGCGGGCGAGGAAGGCTTCATGCGGCTCTATGAAGCGACTTCCCGCCCGCTGTGGGGCTATCTGCAACATGCCAGCGGACGGCCCGACGCGGCCGACGACCTGCTGCAAGAGACCTACTGCCGGTTTCTCTTGCACAGAATCCCGACGATGGATGAAGCGCGGACCCGCTCGTATCTCTTCCGCATCGCCACCAACCTGCTGCACAACCGGTTTCGCAGCCGCGAAGACGCCGCCCTCGAAGAGCCTGCCGAATGTGGCGTGGAAACAGATCAGGCGGCGCGGCTGGATGTGCAGGCGGCGATGCGGCGGCTCAAGCCGCGCGAGCGGGAGTTGCTGTGGCTGGCCTACGTTGAGGGGATGAGCCACGCGGAGATCGCCGCCGCCACTGGATTAGGCGCAATGAGCATACGGATTCTACTCTACCGCGCCCGGCGGAAGGCAAGCGGGATACTCCGTCCGCAGAGGACAAAGTCATGAAGCTGATGGGTTGTGAGCAAGAGGCCGGCGTCATCCGCGCCATGCAAACTGGCGGCTGGACGGAATATCTGCGCCTGCATGTGGCTGACTGCCAGGATTGCAGCGAAGCGTTGCGCCTGGCCGAGGCGCTGCGCGAAGAGGCCCGGCGCGCGGAAAGACGCTGTAATCCGCCCGATCCATACTGGATTCTCCAGCGCTCGCGCCGCATGGCCCGCGTACTCGCCGTGCGGCGCATGACCCTGCTCCTGGCGTCCATGCGCGCTCTGGCCGCGTTCTACGTGGTCGCGGCGGCCGGGTGGCTTTTGCGCGGCTATGCGGCGCTTCCGTACCGCGAAGTCTTCTCGGCAATCTCCGGCGCGTCCACCTGGTTTGCGCTGATGGGAGCCATGGTTGCCGCGGTATGCGTTGCCGCCGGCCTATGGCCGATTCTGCGCGAAGATGCCACACGCAGGAAGGCCGGTTCAGTCCGCTAATCCTGCCAGCCAACTCACTCGCCGCCTCCTGCCTGTTTCAACCATCGTCCCGTCAGCACCAGCCTATCGTATCGGCGCTACGCTATAGTTAGCTCGATTCTTCCCTGCCGCCGCTCCGCTCTCGCGTTTCTGCCGTTTTTCGTCGCCTGCGCGCCCCTCGCAGCCGCTCAGGCACCCGCCCCCCCCCCGTCCGAAATCGGACAGCTCGAGCCGTAAACGGACATCGCAGTGCAATGATTTAGTCCTGCGTGCAATATAAGTGATATGTTTTCAATAGCATGCGCCAACAGCCATCTGGCACACCAATGGCTTACTCTACAATACCGCTGCAAATGGTCCCGACAAGCGCCAGCGGGAACTGAGTAGCGTCCTGCTTGCCATATTCCCATTGCTGAGGGTTGCCCGCCTGTTGCGGGAACTGAAACTCTGCCTGCCGCGTATTACTCTCCAAGCCCCAGGTGGATGCCACCGAACGCCAACAGATGGGCTTCGTGGTGGATTGCTGCCAAGATCTCAGTCCAGATAACATTGCGGGCACACTCAAAACCCAAGGAGATTTCTATGCGTGAAAAGAGTCGAGCGGTTCCTCTGGTCATAATCTCAGTTGTCGTCTTCCTGGCTATTTTTGCTCCCATACGCCTAAGCTCCCAGACAGCCGATGCTCAAACCCTGAAGACTTTAAGCGGCAAAGAATTAACCGTTGCGGAAGTCGATGAGTTCTTGAATAGTCAAATGAACTCATTAGGGTTACCGGGATTGTCGATAGCCATCATCAATGATGCACATGTCGTTTACTATCGAGCTTTGGGCGTGACGAATGTTGAAACAAGAGAAAAAGTAACTGAGGATACCCTCTTTGATGTTGGCTCCATGTCTAAGACACCATTTACCCTTCTGGTCATGAAAACGGTGGAACAAGGAACGTTGTCTTTGGATCAACCTCTCTATACATATTTGCCAAACCCGGATATTGCCTACGATGATCGTTACAAGCTGATAACCGCTCGAATGGTCTTATCTCACACATCTGGATTTCCCAATTGGAGATTCCTCAATAAAGATGGAAAGTTGGACATCAAGTTCACTCCTGGGACTCAATATCTCTACTCTGGAGAAGGCTTTGAATATTTGGCAGATGTTGTGGCTCATCTAAAGAATATACAGAAGAATGGCCTTCAGGAGTTGTTTGAGAAGGAAGTTGCTACCCCTCTGGGCATGCAACAGGCTCATTATGTATGGGGCGATTATGTGGCCAAACACCAAGCGACCGGGCATGTTGATGGTAAGGTCTCCAAGGGATGGGGTATGAGTGTCGACAAACCCGATTTTGGTGCGGCATATAGCTTACAGACAGAAGCAATGAGCTATTCCAAACTTATGATCGCAATGATTCGGGAAAAAGGAATGAAAAAGAAGACCTATGACACAATGCTAAAGGCTCAGGTGAAGACTCCTACCGATAATGTTTCCTATGCGCTCGGTATTATGGTGAAACCCTCGGAGTTTGGTAATGAGTACATGCATGACGGCTACAACTTAAATTTTTCTTCTGCTTTTATGTTCAATAAAGACCACAGGTTCGGATATGTGTTTTTCACTAATTGTAATAAAGGGATGGAGTTTAACAAGAAATTGGAGCCCTTTTTGACAAATGGGAGCAGATAGTCGGTGTTAACCCGCCTCTGGTTCGCCACGAAGCTAACGACATTCTTCGGGATGGCGCATCCCTGCAATAGTGGACAACGGGCAAATGCCTATACACAAGCTTCTTTTGCCACTTGCTTGTCGTGCGCATGTTGAGGGGACGTCCAGAGGTTATAGAACCTGATACCTTAATCGATGTACGTTTCTATGCGTGAAACAGTGCAAAGGAGAATTGGTGCGATGAGACAATTGGAGAGGCTATTCGGTTCCGCGATTCTTTGCGGGCTGTTGTTGGCGTCCGCGGTAGCGCAAGCGCAGACGATTGAGGCTCTTGACCCGGCCCTCAAGAGCAGAGTCGACCGCATTGCCGCCCAGCTCCTCGAACAGACCGGCGTTCCCTCCGCCTCCGTAGCCGTCGTCCAGCACGGCAAGCTGGTCTACACCCACGCCTACGGCAGCGCCCGTCTCGCAACCCCAACCACCCCCGCCGTCCCCGCCACGCCCCAGATGCGCTACTCCATCGGCTCCATCTCCAAGCAGTTCACCGCCGCCGCCATACTGCTGCTCCAGGAAGAAGGCAAGCTCTCCCTCGACGACGCCGTCGGTAAGTACGTTCCCGGCCTTACCCGCGGCGGCGAAGTGACCATCCGCCAAATCCTCTCCCACACCTCCGGCTACCAGGACTACTGGCCCGAGGACTACGTGATGACCCCCATGCTCGCCCCCGAGAGCGCCCAGCAGATCCTCGACACCTGGGCCAAAAAGCCCCTCGACTTCGAGCCCGGAACACAGTGGCAGTATTCCAACACCAACTACGTCATCGCCGGCCGCATTGTGGAAACCATTACCGGCGCGTCCCTCATGGACTTTCTCACCCGCCGCATCTTTCGCCCCCTGGGCATGAACTCCGTCTGGAACTCCGACGAAGCCAAGCTCACCCAGGCCGACGCCACGGCCTACTATCGCCATGCCCTCGGTCCCCTGCGCGTAGCTCCCAAGGAGGGCCGCGGCTGGATGTTCGCCGCCGGCGAGCTGGCCATGACCGCCCACGACCTCGCCCTCTGGGACGAGAGCCTGATCGCCCAGTCCATCCTCAAGCCCGAGAGCTACAAGCAGATGTTCACCGAGGTCAAGCTCAAGGACGGCAAGGGAACTCACTACGGCCTGGGCGTCGAGGTCATGGACCGCGACGGCCACCGCTCCATCGAGCACTCCGGCGAAGTCTCCGGCTTCGTCTCCGACAATGAGGTTCTCGTCGACGACGGCGTCGCCGTAGCCGTGCTCACCAATCAGGACGCCGTCGGCGCGGCCTCCGCCATCGCCCGCCTCGCAGCCCCCGCGGTCCTCGCAGCCCCCGCAACCGCGCCCGAGCAGCAGGCCCTCGCCATTTACCACGGCCTTCAGCAAGGCCGCATCGACCGCACCCTGCTCGCCCCCAACCTCAGCGACTACTTCACCCCCGAGGCCCTGGCCGACTTTCAGAGCAGCCTTGCGCCCCTGGGCGAACCGCTCAGCTTCCACCAGGCCGCCACCGAGCTGCGCGGCGGCATGACCTTCCGCGCCTTTCGCATCGTCTATCCCAACCAGCGCCTTACACTCACCACCTACACCTATCCCGACGGCAAGCTGGAGCAGTATCTTATCGCCCCGGCGGAGTGATTCATTCGGGGCGCCATTTTATTATTGTGACGCGCAATGCTACATGATGATCAGCATTTTCCCGATTGTTCCGCAATCAGTAGAGGGCCAGAAAAATGAGACTATCCATCGCGGCTTCCATCGGAGCTGTTGCGCTCTTTGCTTACGGACCCATCATGGTCGCGCAGACTTCGACATCGACGAAGGCCAACAGCGCTGGCGCAACGGCATTTCAATGTCCGGAATCCTTCTCCACCGAAGCTGAAAAAGAAGCCGCCCTTCGCAGCTTCATGGATGACTATCGCAGCGCGCATCCAAACAAGACTGTTCGCGATTTAATGAGCGATAGCTATCGCGCGCTCGTCGAACATGACTGCAGCGAGACGCTTGCATACATGACGGCGCACATTTCGCCAATCGCCGAGGAGGTCCGCTTCGATAGTCGTAATTTCCTCCGCGATACACCGGAATTCGACCCCGCGACACGTGTCTGGACAGTCTATTTCGACCCAGTTTCTCCCTCTGATCAGGAACATGTGGATGAATTGGCTTTGAATTTCTATGGCTGGGATCCGGCTCAATTGCCCGCCGACATCGCGAAGGCATTCGTCAGCCCTCGACCAAACATAAAAATCCTTTCCACATTCGCTGCGCCTGATACTGGGTCCAAAGAGCTGTTCTATTACGTGGTTTCGCTGAACATGATCCTCAGCAGGTCTTACGGCTATGTCGATTTAACTCGAATTGGACCTGTTGCAGGCAGCGCATTCGCTGTGACCTACGGTCGTAAATTTCAAGCACACTCTGCCGATGAACTCCTCGCGAAAGCGGAGGCATGGCTGCTCTCCGATACCGGAAAGGCCATTGAAAAGGAGCTCCGCCAGGTCGGGGTTGACAGTAATTGGCAGTCTGCATTGGCAGGAAGATCGAAATGAGTTTTGGCCAATGCAAACGTGGCGTTCTCCGTTCTTCCCGAACCGCCGAGGGCCCCGCTCGAACCTCGCCTCTTCCCAGCAGGAGCTTTCGTCTTTTGCCATGCGTTTTGCTTCTGTCGATTGCCGGTCTTCAGATTTCCGGATGCGACTCTGTATCCATCCCTGCCCCCAGCTTGAACATCGTCAACGTGAAGGATCTCGGCACGCTGCCAACAAATCCAGACATTCTGGGACGGGATGGCGGCTACAGCGCGTTATTTCAGGGCTATTCGGTATGGCTCTACGGAGACACCTTTCTCGCCCAACCCAACGCGGAAGACTTTACGCTGATCAGCGACTCGTGGTCCTACACCAGCGACCTCAACGCGCAGGACGGCATTACGGGCTTTCAGGAGCCCCTGGACTCTGCCGGCGCGCCCACCATGATTCTCCCGGAGACGGCGGCGGAACAGGCCTTCAACGCTGCTCACAACAGCAACAATTGCCAGCAACAGCCCTGCGGCGCCCGGTGGGCGCTTTGGCCTGCTTCGGTCGTCGTCGACCCTGTCTCCGGTCAGGCCTTGGTGTTCTACTCGCTGGTTTATGCGTTGCCGGGCAACTTCAATTTCCAGTCTGTCGGCAGCTCCGTCGCCACCTGGCAGAACATTTTTGAGCAGCCGCAGCGTCCCAACATCAATCCGCCCGTTGTGGCGGCTCATCCCGACCTTCTGTTCAATCAGAATGAACCGGGCTTTGGCTCGGCCTCGCTCATCAGCGGCGGCGTGCTCTACGTATACGGCTGCGGATTGCCCACCAACGGCAGCGACAAAGGGTGCAGGCTGGGCAAAGTCGCTCCGGCCAATGTCCTCGACCGCAGTGCCTGGAGCTTCTACGCCGGCAACGGCAACTGGTCTTCGCAGATTGGCGATGCGGTCCCTGTCTTTAGCGGAGACGACATCCTGAGCGTTTCCTGGAACAATTACCTCCAGCAATACGTCGCGGTCTACAGCGCGCCGCTCTCCCAGAATGTGATGATGCGTACCGCGCCCGGCCCCGCAGGCCCATGGTCGCTGGCGATTACCGCATTCACCGCCATGCGGCCTGCCAGCGGAAGCGTCTACGATGCGCTCGCTCATTCCGAATACGACGCCAACGGAGGCCAGACCATCTATGTGACCTACTCGCGCTCCACGCCGGCGCCATTCACAAGCGAGGTGCGCCTTGTATCCATCCAGTTGGCGCGAACCAGCGCACAGCGACAGTAAGGCCGGCTGCGCCACAAATCTAAACCAGCCGTGTTTTCCGAATCTCTCTCGCACAAGACGCCCTTTACCCCTCCTCTCCGCGGCTTTTCGGGGGAAATATTCCACAAAGGTGGGATATCGCGAACCCCCATTCTGTGCCGTCTCCGCGATACACTCGGACTTGACCTATGTTCGAGAACCTCACAGACAAACTCCAGCGCGCCTTCAAAACCCTGCGCGGCCAGGGCACGCTCACCGAGGAGAACATCACCGAGGCCCTGCGCGAAATCCGCGTGGCCCTGCTCGAAGCCGACGTCAATCTCAACGTCGTCCGCGACCTGATCGAGCAGATCCGCGTCAAAGCCGTCGGCACGGAGGTGCTCACCGCCCTTTCCCCGTCCGAGCAGGTCGTCAAGATCGTCCGCGACGAGCTGATCACCCTCCTCGGCAAGGACACGGCCCGCTTCAAATTCGCCTCCCAGCCGCCCACCGTCATCCTCATGGCCGGCCTGCAGGGCTCCGGCAAAACCACCACCGCCGGCAAGCTCGCCGCCTGGCTCAAAAAGGGCGGTCACCGTCCCATGCTGGTTTCGGTCGACGTCTACCGCCCCGCCGCCCGCGAGCAGCTCAAGGTCGTCGCCAAATCCATTGAAGCCCGTCTCTACGAAGGCGACCAGAAGGGCGAGCCCGCCAATTCGGCCCTTGTCGAGCGCCTGGCCCGTGAGGCCCGCCGCGAAGCCGTCATCATGGGCTGCGACACCCTCATCGTCGACACCGCCGGCCGCCTCCACATCGACGAAGAACTCATGGCCGAGATGGAGCGGCTGAAAAAGCTCCTCAACCCCTCTGAAATCCTCTTCATCGCCGACGCCATGACCGGCCAGGACGCCGTCAACTCCGCCCGGGACTTCCACACCCGCCTTGGCCTCACCGGCGTCATCCTCACCAAGATGGACGGCGATGCCCGCGGCGGCGCGGCGCTCTCCATCCGCCACGTCACCGGCCAGCCCATCAAGTTCATCGGCACAGGCGAAAAGGCGGACGCCTTCGAACCCTTCCATCCAGATCGCATTGTGGGCCGCATTCTGGGCATGGGCGACATGATGTCGCTGATCGAAAAAGCCGAATCCACCCTCGACCGCAACAAATCCGAGGAGTTCGCCAAGAAAGCCCTCCTTGGCGACGGCTTCTCCCTGGAAGACTTCCGCGACCAGCTCCGTCAGATCAAGAAGATGGGCTCCATGGAGTCGATTCTGAAAATGCTCCCCTCCGTCGGCCCCTTCGCCGGCCTACAGCAGGCATCCAAGCAGGTTGACGAAAAACAATTCGTCCGCCTTGAAGCCATCATCGACTCCATGACCCCCAGGGAGCGCCGCAACCACGAAATTATCTCCGGCAGCCGCCGCAAGCGCATTGCCTCCGGCTCCGGCACCACGGTCCAGGACGTAAACCAGCTCCTCCACCAATACGCCCAAATGGCCAGGATGTTCAAGCAGATGGGCAAAGGCGGCCTCGCCAGAAACATGATGCGCGGCGGCCTCGGCGCCTTGGGCATGGGCGGCAAACAACGCTTCGGACGGTAAAGCAAACAATGACCCTCACGTTAGAAACAATCCGCGCAACCGAGAGCGATGATGCTCTGTTCGATCTCCTGGCAACGGAATTGGACCGGCTTCTTCCCGATGAGGTGAAGGAAGACCCCGAGCGCTATTACCAGGCTTTGGATTCGCTGCCCCGGGGATTGCGGGCCATGGCAGGCATCTATTTCTTTAACGTCAGCATGACTCTCGACAGCCTGGCAGTGCATTTTTTACACCACCATGAGGAACGCGACCTCAGGGAAACGCTCAACGGACTCAGGGAGCTGGAGCTCACTGAGATTGCGGACCTCTTCGAACAGGCCTGCAAGTTTATGGAACCCCACATGGCCCAACTCCAGTCCGGCGACTACGGAGGCAAAGAGTTCACCGATTGGCTTGTAGACATTGGCGCTCAAAAGCTGCTCGATCCCGTGGACGGCTTCATTCGGGCGCACTGCGAAAAAGTCGGCGAGTTGGGCCTGCTCGGCTCCTGGCCTGTCTACGCCCGCAAATACCCCGAACGCTGCGTCACCGCCGGGCCGCAAACATGACCGCGCTGCAAGACCAACTCGACGAGATGGGCAGCAAACAACGCTTCGAGCGGTAGAATTGCCTCTGGAGACGGAAGGATGAAAGACAAGCAATACATCCTCAGCGAAATCCGGAGAGTCGCTGCTCATAATGACGGTAAGCCTGTAGGAGTGGATAGATTCCGGACCGAAACGGGTATTGGCGAGCATGAATGGCGGGGTGTTCACTGGGCTCGATGGAGTGACGCTTTGTCAGAAGCAGGATTTGAGCCTTTGGAGTGGACTGTAGGTTCAACTGTAGAAGAAATCCTTGAGGTACTGGCAAAGCTCGTTCGCAAATATGGTAGATATCCAACAGTAAGTGAAATCCTCATCGAGAAAAGAGCCAATGCAACGATCCCCACGCCGAAAGCACTGAACAGGAAAGTGGGTGGGAAGGTCGAGACTATTAAGAAACTCCGTGATTATTGCTCTTCCAGAGAGGAATATGTGGACGTGTCGGCAATCTTAGCTCAAGTGGATATTGATACAGACTCAGAAGACGGAGCCACCGAAAGCAAGATTGGAGCGGGAAAGACAAAGCCCTCGGGTCACGTCTACCTGGTTAAGTCAGGGCGGTTTTACAAGATTGGTCAGACGGCGAATCGCTGGCAGCGTATGAACCAGCTAGATAAGCAAACATCTGAGGGGATTGATGAAGTAATTCATACAATTGCTGCATTTGATGATGCGCCGGGAATCGAACAATACTGGCATAAGCGATTTGAAGATAAATGCGTCAAGGGCGAATGGTTTGATCTTTCCGCCGAGGACATCAGGGCATTCAAGAAGAGAAAGTGGATGTAGCAATGCCCACCCTGCAAGACCAACTCGACGAGATCACCGCCAACACGCGCCTGTTGGTCCAGGCCGACCGCCTGGCCGTCGGCGAGCGCGCCATCCAAGAGCTCTTCGCCTCCGGCATTGAAGACCGCATCCTCCCCGTTGGCGCCGTCGCCCCCGAGTTCGCCCTCAACGACGCCGCCGGCCGCCTGGTCCGCAGCACGGACTTGCTCGCTCTCGGCCCCCTAGTCGTCAAGTTCTTTCGCGGCCGCTGGTGCCCCTATTGCGTCACCGAGCTTGAAACCTGGCGCGACCTCTACGGCCAACTCCGCGAGCGCGGGGTGCTGATGGTGGCCATCGGCCCGCAGACCGAGCGGCAGAATGACTTCATGGCCGTCCAGCACGGCCTGCCCTTCCCCGTGCTCTCCGACCCCGGCTGCGCCCTGGCCGAAAAGTTCGGCCTCGCCTACACCGTCCCCGAGTACCACCGCGACTACTACCTCTCCATCCTCGTCAACATCCCCTTCGTCAACGGCGACCCGAGCTGGCGTCTGCCCCTTCCCGCCACATACGTAATAAATCCCGCTGGACGCGTCCTCTTCGCCGAGGCCTACGCCGATTTCCGCGTCCGTCCCGAGCCCGAAGAAGCCCTGGCCGCCGCCTTCGCCCACCACAGCCGCTGAGTAATGTTAGAGCAAGTTGGTGTTTTGAAAGGGCATGGCTTTAGCCGTGCCATAGAGACCCTAAAATAATAATGCGGCTTTAGCCGCCGAGGGAATGCATCCTCACAATAGGGAGCCTATTCAAAGCCACCCCAGTCTTCTACCTCCACTCCGCCAGCTTCGCCTCAGCGCTCGCCAGCGTAACTCCCCTTAGCAAAAACACCTTGCTCCTCGATAACTCCCCGCCTATCAACTCCACCGCGTTCTTCGGTAAACCAAACGTCTCCGCCAGAAACGCAACCAGCGCTGAGTTAGCCCGCCCCTCAACCGCCGGCACCTGCACCCTGATCTTCAGCCGCGCCTTCTCGCCCTCGCAATAAACTCCCAAAATCTCCGTCTTCTTCTTCGCTCCCGGCAAGGCTCGAACCGCTAACGTAACTCCGCCCTCGGCACTGCGTAGCATTACTCATCCCCCTTCCACGGCTTGCGCTTCCCGAACAATGCCGTCCCAATCCGAATCCGCGTCGCGCCCTCCTCGATCGCCAGCGCGAAGTCTCCGCTCATGCCCATCGAAAGCACATCCAGCTCCAGTCTCGGATACGCCGCAGCCCACCGGTCCCGCCACTCCCGCAAACTCCTGAAGCATGCCCGCGTCTCATCCTCCGGCACGCCCCAGGGCGCAATGGTCATGAGCCCGCGCACTTGAAGAGAGTGAAAGCCCGGAAGGGCCTCCAGCAGTTGCGCCGCCTCGCCGGACTCCGGCTCCAGCCCCGCTTTCGTTTCCTCGGGGCTCAGCTTCACCTCGATCAAAACCGGCAGACGCTTTCCCAACCTGCCAGCCGCCTCGTTCAACCGCTCCGCCAGCCGCGCCGAGTCCACCGAATCCACCGCGTCGAACAGCTCTGCCGCTTTTGCTGCCTTGTTCGATTGCAGATGCCCTATGAGGTGGTACTTCGTACCGTGGGGTTTTGGACAGAGATTTGCGGATTTAAGCGCGAACTCCTGCACGCGGTTCTCGCCGAAGAGCCTCAGCCCCAGCTCCGCTGCCTCCGCAATCGTAGCCGCCGGATAGCTCTTGGTAACGGCCATCAGCTCCACTTCGTCGCGCCCGCGCCCAGCCCTCCGGCATGCGTTCGCAATCGCCTCTTCCAGTCGTTCCAGATTTTCAGCAAGAGCCGTCATGGTTATTGAAAAAACTTCTGCGAGCGCTTAGCGAGCGTCCGCCCCACCGCAGGTGGTCAGTGCCCGCGCTCCTCAAGATACTTTTCCGCCTCCAGCGCCGCCATGCACCCCGACCCGGCCGCCGTAATCGCCTGCCGGTAGCGCCGGTCCTGCACGTCCCCGCAGGCAAACACGCCCGGAACCACCACCCCATTCAGCGTCGTCAGCACGTTGCCCGTGGTCTTGATGTAACCCTCCTCGTCCAGATCAATCTGCCCGGCAAACATCTTCGCATTCGGCTCGTGGCCAATCCCCAGGAACAGCCCGCTTACCGCCAACTCGCTCACGCAACCGTTGGTCACGTCGCGCAGCCGTAGCCCCTTCACCACTTTCTCTTCCGCGCCCAACACTTCTTCCACCACCGTGTTGGCGCGCAGTTCGATGTTGGGATGCGCCATCGCCCGCTCCAGCATGATCTTCGAGGCCCTGAAGCTTTCCCGCCGGTGCAGCAGCGTGACCTTGCTCGCAAAGCGCGTCAGAAACAGCGCCTCTTCCATCGCCGAGTCGCCCCCACCCACCACCGCAACCTCACGCCCGCGGAAAAAGAACCCGTCGCACGTGGCGCAACTTGAAACGCCGTGCCCGATCAGCGCCTGCTCGCTCTTGAGCCCCAGCCACCGCGCGCTGGCCCCCGACGCCACAATCAGCGTCCGCGTCAGAATCTCCCCCGCCGATGTGTGCAGCCGGATGGGATGCGCGCCCAGCTCGACCGAATTCAGATGCGCCGTCTGGAAGCTGGCCCCGAACCGCGCCGCCTGCTTCTTCATGTTGTCGATCAGCTCCGGTCCCTGGATGCCCTCCGGCCAGCCGGGAAAATTCTCCACCAACGTGGTGATCGAGAGCTGTCCTCCCGGCTCATGGCCCTCCAGAACCAGCGGTTTCAGCCCGGCGCGCGCGGTGTAGATGGCCGCCGTAAGCCCGGCGCAGCCCGAACCCAGAATAACGGTGTCGCGAATCTCTGTCATAAGGTTCCCGTGTCGATTTTAGATGCTTGCCGCGGGCAGCCGCCCTGTTCGAGCGCCGCTGCCTTCATTAAGATGAGGTTCATGGCCAATCTGACTCTAATCTACGGACTGCGGCTGCTCCCCGAAGGCGAGGTCGCCGAAATCCACGACGCCACCCTCAAGCTGGCCAACGGCCATGAAGCTCACGTCACCATGCACCTCATCGAGGGCTCCCGCGAAGAGATCGAAACGCAGCTCAAGCGCTCGCTCGACGCCTTCTTCGACTTCTACCCCGAAATCTGACGCGGCAAGCGTCCGAAGGAGGGATCGGCCCAGCAGCGAATTACCCGGCTTTTCTGTCGCAAGCGCTGGAATCTTCGGCGCAAACGATCTTTTTGGCCTTGCAATTTGCCTCATGAGTGGTACGGCTCTGGTGAATTAGTATCGAAAAAGGAGATTCCGGTTGTCTTTCGCTTCCCAAAACAATGCCTATCCAACGAGTCAGTCCGAAGATCTCAATTCGGGAACTTTCTACATAGCCCAGACGTACACTCAGAAAGCAGGCCAGATTTGTATGTTGTTCAGCTATTCTGGACGGCAGCTATGTCAGGAGGATACCTCGACGTGCCAAAAACGATTCAAAGTAAAAGGAATCCTCTGGCCACGTCAAGTCATTTGCGAGCGAAGAACTCGGCTTTGCTCAAGGTTACACACCCGAACGCTGATCTGCTCGAAAGCAGGAGGATTTTCAATGAAAGCAGAAGGTCTGAGTTCCGTCATTCTAATGGTTCTATTGTGTTGCCTATTTCCTTTCCACTCCTACGGCCAAGGTCCTAACTCCCACTTGCGGGATAACGACTGGAAAATATCAACGCCAGAAGCACAAGGCGTCGACTCCCGGAAGTTACTGGAGATGTTCCAGGACATCAAGGCGAAGGGAGGCGGCGGCCTTCATAGCATCTTGATCATCAAGAATGGGTATTTGATCACGGAAAGTTACCTTCCGCCCTACCACAAAGAGACTTTGCATAATGTCAAATCCGCTTCGAAAAGCATCCTTTCCGCCTTGGTGGGGATTGCCCTTGAGAAAAAGTACCTGAGAAGCCTCGACCAAAAGGTTTCGGAGTTTTACCCAGAGTATGTTAATGATCCTCAGAAAAAGGAGATCACCCTCCGGCAGCTGTTGACCATGACCGCAGGGTTGGCCTGGAGCTACGATCAGGAATCCGCCAGTCCTGTATCGCCTACCGACCTGGAATCCTGGAAAGTTGTCCCGATGCGCGACGCTCCGGGCGAAAAGTTCGAATACAACACGATGCTGGCGCACATGATGTCGGCCATATTGACAAAGGCAAGCGGCAACAGCACCAAGGAATTTGCCGATTCTGTCTTGTTCAAGCCTTTGGGGATTACTGAAGTCCAATGGAGCAAAGATAACAGAGGAATCTACATTGGAGGTGCGGAGCTCTTTCTGAGACCACGAGATATGGCCAAGTTTGGCCTTCTCTACCTCAACAAAGGAGTGTGGAACGGCCAGCAAGTCGTACCCAGAGATTGGGTCAAAGAATCGACCTCACCGAAATTGAGCATTGGGCCCGACCTCAACTATCCCATGGCCATCAAGTATGGCTATTGGTGGTGGATACCTGCCCAGAGCTATCAGGCCAGGGGGTACAACGGCCAATACATCATCGTCAGACCGGACTTGAAGATGGTCGTCGCCGTCACCAGTGAGAATCAGGGCGCTATCTTTCAGTATCTGGACCCCTACATTTTCCAGGCGGCCTCAAGCAAAGGACCCCTGCCTCCCAATCTCCAAGCTGCCCAAGCCCTGAACCGTTTGGTCAACGAACTGGAAAACCCCGCGGCTCAAGCGGTTCGGCCGATGCCGGAAATCGCCGCCAAAGTGTCCGGCAAGAAATACGTCCTGGAGCCCAACAAGATGGGCATGCAGTCCTTCGTGCTTGCCTTTAAAGACGGTCGCGAATGCAGGATGGAAGTCACGATTGGTAAGCAGACTCTTGATTTTCCAGTCGGCTTGGACGGAAACTTCCAGATCGTGAATACCGGGATTTCCTTGGGAAGCAATTCCGAACAGACCCGTCTCGCCAGCAAAGGTTCTTGGGGCGACGATAAGACCTTTGTCATCAAGTCACAGGTCCTAGGCGATATTACGACGCAAATTTTTTCTATGAAGTTTACCGATGACGATGTCTCTTTGGATTTCGGCAACAGCATCTCATCTACACGGATCATCGGAAAGATGGAGAAGTAGGCGTAGAACGCATCGGCAATCAAATACAATGATGCTGGACTTGTCGCTCGTTTGATTCGGAAACCATGGAGAAAGGGGATCGGATACGCTGACCTGAGAGGCTTCATGGACATTCCGTCCTCCGAATGAATGTGAAATGGCCACATGCGGAGCGAACAATCTAATGACCAATCTGAAGCAGTCTTAGAAATCACTAAGACAACCCTAATCTCACTGGTCCCCCACCTGCCGGTACCTCCCTGTCGGAGGGACTCCCGTGCTCATCTTTGCTTCCGCTTACCTGCGCACAGCAGCCGCCCACTCGTTCGCCCTAGCCCTCCTGCTTCTCGCTCCTGCGGCCGCTCTTGCTGGCGGACCCAAATACGTTGCCGGGGTCAGCTTCTTCGATCCCTCGGTCCTCGGCCAGCCCCTCCACTGGGCCGGCGGCCAGGTCAACTACTACGTCGACCAGGGTCCGCTCAACGCTTCCGTCTCCAACCAGCAGGCCACGGCCATGGTCGATGCGGCGGCGGCTCTCTGGAGCGCCGTCCCCACCGCCGGCGTCACGCTCACTGACTCTGGATTATTGAACGAAGACGTCAACGGTTCCAACATCGTGGTGGGCGGCACAAACTTCACGGTGACCAACGAACAGCTCAGCCAATTGGGCCAGATCGCCGCGCCCGCCGACCTCACCCCCTCCGCCACCGGCTATCCGCTCGGCGTCATCTATGACGCCGACGGCTCGGTCACCGACGCCCTCTTCGGCCCCGGCGCCAGCGACCCCACCAGTTGCCAGAACAACGGCGTCTGGGTCTGGCTCGACAACATTAACCCCGACGCCACCATCGCTCACGGCATCATCCTGCTCAACGGCCTCTGCGCCACCAATGCCAGCCTGCTCGAAATGATGAGCTACGAGTTGGAGCGCGCCTTCGGGCGCATCCTCGGCCTGGACTATGCGCAGGTCAACCCCGGCGCGCTTGAGAACGGCGAGCCGGGCGGCGCCCAGGGCTGGCCGGTCATGCAGCCCCTCAGCGGCGTCTGCTCCCAGACCGGCGGCATCTGCATTCCCGACCCCTCGCTCCTCCGCTACGACGATATCGCCGCCCTCAACCGCATCTACCCCATCACCGCCCAGAATTTCGCCAGCTTCCCCGGCAAACAGCTCACCGCCGCCTCGACCGTCTCGATACAAGGCACCGTCGCCTTCAGCACCGGCTACGGCGTGCAGGGCGTCAACGTCGTCGCCCGTCCGCTGGACTCCAACGGCAACCCCATCTACCAGTACACCGTTACCTTCGTCTCCGGCGCCTACTTCAGCGGCAACCACGGCAATTCCATCACCGGCTTCGCCGACTCCAACGGCAATCTCGTCACCATGTGGGGATCCAACGACCCAACCCTCCAGGGCTACTTCGATCTGAGCGGAATCCCGCTGCCTCCCGGCGTTACCACAGCCAACTACCAGCTCACCTTCGAGGCCATCAATCCCCTTTACATCCTCACCGACTCGGTCGGCCCCTATCTCGACGGCCAGGTCACCCCCTCCGGCGCGTTGCCGTCCATCTCTGTCCCTGCTCTGTCGGCCGGCAGCTCGCAGACCCTCACTGTCAACCTTGCCGGCTCGGCCTTGGGCGGCTTTGAGGACGCCATCGGAACCCAGGCCGCGCCGCGCATTCTGCCCCCCAGCGGCCTCTGGTGCGGACGCCTCAGCCAGGTAGCCCAATCTGACTGGTTCACCTTCCCCGTCCGCGGCAACCGCACCTTCACCATCGTCACCCAGGCCCTGGACGAAACCGGCGCTCCCATTGAAAACAAGGCCATGCCCGCCCTCGGCGTCTGGGACGCCTACGATCCCGTGGGCGCGCCAGCCGTCGGCGCCGGCCCCGGAATGAACGGCCTGGCCACCGGCGAAAGCTGGTTGCGCGTCAGCTCCATCGCCGCCGACGTGGTCCGCATCGGCATCGCCGACCAGCGCGGCGACGGCCGCCCCGATTACGCCTATAACGGCTGGGTGCTCTACGCCGACACCGTCCAGCCCCAGCGGCTTCCGGCCTCCGGCGGCGCCATCGTCATCCACGGCATGGGCTTTCGCCTCGCAGACACGGTGCTGGTCGGCGGCCAGCCCGCCGTGGTCACCAGCATCTCGCCCAACGAGATCACCGCTATCGCGCCTCCGGCAGCATCCGGCGTCACCGGCTCGGTCGATGTCGAGGTGGACGACCTGCCCATCTTCTACGCGGCGGCCATCCTCTCCGGCGGCGTCAGTTACGACTCCGGCACGGGCGACGCCCTCACCTTGCTTACCGCCCCCGCCAACACCGTGCCCATCGGCGTGCCCATCCCCTTCTCCGTCACCGCCCTGGGCCCGGCCTTGACCCCCGCCGGCGGCGTCACCGTGACTTACACCGTCACCAGCGGTACCGCCACCCTGGCCTGCGGCCAGTCCGCCTGCTCCGTCATCGCAACCGGCGATGGCCGCGCCTCCATGAACGTCACCGCCGTCGACGGAACCTGGTCCATCGTCACCGCCTCGCTCACCAACGGCTCCAGCCTCCAGGCCCAATTCAACGGCGGAACCACGCCCGTCCTCGCCTCGCTCACGCCCCAGCTTTCTCTCGCCGCCGGCGCCACCTTCACCTGGACCGTCCAGGCCCTGGTCCTCTCGAACGGCCTTCCCATCGGCAACCAGTCCGTGGCCTGGCAAATGCCTTCCAGCGGCATCGCCGCCCAGGGCAGCGCCGCCGCCATCACCAACTCCAGCGGCATCGCCGCCAACCAGCTCACCGCCGGCCCGCTAACCGAAGGCCAAACGGTGACCGCCAACGCCTGCCTCAACGGCACCAGCCAGTGCGTCGCCTTCACCGCTTACGGCGCTCGCCCGGAGTACGCGCTTCTTGAAGCCGTCTCCGGAACCACCCAAAGCCTCTCCGTCCAATCCACCCCCAGCCAGATCACCCTCCGCCTCCTGGACATGGACGGTAACCCCATGGCCGGCGGCTCGGTTGCCCTTTACCAGGCCCTCTACGCCTGGGCGCCCCCCTGCGCCCCGCACGGCCCCTGCATACAGGGCGCGCTGCTCGCCACGCAAGCCGCCACCGCCACCTCAGCCATCGACGGAACCGTCGCCTTTACCCCCGCATCCCTCCCCGGAGTCGCCACCAATCTTCTCGCCCTGGCCGCCTCCGGCAACACCGCAACTATCTCGATCGCCATCGAGCAGCACCCATAGCAGATTGCCCCGTAAAGAATCCGCTTCCGTCACCAATCGTCCCCCTCCCGCATCCTTAATAGTGAGGTGCGCAACCCTTGGGCCAACTGACCGAAGCCCCAAAAGACGAAAACGGCCAACCCAGCCGGCCCCGCGTCGTCATTGTCGGCGGCGGCTTTGCCGGCATCCACGCAGCCAAGGGCCTGGCCAATCTTCCGGTGGACATTACCGTCGTCGACCGCCGCAACCACCACACTTTTCAGCCGCTGCTCTACCAGGTCGCCCTCGCCGTCCTCTCTCCGGCCGACATCGCCCAGCCCATCCGCTCCATCCTGTGCAAGCAGCCGAACACCCAGGTCCTGATGGACGAGGTGGTGGGCATCGACGTCTCCGCGCGCCAGATTTCACTCTTGTCCGGCGCCCAGCTCCCCTACGACTACCTGGTCCTCGCCACCGGAGCCACTCACTCCTACTTTGGCCGGAACGAGTGGGCGCCCTTTGCCCCCGGCCTCAAGACCATCGAAGACGCCCTCGAAATTCGCCGCCGCGTCCTTCTTGCCTTCGAACTCGCCGAGCGCCAGATGGTCGAGCACGGCTGGCACCCGCCTCTCAACTTCGTCGTCATCGGAGGCGGTCCCACCGGCGTGGAACTGGCCGGAGCCATCAGCGACATTGCCCAGCTCTACATGCGCCGCGACTTCCGCCACATCGACCCATCCAAGTCCCGCGTCCTGCTCCTCGAAGGCTCCCCGCGCGTCCTCGCCGCCTACCCCCCGGACCTCGGCGCCAAGGCCGAAGCCGCGCTCGCCCGCCTGGGCGTCGAAGTCCTCACCCATACACACGTCACCGCCATAGGCCCCGGCTGGGTCGAAGCCGCAGGCAAGCGCATGGACGCCGTGGTCACGCTCTGGGCCGCCGGCGTCCAGGCCTCGCCGCTCGGCAAGCTCCTCGGCGTTCCTCTTGACCGCCGCGGCTGCGTCCTGGTCGACGCCTTCCTCAATCCGCCCGGCCTGCCGGAGGTCTTCGTCCTCGGCGACCTGGCCCACCTTGAGCAGGACGGCTGCCAGGTCCCCGGCGTCGCCCAGCCCGCCATGCAGATGGGCGACCACATCGCCAAAATCCTCGCCGCCGACCTCGCCGGCGCGCCCCGTCCGCCCTTCCGCTACTTCGACAAGGGCGACATGGCCACCATCGGCCGCATGGACGCCGTCGCCAGGCTCGAATGGCCCTTCAAGGCCCATATGAGCGGCTTTCCCGCATGGGCCGCCTGGCTCACCGTCCACATCTTCTTCCTCATCGGCTTCCGTAGCCGGATATGGGTCTTTTTCGCCTGGATCTGGACCTACTTCACCTTCACCCGCGGCGCTCGCCTCATCACCGGCGACCAGCGCCTCCCCGGCTGGCCTGACCAACTCGCCGCCGGACCGGCCAAGGCGGAGGATGAACTCACGTCCAAATCGCTCTAGTAAACTGGTAGAGCGATGCTCGACCTCGGTTTTGTCCGCGGCAACCTGGAATTTGTGGAAGAAAAACTGCGCGCGCGCGGGTTGGACCCGGCTGCGCTGCTGGGAGATTTTCGCGCGCTAGACGCCAGCCGCCGCGAAGCCATCACTATGGCTGAACACCTCAAGGCTCGCCGCAACGATCTTAGCCAGCAGGTCGGTGCTCTCAAGAAAGCCGGTCAGGACGCCACGGCCCTCATGGACGAGACCCGGGGCCTCAAAGAAAAGCTCGACGAGCTCGACAAGACAGCCGCCTCGCTCGACGAGCAGTTGCGCCTCTCCCTCGCCACCATTCCCAACCTCACCCGCGACGAAGTGCCCACAGGAAACTCCGAGGCCGACAACCTCACCGTCAAAACCTGGGGCGAAATCCCAATATTCGACTTTAGCCCCAAGCCGCATTGGGAGCTCGGCGAGTCTCTCGGCATCCTCGATCTCGAACGCGCCGCTAAGCTCTCCGGCGCGCGTTTTGCCGTCTACATGGGCGCTGGCGCGCGCCTCGAGCGCGCCCTCATCAGCTTCATGCTCGACCTGCACACCGCCAAGCACGGCTACACCGAAGTCCTCCCGCCCTTCATGGTCAACAGCAAGTCTCTCTTTGGCACCGGGCAGCTCCCCAAGTTCGCCGAGGACCTCTTCCGCTGCGCCGACAGACTGTTCGAAGGCGAGATAATTGACTTCGCCGATCCCGAATCGAACAATCTTGCTACCGTTGAGGTGGGGAGGAACTCTGAAGGCATCACTAAGCTTGGTCGATTCAACGACCACTGGCTCATCCCCACCGCCGAAGTTCCCGTTACCAACCTCTACCGCGACGAAATCCTCGACGACTCCCGTCTCCCCATCTGCCTCACGGCTTACACTCCCTGCTTCCGCGCCGAGGCCGGAGCCGCCGGCAAGGACACGCGCGGCATTATCCGCCAGCATCAGTTCCAAAAAGTCGAGCTGGTCAAGTTCACCCGCCCCCAGGACTCTGATCGCGAGCACGAACTTCTTACCCGCGACGCCGAAGAGGTCCTTGAAGTCCTCGGCCTGCCCTATCGCCGCGTTCTCCTCTGCACCGGCGACACCGGCTTCTCCTCCGCCAAGACCTTCGATCTTGAAGTCTGGCTCCCCGGCCAGCAGCTCTACCGCGAAATCTCCTCCTGCTCCAACTTCGACGCCTTCCAGGCCCGCCGCGCCAACATCCGCTACCGGCCCGCCGGGGAAAAGGGCGCCAAGGCCAAACCCGAGTTTGTCCACACCCTCAACGGCAGCGGCCTGGCCGTCGGCCGCACCTGGCTGGCCATTCTTGAAAACTACCAGCAGCCCGACGGCTCCGTGCTTATTCCACAAGCCCTCCGGCCCTACATGGGCGGCCTGGACAGAATTGTGAAGGAACTCTAATGGCGCCTCTGAACCCAGCCGGACCCAACCCGCAGCCCCGCCGCACTCTTAAGCAGATCCTCCTCAGCTATTTCTACTGGACCTATCCCCGGGGCTGCATCCACTACGACGTGATAGTCACGCTGATCCTCGCGTTTATCTTCCTCACGCCCCTTTTCTGGAACTACGGCGACAAGCCGTCCCCCATCGGCGGACCCTTGCATCCCATTCAGGTCGTCGCCAATGACGGCCACGGCCTGATCGTCACCGTGCAGGCCTCGGATGCCTATGTCCCCGCCGGCGCCTCGGACCCGGTCGTCAAAAAGGCGTTACGCAAGGCCATCGAACCGGTCACCGGCGACGCTGTCGTTGTCCAGCATTGGGAAACCGTCACCGACGCCCAGGGAAATCTTGCCTGGAAGGTCTGGGCCCATCGGTAACTCAATCTCAAAATCCAAAAATGCCAATACTCGATTTTTCGATTCATCCACCGCGAATTGACGTCGAATAAGAGAAGGAAACCTGAGAAGGAAATCTATGCGTTTGGGAATAAAGATCGTCTTCGCCGCGTCCATCGCGCTCATCCTCCTGCCCGGCCGCGCAGCCTTTGCCGCCCCGCCTGACAAGATGGACCTGAAAGAGGTCCTGCGCCAACTTGACGACGCCGCGGCCAAATTCCACTCCACCTCCGCCGACGTCGAGTTCGACACCGTGCAGACTGATCCGATCTATAACAAGGACATCGATAAGGGCGCCGTCGATTACAAGCGCAACGGCAAAGCCTTCCAGATGGCCGTGCATTTCCGCGAGGAGGCGCTTGGAGTCGAAAAAGACAAGCCCGTGAAATTCAAGTCCGTGCCCAAGGAGCTGACCTACTCCGGCGGCAAAGCCATGCTCTATGAAAAGCTGACCAACCAGGTGTATGTGAGAGATTTCACGAAGTACGAGAGCTACCTGTTGCTAGGCTTTGGCGCCAGCGGCAAGGAGCTGGCCGACAAGTGGGAGATCAAGTATCTGGGTCCCGAAACTCTCACAGACGGCAAGGCCAGCGTGAAAACCGAGAAGCTGGAACTGGTGGCCAAAGACCCGGATGTGCGCAAGATGTTTCCCAAAGTGACCATATGGGTAGACCCCGAGCGTGCAGTCAGCCTGAAGCAGGTCCTCGACGAAGGGCAGGGCCAAAGCCGGACTTGCTATTACTCCAACATCAAGCTCAATCCAACCCTGTCTGACAGCGACTTCACCTTCAAAACCGACAGCCAGACCCAATACGTCAAGTAGCCGGGTGCCCCACCTTCGCGCGTTCTTTGCGTTCAGGTGGGATAGATCCACCTATCTACTATCTACAGCCTTTTATTGTCTTTCCCCGCCTGACGCCGGGTGCCCAAGGTCTCGATTTTTAAACTTGGGAAAGCAATAAGTCAGACCCATCGAAGCGGCATTCTATTCCCTATTCCCTATTCCCTTCCGCACCCACCCATAGAGGCCAACTCCCCCCAGCGCAAACAGCATCGGAAAACACTCCAGCGTGTACCGCGCCTCCGGCGCTTCAATGGTCAGCAACAACGCGCTGCGCAGCGCTATATACGCCGCCATCCACAACCAAAACTTTGGCCGTAGACATAATCCCGCCAATCCCAGCAGCAGATACACGGCGTTCAGCCCTGCGTAAGCCCAACTGAAGCGGGTTTCAGCGCGGTGGTTCGCATAAACCCACCAGTCCAGGTCGATGGGCAGGTTTTCCACCCTCGGCCGCAGCCACATGTCGGCCACCCGCCCCAACGGCAGCCAGACGTAATAGCGCAGCGGATGGGCGGCAATCCGCTCCTCGGCCAGCCGTTCGAAGCGCGCATCCATATCCGGCGAAATGTCCAGCCCATTGTCTTGGTCGCTGTAGTCGGCGGCCAGCGCGGCCGTCTCGGCGTATTGCGAGGGCGAATCGAAGGCCCGGCTGGGCAGCTTGGTCAGGTCTAGCGGGTTCCCCGGCACCGGCCAATACACATCGGAGGTGGAGACAAAATCCAGACACCAGGTCTTCACCCAGCGCTGCCAGCCGGGGTAGGTTTCCTCGCCGGGGTCGGCGGCATAGCGCGGCGCCAGCGGCTCAAAAACGTGGAACACCCGCCAGTTCCGGCCCGTCCACGCCCCAAACGGAGCCAGCGCCAGCAAAACGCAAACCAGCGCCATGCGAATCAACTTCTTTCGCGGAATTGCCCCGGCCTCATCCCCGCGCCTCAACCCAACCACCAGCGCCGGCGCCAGCGCCACGCCAACCAGCGCCCCATCCGGCCGCAGCAGCGCAGCATAACTCACCGCAAACGTAAACCACAACGCGCTCCCCCATCCCGGCCTTGCATTGAAGCGCGCCACCGCCCATAACGCCAGCGCAATCGCAAACAGCGTCGGCGTCTCCGTCAGCGGTGCGGCCGTATACGAGGCCGTAAAGGGGCACAATGCCGCCAGCCAAAGCGTGCAATGCGCGGCGCCGGACTTCAGCTCAGGCGGCGCAATTCGTCGCACAAACTCCGCCAGAAGCAGGCAGCCCAGCAGCTCCAGCGCGATCTGCGCCCAGGCCGCCGAGGCGTAGTTTTCTATCCCGAAAACTTTGAAACAGAGCGCCAGAAACAGCGGATAGCCGGGGAGCCGGATCAGTGTGGGATACATCTCGCCGCTTGCCACGGTCAGGCCATACTGCCCGTGCAGCAGCAGGTTTTTCGCCAGCCCCCCATAGATCAACGCGTCCCCATTGACCTCAAAAAGCTTCTTGAGCATCCACACGCGCAACACGGCGCCCGCGGCAAGCGCCAGCCCTGCCGGCAGCGCCCGGACCAAATGGCCATAAATCCGGCCCAAAGCTGTCAATTGACTCCCGGAAGCAGCTTCCATACGATTCGTAATGTATAGCGTAGACCGTTTCTATGGTTTCCGCGTATTGGTAAACCAAGCCGTCCATGCCGGATAAACAGATATTCTTCGATCCCCAGCGCAAGCGATGGAAGCGCCTAAGGCGCATCCTCGACATAACAGCCGTCGTTTCCTCCCTCGTTCTGGCCGGCTTCATCTTCAATGTACTGCGCAACCAGCAGTTGCCCGAGCTGTTGCTGCCCGTGCCCAAACATAACTACAAAGCCTTGTCCGACCGTACCCCGTTGTTGCGCGGCGCCAAAGCCCGGCCCGCCCGCCGCAAGACCCGCCGCAAACCCTCCGATATCCCCTTCAACACCGGCGAAGGTCTTCGCGCCGCCTATTACGTCCCGGACGACGCGGCCAGCTACTCTTCGTTCAAGGAGCACGTCCAGCAGCTCGATCTGCTCTTCCCCCAGTGGCTCCACGTCGACGCTCCCCAGGCAACACTGCTGGCCATCAACAACGAGAGCCATCGCGAGTACCCCGTGGTCGACGGCGCCGCCGTTCACGACCCTGACGAAGACAACAGGGTCAAGCGCGTCATCCAGGCGGCCAAGGAAGATACCGAAATATTTCCCCACCTGAACAACTTCAACCCCAACACCCAGTCCTGGGACTCCGCTATCGGCGGCGTCCTCAAGGACCAAGGCAAGCGCGCCGCTCTGCGCCAGCAGATTCTTCGCCTTTTCACCGCATATCCGGTCTATCGCGGCCTGTCGCTGGACTTTGAAAGCCTCCCCGACGACGCCGGCCCGGCTTACTTGAGCTTCATACAGGAGCTCTACGCCGGCATGCACCCGCGTAACTTGCGCCTCTACGTCAACACCGCGGTCTCCACCCCCGACGACGATCTCAAGCTGATTGCCGCCAGCTCCGACGGCATCATCCTCATGAACTACGACCAGCACCAGATCACCAGCGAACCCGGTCCCGTCGCCGGCCAGGAGTGGTTTGTCGGCAACCTCACCCGCGTCCTCAAAGTCGTCCCTAAAGAAAGGCTCATCTGCGCCGTCGGCAGCTACGGCTACGATTGGACCCTCTCCATTCCCAACCCAAAAGACAAGAAGCATCACAAGCCTCAGGTCCTGAACACTGAAGACCTGCATGTCTCCGACGCATGGCAGCGCGCCTCCGACGCCGACGCCGACCTCGATCTCGATTACGACTCCCTCAATCCCCACTTCGAATACATCGATGAGGATTTGAACCAGCGCCATGTCGTCTGGTTCCTCGATGGCGTCACCGTCCTCAACGAGCTCCGCGCCGCCCGCCGGCTTGGCCTGCAGACCTTCGCGCTCTGGCGTCTGGGTGAGGAAGACGGCTCACTCTGGAATGTCTGGGACAAGCCCAGCGCTCCTGAGTCGCTTCAGGCCCTCGGCTCCGTCCAACCCGGCCACGACGTGGACACCGAGGGCGAAGGAGACATCCTCCGCGTCACCGGACTGCCCCAGCACGGCAAGCGCACGGTCGAAGTCGACACCGACGAGCCCGACCCCCGCAATAAGCTCATCGTCGATGAGCACATGGACGTCTATCCCCGCACTTACACCATCGAGTATTACGGCTACCATCCCAATCAGGTCGCCATCTCCTTCGACGACGGACCCGACCCCAAGTGGACCCCGAAGATCCTCGAGATCCTCAAACAGAAGAACGTCAAGGGTGCGTTCATGATCATTGGCGCCGAGGCCGCTGAGAACATCGGCCTCATGCAGCGCGTCGTCCGCGAGGGTCACGAAATCGGCAACCATACCTACACGCATCCCGACATCAGTGAAATCTCAAACCGCCAACTGGATCTCGAGCTCAAGCTCACTGGGCGTCTGTTCGCCAGCAAACTCGGCGTCCAGCCCCTCTACTTCCGTCCTCCTTACGACAATGACGAGGAGCCCGATACCGACGACCAGGCCGCCCCCGTCGTGCGCATCCAGAACGACGGCTACATCGTCATCGGCAACAAGATCGACACCGACGATTGGAACCAGCATCCCCGCAGAACCCCCGCGGAAATCACCGAGTCGGTCCTATCCCAGTTACAGATCATGAAGACCAAGCCGCAGTTCCGCGGCTCCGTCATCCTCATGCACGACGGCGGCGGCGACCGCTCGGCCACCGTCGCCGCCCTGCCCGTCCTCATTGACGCCCTCCGCGCCCACGGCTACGCCATCGTGCCCGTCTCCGCGCTCATGGGCAAAACCACCGCACAGGTCATGCCCCGGATCCCTCTGTGGCAGTTCCTGCGCGCCTTGCCGGACTCAGTCGCCTTCTCCACCGTGCAGATCGTCGGCAACTTCATCGTCCTGGTCTTCTTCCTCGGCGACATCCTCATGAGCGCCCGCCTCATCCTCGTCGGCATCTTTGCCGTCATCGACCGCCTGCTCAAGCCTCGCCCCCAGGCCTCGCCCGGCTACAATCCCCGCGTCGCCGTCCTCATCCCCGCCTACAACGAAGTGCCGGTCATCGTCCGTACCATCCGCTCCGTCCTCAACTCCGATTACAAGAACCTCCACGTCATCGTGGTCGACGACGGCTCCCTCGACCGCACCTTCGAAGTCGCCTCTGAAGCCTACGCCGCCGAGATCGCCTCCGGCCGCGTCCAGGTCTTCTCCAGGCCCAACGGTGGCAAGGCCGCCGCTCTCAACTTCGCCCTCGACCGCATCTCCGATGAAATCTACGTCGGCATCGACGCTGACACCGTCATCGCCTCCGACGCCATCTCCAGGCTCATCCCCCACTTCCAGGATCCCCGCATCGGCGCCATGGCCGGAAACGCCAAGGTCGGCAACCGCGTCAACCTATGGACCCGCTGGCAGGCCCTCGAATACATCACCAGCCAGAACTTCGAGCGCCGCGCCTTCGATCTCTTCCACGTCGTCACCGTCGTCCCCGGAGCCATCGGCGCATGGCGCACAGCTCCCGTCAAAGCCGCCGGCGGCTATCCCCTCAACACCGTCGCCGAGGACGCCGACCTCACCATGAACCTCCTCGAACGGGGCCTCCGCGTCGACTACGAAGACCGCGCCCTCGCCTACACTGAAGCTCCCGTCGACGTCAAAGGCCTCATGCTCCAGCGCTTCCGTTGGTCCTTCGGCATCCTCCAGGCCGTCTGGAAGCACCGCCTGGCCTTCATCCGCAACAAGGCCATGGGATTTTTCGCCCTGCCCAACATCCTCATCTTCCAGATGCTGCTCCCTCTGGTCTCCCCCTTCATCGATCTCATGTTCCTGGCCGGCATCGTCCACTACTTCGTCGACCGCTACTACCACCCTGAAGCCGCCTCCGCCGCCAGCTTCGAGAAGCTCCTCGCCTACTTTGGCGCCTTCCTGCTCATCGACTTCGTCACCTCGTCGATTGCGTTCAGCCTTGAGCCTCGCCACCCCGCCAACAAAGGCGACGGCTGGCTCCTCTTCCACATCTGGCTGCAGCGATTCGCCTACCGCCAGGTCTTCTCCATCGTCCTCTTCAAGACCCTCAAGCGCGCCATAGACGGCAAGCCCTTCAACTGGGACAAGATCGAACGCACCGCCCGCATGTCAAAAGCCACCGAAGCCCTCACCGAAACGCCATAGCGCAGAAGCCGCAGGCCGGCGGTTCAACCCCGGCATCAAACGTACCCATTCAAAAGAAGCGGGGATCTATTGGGGCCTCACACCGGACAGATCCCCATCCTTTTATTGCTTCAACCAGCTCGGCAGTCTGGCTATTTGCTGGTGGCTCCGCTGTCGTTACTGACCATCAGGCTTGATACATTCACCGGCTCGAAGTCAGACAAAATGAGATTTCTAATGCACGCAAGATCGTTGTTGTCCCAGCGAGCGTCAGGGGTGCCGATCAGCCCCCCGGTGTCTCCATTGTCGGCCAGGATGATTCCATAATTCCGGAACGCGGTGATGATAATGGCCGCTTGCGGGCTGGTGGAGGCGCAAGAGGGTGTCGCCACGGAAGCCTTCAGCCGGTAGATCTCGCCGGCGGCTCCCGACATACTGCACGTTGCGGGATAAGGAATTTGTGAGGTTGATAAGGATGGAGATTGTGCAATCTCCGATTCCGTGGGAATGTCAGCCCCGCCGACGGCCGTGCAACTCCCGTACCCCGCTGTTTGCGTCGCAGGCCAAACCCAGTAGTTCAACATATGGTTGACTGTGAATCGGATGGGATGCTGAATCGTGCCGTTGGGTGCGCTGGGCGTGCCGGTTCCGATGACTTCGTCGGCATTGACCAGCAGCGGCGCAACCGGAAGTCCCGCGGCATCGGTTGTTCCGTTCCCTTGCGTCGTCAGGTCATTCGAAGTTACGTCGGGCCAAAGCGCGTTCGAGGAGTCGGTCCAGGGACCGCCCTCGTAGATTCCCTGCCACATTTCGTACTCCGCCGGTTTGTTTCCGCCGCCTGCCTCCAGATAGACCAGAACGTGCCCGTCTCCACCCGAACTAACCGAGTTGGCGGTGCCCTCCACCGGGGCATACTCCGGAATCGGGCCCAAGGTGAAATAGGACTGATATACGGTGGTTGAGACCTTTACGTCCGGCTGGTTGTAAGGAACTTCAATGGTCGGTATTCCATTTGGAAAGTTGGCATACTCATCGCCGAAGAATGGCTTGACCGTCGATGTCACATAGGGAGGGTCGATGGGCGCCGCGGGTGAAGTATCCACGGGCAGGCCGGTCGTGGCCGCGTCCACGCGATGGTGAAAGATGGAAGTTGACGGGAAGATGCTGGCCAGGAACGCGTTGCTGCCGTTGATGGCGAAGCTGATGTCCTGTGTCGCCTGTGTCGCCTGTGGTTTTGTCGAGTCCGTGACGACAAATTCAGGTATGTACGTGCCTTGACCGCCGATCAGCAAGCTGCTGATCTCTCCCGTGCTTGCATTCAGAGACATCCCCTCAGGCAAGGGAGGATAGTCGGTGACATCCGTGCTCAGCGAATACGTGTAGGGCGGAGTGCCTCCGCTGGCTACGATTGTGCAGCCTGCATATGCCGCCAGTTGTGTTCCGCCTGGGCACGAAGTCGTTGTGATCGTCAAGGTGCCGCCGGACGCAGTGACAGTGACTTTTGCCGTGGCCGTGGCCGAGCCCGCGGCATTGGTGGCCGTCAGCGTGTAGGTGGTCGTCGCCGTCGGGCTCACGCTCGTCGAACCGCTCGCCGATGTGGACGTGAATGTTCCCGGCGTGATGGCGATGCTGGTCGCCCCGCTCGTCGCCCAACTCAGCGTGCTGCTAAAACCCGAAGTGATGCTTGTGGGGCTAGCTGTAAAGGAAGTGATCGTCGGCGCGGAGCCGTTTCCAGACGAAGTCCCCGAGCCGCAACCCGCCACTCCGGCACAGGCAAATAGAATGAGCGCCGTCGCGCAAAGATACACTCCTGAAGAATGCGGTTCCCGGGAGCTGAGGCTGTTTCTGCAAAACGAACGAGTCGAATCCATGCGTGCTCCCTTTGTTGCCGATGACAGCGCCATTCTAGCAAACACCGTCAGCCCGCAACCGGCAGATCGGTCTTTCAACCCCGGCATCATCGGAACCCGGAAGAGAAACAAGAATCGAGCATCCGTCCTCCATGGGAAACGCAAGGCTTTGCAGCGGGCTGAACGATCAGTCTTTCTGCATCGGCCGCAAAGCGCGTTTTAGACTGGAATCATGCCGGGATTTCACGTGGAGCATTTCGGTTGCCGTGCTGCCCGCGCGGATGGCGAGGCGGTAAGCGACCGGCTGCGCGCCGCGGGGCTGGGCGAGCGGCAGTTCTCGGCGGCGGATGTGGTGGTTGTCAATACGTGCAGCGTGACGGCGGAGGCCGACCGGGCCGCGCGGACCTTCATTCGCAGGGCGCACCGGCTGAACCCGGCTGCAAGGATCGTGGTGACCGGCTGTTCTGCGCAACGCGCGCCACAGGAACTGGCCGGGATGGCCGGCGTGGCCGCCGTGGTAGGCAACAGCCACAAGGCTCTGGCCCCGGAGATTATTCTGGGGCTGTTGGGGCGCGCGGCATTACACGAAGGCAACGGGTTGATACAGTTACAAACTGCAACAAACATCGAGCGAGCGATAAGCGAGCAGTTGGCCCCACCGCAGGTGGTCTGGGCGGACGATCGCTTTGCGCACTCGTTTCTTGAGGAGACGCAGATTGTGCCCGGCGCGCAGACCCGGCCCAATCTCAAAATCCAGGAGGGGTGCGGGAACCGCTGTGCGTTTTGCATCATTCCCCAGACGCGCGGCCCCTCCCATAGCCTGCCCGCTGCCAGCGTTCTGAAGCAGGTGGAGGGGTTTGTGGCGGCCGGGGGCAACGAACTGGTCCTCTCGGGGATCAACCTCGGACGGTGGGGAAGGGATTTGGCCGGCTCTCTGGATGCAGGCGAAGCAAGTGCGTCGCATCCGCCGCTGGCGGGGCTGACGTTGGCGGGACTTGTCCGGCGGATACTGGAGCAGACCAGGCTGCCCCGGCTGCGGCTCAGCTCGATTGAGCCTATGGATTGGGACGCGGAGCTGATCGGGCTGATGGCGGAGTTTGCAAGCCCGCAGGCTGGAGGGGCGCGGCTGGCGCGTCATGCGCATTTGCCGTTGCAGTCCGGCTCGGACCCAGTGCTGCGGCGGATGCACAGGCGCTACCGGCCCTGGCACTACGCGGAAAAGGTCGAAGCGCTGGTGCGGGCGGCGGGACCGGAGCTGACGCTGGGCGCGGACGTGATGGTGGGGTTTCCCGGCGAGACGGACGGCGAGTTCGAGGAGACGCTGGAGCTGGTGCGCGCACTGCCCTTCGGCTACCTTCACCCCTTTCCCTTTTCCCCGCGGCCGGGGACGCGGGGATGGGCGCTGCATGCCCAGGCGACGGTTCCAGCCGCAGTGGTGGAAGAACGGATGGCGGCGCTCCGCGCTCTGGCGTCTCGGAAGAGTTCCGAGCACAGAAAAAAGTTCTTGGGCCGGGAGCTGGACTCCATTACGCTGCATACGCCGGCGGAGTTGGCAGGCAGGGGTTGGACGGCAGCCCTGACGGAGAACTTTCTGCCACTGGAGCTTGCGGGCCGGATGGCTGCCAACCGGCTGGTTCGGGTGCGAGTGAGCGGGTTGAACGCCGGGGGAACGCTGCAAGCGGCTGGCTCGAATCCGTCGTAAACCACTCGTTCAGCGGAGCCGGGCCAATGCTATACTCAGTGTGCGTTCATGTGCCCGCGGCGATTTCGGGTTGTCCCCGGAGGCGGGCAGCGACAACTTTTGGAGGAGCACCATCGCACTCGACAAACGTTCGGCAAAGTCCTTTATCCGCATCAACGACCGAATTCGCGCGCGCGAAATCCGCGTGATCGACGAAAACGGCGAACAGATAGGCATTCTTCCGCCCTTTGAGGCACTGAAGATTGCCCGTGAACGGGGCCTGGACCTGGTGGAGGTTTCGCCCAATGCGGTTCCCCCGGTATGCCGCATCCAGGACTATGGGCGCTACCTCTACGAGAAGGACAAGAGCGAGCGCGCCGCCCGCAAAAAGCAGAAGGTGATCGTGGTCAAGGAGGTCAAGTTCTCAGTGACTGTGGACGAGCACGATTACCAGACCAAGAAGAACCAGGCGGTGCGTTTTCTTGTCGACGGCGACAAGGTGAAGGCCAGCCTGCGCTTCCGGGGCCGTCAGATGGCCCATCGCGAACTGGGCTACAACATCATCAACCGGCTGATTCAGGACATCGGCGAGGCCGGCATCGTGGAGTTCATGCCGCGGATGGAAGGGACGATTCTGCACGCAATTCTGGCGCCGGCGAAGAAGCAGGAAGCTCCCAAGCCCAAGCCTGTTGCGGCTCCGCAGCCCCAGGCTGCCGCACCGGCGCCGCAGGCGCAATAAACGCAGCCCTCCAGCGGCGACGACCTGCGGCATGGCGGGGACACCAGCGTTGCGGTATACTGATTGAAGCCTCAAGAGGGCAGGGGAAGTCCTGTCTCACCGGCAATACGGCGGAGTGATCCACTCTGCCGGACAACGAAAACAAAGAGAAAACAATGCCCAAGTTGAAGACCCATACGGGCGCGGCCAAGCGCTTCAGCAAGACTGGGACCGGCAAGATCAAGCGGGGCCAGACGAAGACGCGGCACATCCTTACTTCGAAATCGCCAAAGGTGAAGCGCAAGCTGGGCCGTACCCTGCTGGTTTCAGATGGCGACTACAAGAAGGTAGCGCGCATGATTCCTTACGCCTGATCGCTGCGCCTTTTCAGGTGAACGGAGATGGCGCTTCAGGGCCGTAGTCCGCCACGGCGGAGGCCCCCGGCAGACCGGACAACTTAAGAGTCCGGAGCCAGCCGAGAGATCAAGGCTTGACGAGAGCGAGTGAAGAGGTTTACCGGCCTGAATTGATGGCCCTCCTGCCTCCAGCCGCGTGACTGACGAACGCAAAACGGAGAATATACCATGCCCCGCGTAAAACGCAGCACCAAGCGGAGTGACCGCCGCAAGAAAATCCTCAAAAGAGCAAGCGGCTACTTCCTGACGAAATCAAAGCTCTACCAGGCAGCGCAGGAATCTGTCGAGCGCGGCCTGAAGTTTGCCTACACCGGCCGCAAGCAGAAGAAGCGCCAGTTCCGCTCGCTGTGGATCGTGCGCATTTCGGCTGCGGCCAAATTGAATGGCTCCAGCTACTCGCAGTTCATCAATGGACTGAAAGAGGCCGGGATTGAATTGGACCGCAAGATTCTGGCGGACATTGCCGTGAACGATGCGGATGGATTCGCCAAGCTGGTGGAGCGGGCCAAAAAGGCTCTGGCGACGGTGAAGGCGTTGAGGAACCTTAGCACATAGCAACGAGCGGATTGAACGGCCCGGAGTCTTGTGGATTCCGGGCCGTTTTGCGTTGTTCAGATTCCAAATGCGCTTTCAAGATCCCTCCACAAATCATTAAGTCCTGAATCGTCCTGACGATCCGTGATCGTTGCGCAATGGGCAGGTGGTTTATCCTGCTGTTTACGCATGATGAACGAAGAAATACCCAATCTGACGGCATTTGACGAGGCTGCGCTGGATGAGGCGTTTGGCGCGCTGGAGCGGCAGGCGCGCGACGCAGCCGCTACGCTCAACGGCGAGGCAGATGTGGAGGCTTATCGCCTCCAGTGGCTGGGCCGCAAGCAGGGGCTGCTCAAAGAGATCCAGGACCGGTGGCAGAAGGTTGCTCCGGCCGAGGCCAGGAAGCCCGTAGGGGTGCGCTTCAACGCGCTCAAGGCGGTGGTCGAGGGGCTGCTCGAGCAGGCGGCCGGCGCCGGCCCGACGGACGCGGCGCTGGCTGCTGAGGCTATCGACATTACGCTGCCGGGGACACGGCGGCTGACCGGGGCCGAGCATCCGATTACGCGTACGCTGAACGAGATTGTCGGCGTCTTCGCCGCGCTGGGCTATTCGGTGGGCGTGGGGCCGGAGGTCGAAACCGACTACTACAACTTCGAGTGCATGAACTTTCCGCCGGACCATCCAGCGCGGGACACTCAGGACACGCTGGTGGTTGCCGGACAAGACCGGCGCCCGCAACGCGACCGGCTGCTGCTGCGCACGCACACCTCGCCGGTGCAGATGCGGACCATGGAGCAGCAGCCGCCGCCGGTGCGCATCGTCATTCCCGGCAAGGTGCACCGCAACGACGCGGCCGACGCCACCCACTCGCCCATTTTTCATCAGGTCGAGGGCCTTTGCGTGGACACGAACATCACCTTCAGCGACCTGAAGGGCACGCTGGACCACGCCATGAAGGCGTTGTTCGGTTCGGCGGTGAAGACGCGCTTTTACCCTTCGTTCTTTCCCTTTACCGAGCCCAGCGCGGACGTGCAGATCAGCTGCATCTTTTGTGGAGGAAAAGGCTGCGGCAAATGCAAACAGTCGGGGTGGATCGAACTGCTGGGCTGCGGGATGGTGGACCCGGCGGTCTTTGCGTTTGCGGCGGAAAAACAGCCTGCTTACGACCCGAAGAAGATTTCCGGGTTTGCCTTCGGCATGGGCGTGGAACGCATCGCGATGATGAAATACGGAATCAGCGAGATCGGGTCGCTTTTTGCGGGAGATATGAGGTTCTTGGGAGAATTTGCGTAAGAGCTGGGCGGGGAATTCGGTAGCTGTCCTATGTGGCGTTTGACCCTCAGAATCGTCTTGGGTTTCCTAGTCTACATCGTATCTTTGTGGATCATCGGCGCGGTAGCGAATGCGGTAGCCTATCTGATGGCGAAAGGCGGCTCACCAGAACTGTGGAGGATTCTGCATCAGCATCCTTTCGGGAGATCGATTGCAGTAGGTTTCGTAGCAGGTTTGATTCCCCTTCGGTTTTTGTTCTCTGTATCGGGATTCTTCAGATCAGATATTCCGGAGTTTTTCAGGAGATTGGATCTGGAAAAGATGAAGCAATGGATCGTCTTGCTTGTTAGCCCGGTTGCTGTCGCTGATTTAACGCAATGGATAAGCAACTGGTTTGCGATGCACTCGAAAACCGTGACCGCACTGCAAGAGGGTTCATCAATGCATCTCTCGCAGATGTTCGACGGCCTTTTTTCTGATAATTGCAGAAATATCTCGGATATCCGCATCGATTTATGGAGCGACAATTTTGCTTATCAGTGTATGCTCCATGTGACGCAGGTATCGATCTTCTTGACGGCCGCGGCGTATTCGCTGGCACCGTGGGTAAAACAGCAATTGCTGAGGCATGTTGCAATAGACCATCCGGCTCCACTGGATAGCAGCTCAGAAGAAGAAGAAATACACATTTCCACGAGTGGGAAAGAAAAGAATCAATGAGAATCCTCACGAAATGGCTTAGAGCGTACTTGCCCGGTCTGACGGTGGACGATGCGCGGCTTGCCGAGGACCTGACCTTGCGCGGCATTGCGGTCGAGGGAATTTTTGATCTCGGCAACGGGAACGGCTCGCTCTACGAGATGGACATTACTACCAACCGCGTGGACACGATGAACCACTACGGCGTAGCGCGAGAGGCGGCGGCTATCTATGGGCTGGCGCTGCCGGAGCTTGATTTTCCGCTGCCCAGGTCCCGGCGGGCCGCCAAGGCCTTTCCGGTCAGGATCGAGGCCGAGGATGCCTGCGGGCGGTTTACGACGCGGGTGCTGCGCGGCGTCAAGATGGGCGAATCGCGGGACTGGTTTGCGGGCGCGGAGGTGGCTACCTACTTTGGGTTGCTGGAACAGAAGCGGATTTCGAACGCCGTCGACGCGACCAACTTTGCCTGGCTGGCGATGGGCCAGCCTACGCATGTCTTCGACCTGGACAAGATCGAAGGCGGCATCGTGGTGCGGCATGCGCGCAAGGGCGAGCGGCTGAAGACGCTGGACGGCGTGGAACGCACGCTCGATGCGGAAGACCTGATTGTGGCCGACCATGCCAAGCCGCTGGCGCTGGCCGGAGTGATGGGCGGCTGGGAGACGATGATTACGCCGGAGACCACGAACGTATTGGTGGAGGCGGCTTGGTTCGAGCCGATGGCGGTGCGGCGGACGGCGCGGCGGCATGGGCTGCACACCGACGCCAGCCATCGCTTCGAACGCGGGGCGGACTTCCATGCCGCGCCAGTGGCCTCCGCGCTGGTGAGCCGGATTCTGCTGGCCAATGGCGGCTGGCTGGAGGGCGAGTTGGTGGACGTGCGCGTGCCTGCCATCGAGGCGTGCACCGCCAGCCGCAAGCCCGTAGCGCTGGCTCTCAGCGAAGTGCGGCGCATTCTGGGCACGACTGTGGATGAGGAAGGCATTACCGCGGAAACCGTGGAGGGAGTGCTGAAGGCGCTGGGGTGCGGGTTAGCAAGTCAGCCCGCCGCGGCGGACAAGTCAGCAAGTCAACACGAGAGTGAAGCAGCGTGGCTAGTGACGCTGCCCAGTTGGCGGCTGGATTTGGAGCGGGAGATCGACCTGATCGAAGAGGTTGCGCGGGTCTACGGGTACAACCGCTTTGCCAACACGCTGCCGGCCTTCGGCGAAGGGGTGCGGGCGCTGCCCTGGGCGGAGAAAGAATCCGAAGTCCGGCGTACGCTGCTGGCGGCGGGATTTCATGAGGCGATTGGGAGCACTTTCTGCTCGGCGGCGGAGGCCCGGCTGACGGCGTCGCAGCCGGGGCTCATGGTCCCGCTGGGCAATCCGCTGAGCGAGGAGGCGGGAGCGCTGCGGCCGTCGCTGGTGCCCGGCATGTTGACGATGATTGCCGGCAACCTGAACCGCGATGTGAGCGACGTGCGGCTGTTTGAGATGGGAACCGTCTTCAGTGGCACTACGGAGAAGGTGGAGGAGCGGCCGGCGGTGGCCTTTGGCGCGGTGGGCGGTTTGCCGGAGCAGGGGGCATTGCACACCGCGCGGACCATTGAGTTTCATGACGTGAAGGGCGCGGTGGAGCAGGTGCTGGCGCGGTTCCAGGCGCGTGCCGTGTACTTCGACCGCTTTCCGGCCGAGGCCGGGCTTACGCCCAGTTGGCTGCATCCCTACCGCGCCGCACGGGTGGTCGTCGAGGGCGCGACGGTGGGGTGGTTCGGGCAACTGCATCCTCGCGAGGCCGAGGCCCGCAAGCTCGCCGCGGCGCGCAAGCTGAAGGAGCCGGTGCTGGTGGGCGAGCTGTATCTGGACCGGCTGTACAAGCTGCCGCTGCGCAGGCCGATTGCGCAAGATATTTCGCGCTTCCAGCCGGTGCGGCGCGATTTCTCTTTGGTTCTGGACCAGAGCATTACGTGGGAGAAGATCGACCAGGCGCTGGCCGGTTTGCAGATTCCCGAGCTGGTGGAGTGGCGGGTGCGCGAGGTCTTTCGCGATGCGCGGCTGGGCGAGCGGGAGTACTCGCTGCTGATAGGCGCTACCTTCCAGGCGCAGGATCGCACGCTGTGCGAGGAAGAGTTACAGGGATTCCAGGAGCGAGTGGTGGAGGCTGTTGGCAAAGTTGGGGCGCGGCTGCGCGGTTAGACCCGGAAGCGAGGCGAATCGGCGCTATACTCGCACGGATACGGTGCGTTCGATCGGAGGTTTTTCGATGTCGCAGTTCAGCTGGGAGTCAGAGGGGGTAGCGGAGGCGCAGGCTGAGCCGCAGGCCCAGGAACCGGCGGCGCAGGCGGGAAATCTGGCCGTGAGCGCGGACGATTTCTTGGCGCTGGAGGAGCGGATTCTGCGCGCCGTGAACCTGGTGAAGCGGACACGGGCAGCGCACGCCGCGGCCGAGGAGCGCGCGGCACAGGCCGAGGTCCGCCTGCGCGAGCAGGCGCCTCTGGTGGAGCAATTGCAGCAGGAGGTGAACGCGCTGCGCGCCGAACGCGACCAGGTGCGGCAGCG
>Ga0209039_10000272_pt1 | contig 49606 bp, 39 predicted proteins | sample BogFormECP12_OM1_FD_188238 | JGI IMG/M metagenome (GOLD analysis project Ga0209039, IMG submission 188238) | Bog forest soil microbial communities from Calvert Island, British Columbia, Canada - ECP12_OM1 (SPAdes) (version 2) | ecosystem: Environmental > Aquatic > Freshwater > Wetlands > Bog ...
ACCGGGACAGCGCAGGGTCCCGTCAGCCCTGCTACGGGTACCCCTGAGCCAAGCTCGCTGGCATTGCTTCTGACTGGTATGACCGCACTGGGACTGGTCGTGGGACTAGCGCGGCGGAAAGAACTGCAGGACAGAGGCCCGAGCCAGATAGCCGCCTTCTGATTATCTGGTTACTTCAGCTACCCCCAACCGGTTGTGGTTGAGATCTCTTGCACCTCGGATCTGCTCGTACTCGATTGATTTACGGCCGGTTCCAAGGCCGAGGAGTGTCTGAAATGCGGCAGCCGGCGTCTTGCGGCGATTGGGCCGAAAGGCGGCTAAATGTAATATTTACATAAATCTACCGTGAATGCCCTCAGGCCGAGGTGCCCAGCAACGGAAGCCTGCCTACCCGTTGTCGCCTCACTCTTGTTCAGCAGCTTCTTCACCCCGGCTTTGCAGCTCACTTCTATGTGGCAGATCCCGGCAGGCTGGCAGCGAGGGGCGGTATTTGCCGATATCAAGGAGTCATGCCCTACCCCTCGGATATTGTGGCTGACGGGCATGGTGGCCTGATACCCTAAGGCCAAACGCTCCGGTGGGTCGCGGACCTGCCTCTCCGACTGGGATCGCGCGGCCTCGGGATTCGCGATGAAATCGAGCGGCGTGAGTGGGGCATGGTAGTTGTTCTTGCGAGCACCGCCGAGGAGACGCCATTTTCGCACCCGACCGGGCCGGCGACAGATTGCCGGACTCCAAGCCATGCCAACTGGTGGACCTGCCGAACCCGCCACGCCGGAGCCGTCGAAGCGGAAACGGCGGAATATGAGCGCCTCCTCGAGAGCACCTGCACCGCCGTGATTACGAAAGAAAGCCTCGCCAGGGTGGTCCGTAGTTCGAAATCCAGCTCTCCACGCGTCAGAGCGTGCGCCAATCGAGCGCAAAAATCTCCATCGAGCCGCGGTCGCGGGTCATTACTGGCTCGTCATCCGGGGCAAGGGACAGCGATGAACCATAAAACCCGGTCAGGCTGGTCTCTTTGAGATCGACCACACGTTCGACTTTGTGATCCGCGACGCGGACGCGCATAACGGCAGGATTGTTGGTGCTCTGGATGTAATAAACAGCCCGGCTGTCGTGCGACCAGCAGGGAAAGCTGAACGTCCCCTTGGCCAGATCTTCCCACCGCCCGGTTGCGAAGCGGAAAACCGCCAGCCGGGTTGAGTCCAGATTCAGGGCGGCGATGGAGCGGCCATCCGCCGACCAACGGGGAGAAAAGAAATCATCCGAGCCCGGCACGTCGGTCACGTTGCCGGTTTCCAGGTCGAGCACGTGAATGTTGGGGCCGGTCGGACGGCCCGCTGTACCCGCCGCGCCGCCAAAGCATATCTTCTTGCCGTCCGGAGACCAGCCGCCGTCCGAATTCACCTGGTTGAGGCCCGGCAGCAGCAACTGGGATTGGCCCCCGCTGGCCGGCACGCGGTAGATTCTCGGGAGCTGGCCGGCAGCGGCAGCCGAGTATAGGATTTGCGTTCCATCCGGCGACCAGCGGGGAAGGGCGGCGAAAGAGTCCGGCGCCGCCTGAGTAAGTTGCAGCCGCTCGCTGCGGTCCGGCTTAGATCGCCATAGGGCGCCGTCTGGATAAGTCACATAGGCGATCCACTGGCCGTCCGGGGAAAACGTCGCGAAATCCGCGGAGACTTCACCAAGCAACGGCACGAATTGGCCGCTGCGCGTGTCGAACCGATTTACTTCGCCGCGCGGCGCGACTCCAACCGCGAACAGGCGCTGAGAGTCCTTGGCGGGCAATGCATCGGCAAACCTGACAGCGCCGCTGGTGATCTGAACCGGCTGCGGACGTGACCGCCACGCCAGCCGGCGCGGCTCCGCCATCGCCCAGATTTGTCCATGCCTGTAGAAAATGAAATATCTTCCATCCGGCGTCCACCGGCCACAGCAGTCGTCGGAGGGGGCCCCGGTAAAAAGAGGATGCGCTCCGCCGCGCTCCACGGACGCCTCCCAAAGGGCCGACAGGTGGCGCTGCTCGTCGTGTGCCGTGAATCGGATTCGCTTGCCATCCGGCGACCAAGCGGGGATCGCGATCTCCCCCGCAACACTCGCCAGTTTGCGCGCCGCACTGCCATCGCTTTGCGCCACCAACAGGCCGCCATGTTCGGCATAAGCGATCCGTCCGCCGTCCTGCGACCAGGCCGCTGAAGACCCTGTCAAGTTGCCGATGCGCAGCGGAGAGCCGCCCGGAACGGGCACGCTCCACAGCGGGCCTTCCCCGTAGGTGGCGATCTCCAACGCCAGCAAACTTGCACCGTCCGGAGCCAAGTCGAAAACCTTGAAATACGGCGACGGCATGGGCACGCGCGCCGGCTCTCCGCCGCTGACGGCCACCTGGCCAATCCAGTGCCCTGTGCCGGAGTTCCTGTAGAAGTACAGCCGTACGCCGTCCGTCCCGATGAGACCTTTCATCCCGCCGTCGTTGGTGATCTGCTTGTACGCACTCACCTTCAGTACCGGCCACGGGCGCAGCTCTGCGTTCACCCAGGCGGCACCTGCAGCCATGGCCAGCAGGGCGGCGATCCACCAGCGGCCAATCGCAATCCTGGCCCGTGCAGCCTTTTGCGCGACGCCGCCAGGCAGCCACGCGGCCGGCGTGCCGGCCGAGCTGCTATCGCGCTTGAGCCGCTTCAAATCCGCACCCATTTCGGCGGCCGACTGATAACGCAGCGTGCGATCCTTCTCCAGAGCCTTATCAACGATTCGCTCCAGCTCGGCGGGCAACCGCGGATTCAACTGCAACAGCGGAACCGGCGCTTCCGCCAGGATCTGGTGCAAGACGACGGCCGCGACGTCTCCCTGGAACGCGCGCCGCCCACTCGCCAGCTCATAGAGCACCACTCCAAAACTGAACAGGTCCGTGCGCACATCCAGATCTTCCCGCCGAGCCTGTTCCGGAGACATATAGGCCGCCGTTCCCACGGTCATGCCCGGGCTAGTAAGGGAGACGTCGTTACCAGCGGCCAACGCCGCGGTTGTGCCCATGTCCGTCGAAGCCGGCATTGGCGACGGCCGCGCCAGCGGCGTCCACGATTTCGCCAGACCAAAGTCCAAAATCTTCACTTGCCCTGGGCTGCCGCTGGTCGCGCCGGTTACAAAAATGTTTGTCGGCTTGATGTCCCGGTGGATGATGCCCTTGGCATGAGCCGCGGCCAGACCGTCGGCGATTTCGATCGCCAGATCGATCATGGCTTGCGTCCGCAGGCGCCCCCGCTCGATCACCTGCTTGAGGGTGCAGCCTTCGAGAAACTCCATCACCATGAACGGCTGGCCCTCGTGCTGCCCCACGTCGTGAACCACTACGATATTGGGGTGATTCAGCGCCGATGCGGCCCGTGCCTCGCGCCGGAAGCGCTCGAGCATCTCGGCCCGATGTAGGGGCGATTGCTCGTTGCCAAGGTCGCCCAGTCCCAGCCTTGCGGTGCGCAGAACCTTGATCGCCACCGGTCTTCCCAGACGGGTGTCCAGCGCCTTGTAGACCACACCCATTCCGCCACCGCCCAGCTCCTCCACAATCTGGTAGTGGGAAATGGTTGTGCCCACCATTTCGCCTCCGCCGCGGGGATTTTCGCCCGCGCGCGCCTCGTCCCGCGCCACCATCCGTGCAGCAGCCTCGAGCGCTGGTGCCTCCAGGAAACCGTCGCCTGCGTCGGCCTGCGCCAGCAGCGACTCCACTTCCCGCTCCAGTTCCTCGTCTCCGTTGCACGCCTGGCGCAGGTAGCCGCTCCGGTGGGCCGCGTCCTGCTCCAGCGCCGCGTGGTACAAGCTCTCAATGTGCTGCCAGCGTTCGGATAGCAACGGGTCCCTCCTTGCCCAGCTCGCGCCGCAGCCAACTCTTCGCGAACTTCCAATCGCGCATTACCGTCTCACAGGAAATCTTCAGCGTCTCTGCGGTTTCTTCCACGCTCAGACCGCCGAAAAAGCGAAGCTCCACCACTTTGCCCTTGCGGGGATCGAGCGCGGAGAGATCCTTCAGCGCGTCGTCCAGGGCCACCAGGTCCCGGCCGGGCTCTTCCGACACCACCAGGGATTCCACCAGATCGAGCGGCCGTGCCGCCCCGCCGCGTTTCAGGGCTTGGCGCGAGCGAGCCCACTCTACCAGGATGCGGCGCATCACGTTCGCGCAGATCGCGAAAAAGTGCGCACGGTTCTGCCAGCTCGCCTGCGTGGTATCGACCAGCCGGAGATAGGCCTCATTCACCAGCGCCGTGGTCTGCAGCATGTGGCCGCTCCGCTCGCGGGACATATACACCTGGGCCAGCCGGTGCAACTCCTGGTACACCAGCGGAACCAGTTCGTCCAGCGCGCCCTGTTCTCCTTCACCCCACGCTCGGAGCAGGTGCGTGACCTGATGGGTTGACGGCTCCATAACTCACAGCCTAATCAGACCTAAATATCTTCAAAACTACCACATACGCCGACCAGCCGCCATATGCCTTTCGCCAGCGCCGCGGGCTCTAAGTAGAGGACGAAGCGGCCGGGCAATCTGTTCCAATCGTGCCGACCGGAAGCCGAGTATTTAGACCGTAAAATCTTTTTTCTCCGATGACAGTTTGTCGCGGCGTTTTGCGCATTTTAGGGTGAAGGCAACTCAAGGGTTGGCCTGAAAGCGAACATAAGGAGGTTCGTCATGAAATCGATTCGAAACAATACGCTGCTTCGCACCTTGGCACTGGGCGTTATGGCATCCAGCTTGGGCGCCGTAATTGCCAATGCGCAAACGTTCCGCGGGACATTCTCACTGCCGGCTGAAGTCCGCTGGGGCACCACGACCCTGCAGGCGGGCGATTACGCCTTCAGCTCGGAAGGGGTGCGCACCGGCGACATGCTGCAACTGACTCAGGGCGGAAGGGTAGTAGCCACGGTGCTGCCCCAGAGTCACGATCCGGCGGTGACCGGCCGGGCCGTACTGGTAATCGATCAAGGCAAAGCTGGCCGCACCGTGAGCGAAATCCGCCTGCCGGAAGTCGGCGTGGTCCTTCGTTACGCGCCATACAAGCCCAAGCCAGGAACCGCTGCCCATGAGCGCGAAATCGCACAGGCGATTCCGATCGCTGTCACCGCTGGGTCGCGGTAAAGTGCTTCGGGAGCAAAAGGGTCAGAGCCGGGGGGCCCTGGCCTTTTTCTTCTTGGGGCACGCGACATGGCGCAATCGAGAAGGGGGGCCGTACTCCACTACATCGGCCCCATTACCATTGGGATCAACGCATCATGCGTGCAGTAGGCCTTGGGGGAACAACTCCCGATAATACGAATTATCATGGCGCGCGCCAGCAGCCTCGCGCTGACATTTCCCGCGTGGCGAGACCGGCGACAGATCGTTATGCTAACGACTTGTGGGCGCCCAGAACGCGCCCCTTGCGTGATCGGGTTAAATCGGCTCCCATCGCGTCGCGCAGGACGAGCCAAGAAACGCCGTACCCTTCAGTTTGGCGTTCACGTCTTGCCTTGACCGCGGTGACCAACTTCCTTAGCCACGTCCGGAATCAGTTCCCCTTATAAGCGACTTCCACGCCGCTCGGGCTTCCCCGGTCAGACGGTGCCCGCCGGTTCCGCCAGGACGCTTACCCTTCGCCCGCTCGAGCCGCTGGTGCTGGCCGATGCCTAGAGCGCGCTCCCGCAGTTGGAGCAGAACCGCGCGCGGGCGGCCGGCGCGCACCCGCACCGTGTGCAGAAATTGCCGCCGCCGAACCCCGCTGCCTGGTGCATAACCACCACGCGCTGGCTATCGCCGCCGAGCGCCCAGATGAGGGCGATGATCCAGCCGACCAAGGTCCATCCCAGGAGCAGATTGAGGACGAACACCCCGCCGAAATTGGTTTTATTGTGCGCAATGATCGACGGCAGAAAATACAACGCAATCGCCGGGAGAAACAGTAGGAAGCCGAAGACTGGTCACCTCCTATCGTGATCTAGGGTGGATTGTACCACCACAATCCACTACGCATCTACGGCCTCGCGCGTTCAATTTTCCCGAAAGTCTCCGGCCGCGAATTCAACATGGCCAGATACGCCTCCTCCAGGTCCCGGGTGAAGCCCAGGAACGTGAAAGTCTCCGGCTTTCTCTCCCCTCGCCGAGTCCACCTCGTATATCTGGTTGAGGATGGTCACCACGCGATCCTCCGTAATACGGGGGAGCGCACCTTTGACCTCAAAGTCCTAGGAAGAACAGAGAAGTCGATGGTTAAGGCTTTTTGATGTCGCTGCTGTGATCGTCTGATCCGGCGCGGTTATTTGCGATTATCAGACCTGATTATTGCTTTCTCGCGTCCTGACCGCTGATTGGGCTGGGGAATCGGGCAAGATCCCCCAGCCTTCTTGCTATGCCCCACTCCGAGGCGATCAGAAATGGATACGCAGTCCGAATTCCATCTGGCGCGGCGTGTTGGCTTGGCTGGTGATCCGGCCAAAGGTCGCCGGGCTGCTCCAGTTCAAGCTTCCGGTGCTGGGCTGCATATGGTTGAGGATGTTGGTGAACTGGACGGTGAGCGAGGCGCCCACGCGGTTCTCTTTCCACATGCCGATGTCTTTGAGGACGGTGGCATCGAGGTTCCAGGTGGGCAGGCCGCGAAGGTTGCCGTAGCCGCCGCAACTGGTGTCCAGGCCCAGGAAACAGGGCCGCAGTTCGTTGTAGACCGCGGCCGGGTTCGAGAACATGTTGATGTGGGTCGAGTTGTTGGTGCCCACGCCGACATTGGCCAACTGCGGCGCGGTGGGGCTGCTGACGGTAGCGCCGGCGTTGTTGTAATAGGCGCTGGAGCTGCCGGTGTAGGGGGCCGCAAACACGGCGCAGTCGGCCGTGGAGGTCATGCTTCCGGAACTGGACTCGCCGAACGCCGAACTTTCGGCGGGCTGGGAGCCCTCGGTATAGGTGGCGCAGGTGGCGGCGCCGCTCTGGGCCGTGAGCAGCGGGGAGATCGTCCATCCGCCCAGCAGGTGGCCCAGGATGCCGTGCTGTCCCTTGAAGAAGGGCTCCGCGTAATACACCGCGGCGTTGTACTGGAACTTGACGTCAAACCCGTTGGGGCCGTAGTTGGATTGCATGTTCCAGGCATTCAGCGCGGTATTGGAGCTGTTGGCCTGGGCTAGCGGGGCGGTGCCTAGGGCGCGGCTCCAGGTGAAGTTCGAAATCGCCGTCAGGCCGTGGAATTCGGAGGTCCGGAACGTGGAGTACAGGGCGTTGTAATTCCCGAATCCCATGCTGGTGGTCAAGGCGAGAGAGGTGGCTTGCAGCGGCGAGACGCCGCCGCCTGCTCCGCTGATCATGGTGCGTCCGAGAGTCCAGGAAGCCGCTTTGTTGAGAGAGGCCAAATTGTGGAAACACCGGCGCTCTTGAAACTGCTGGCGAGTTTGGAGGCCACCGCGTTGGTGCAACTGCCATAGCCCGCGCAATAGGCGGAGTTGGCGCCGCCCAGGGCGGTCTCAAAGAACGGCTGCGGCGCGATGCCGCTGGTAGGTGCGCCCGCAAAATACAGCGCGGTGGCGACCGTCTCGTAGGCCTGGGCGAAGCTCTGGCCGCCCAGGGTCGTCATATAGGGCACGTCATCCAGGTTCATCTCCTGCATTTCGTTACGGATGATGCGGCCGATGTAACCCACCTCCAGCATGGCGTTGCCGTGGAACTGTCGCTGCAACGCGAAGCTGAAGTTGTCGGTGCGTTCCGGCCTGTAGTGGGGATCGAGAGTGTTGACATCGCCGGCCGAGATGGCGCCGTTGTACCCCATGAAGAACGGTTGAGCCAGCGTGGCCGAAGGCGCCGGGAGCGGAGCCGACATGCCGTCCGTGCCTATGCGGAACACGTTGGTGGGATCGACGCTGTTGGCGCCGGCGCAGGTCCCATTCATATTGGGGCCCGCGCACGTCACCGGCTGTAACGGCCCGATGCCGAGCAACGGGACCAAAACCAGGTTGACGCCGTTGAGGCGGCCCCAGATGCGGCCATAGCCGCCGCGCAGCACGGTCTTGCCGTTGCCGAACAGCGCGCCCAGAAGCCCGCTGTCGAACTTGGGATTCCAGGCGGCGGAGACGCGCGGGCTGAACTCGCCATAGAAAGGATAGTAGGGATACTTCAGGCCGGAGCCGACGTTGCGGACGGTGGCAAATCCGAGGACGGGGTTATAGACCTGCCCCGCCAGGGCCGCCTTCTGCCGCTGTGCCAGGTAATCGGCCGTGCTGACTTGCTGGCCGTCCGAGCCCACTACCGTCACCTGTTTTCCGTTGATCTCGTAGGGCGGCATCTCCAGCGCCCAGCCCAGGCTGTAATTCAGCGTGAAGGAAGGTTTCATTTTCCAGGTGTCGCTAAAATACACGTTGTAATACGGGATGATGCTTTGATCGAACGCCGGCTGGCCCACCGGGTTCACCGTAAGATTGGTCCCGGAGCGCGTGTAGGCCACTTGAGGCTGGCTGACCAGGCCCAGCACCTCGGAGTAAAGGTTGTTCCAACTGCTCAGATAGCTGCTGCCCACGGTAGTGGGGGTCCAGGCGTTGCTCCCGGAGCTGTTCGTGAAACTGATGTTGGTGCTGGCGATCTGATAAATGATCTGGTCGTTAATGCCGGAACCGTTGTCGGTGCGCATGTGGTAGTCGAAATTGCGCTGGTAGGTTCCGCCGAACTGCAACAGGTGGTTGCCCTTGAGCATGCTCATGTTGTCGGTGATGACCTTGTCCTGGCCATCCCAGAAGCGCTGGCGGGTGCATTGCGTGCCCACGTTGTATGGGATCAGGGTGTTGGCGCAGGTGCTGCTTTCCGCCGTGGAATTGGTCGCGCCGCTGGCGATCTCGACCGCCCCGCCCAGTCCGGGGAGTTGCGGGGGCGCATTGGCGGTGCCCCACTGCCAGAAATTGCGGGTATAACTGAAGTGGAACTCGTTAGTGGTGCTGGGCGTGACATTGGTGGTCATGCCGAGGACCAGGAACCCGGGATCCTGCGGCCGCGGAGCCGTGGCTGCCGGCACTCCCAGGGTATCGCCCGGCAGCAGGCCGCCGATGTCCGCCTGGTTGTTGGTCAGGCTGACGAGGCGCATATAGCGGTAGCTGGCGAACAAACGCCACTTATCGCCGAAATCATGGTCCACGCGGGCAACGTACGAATTCTCCGTCAGTGGCTGCCGGATGGAAGACAGGAAACCCTCCACGTTGTAGCCATCGCCGCCGTTACTGGCGTAATACGAGTCGTTGGGCTTGGGCATGTACGTGAAGATTTTCGAAATAACGGGATTGACGCCAATCCCGCGCGGATCGCAGTTCCCGCTGGGACAGGTGGCCGGCTGATAGGTGACTCCGTCCACCGTGACGGCCTGGGGGTTGAGGTTGTATGGCAAATAGGTGCCGGCTGAGTTGGGGACGAAAATCACGCCCGCGCGCATGGTGTCGGTGGGCACGGGACGCTCGTAACTGCCGACGTTGGGGTACCGCAGGCCCTCGTAGTTGAAGAAGAAGAACGTTTTTCCGCCGGCGAACTTGGGAGCGAGCGGCCCGCCCAGGGCTCCGCCAAAGCGGTTGCGGTGGTTGGAAGGCAGCGGCGTATAGGGCGACAACACCTGGCCCGACGACGTGGTAAGAGGCGTGTGGTTGTTGGACCAGGAATTGGCCGCCCCGACGTCCGTTCCGTAGTAATACCAGTAAGCGGCGCCGTGCCATTGATTGGTGCCGCGCTTGGTGGCCATCTGGACCTGCGAGCCGATGGAGTTATTGAAGTCGGCGGTCTGGCTGAACGTGGAGACGCGGAATTCCTCGACGCTTTCCACCGGGGTGGGGACTACGGCCGAAGGGACGGCGCCTTGCTGGGTGCCCCCCATACCGGTGAAGTTGGTGCCGTAGCGGTTGGTTTCGCCGGACATGTCGTCAGAGGCATTGCCGCCATCCAGCATGAAGGTGTTCTGGTCTTCATACGCCCCGGCGGTGTAGCCGGAGAGCGTGACGCCGGGTTGCAGCACAGCCAGCGTGGAAACGTCGCGGCCCAGGTTGGGCAAGGCAATGAGGGCATTTCCCGATAGAGACGTTCCCACCGCCGCACTGGTGGTCTGGAGCTCTGCTAGGTTGGTGGCTCTGACCTCGACGGTCATGGTGGTCGCCCCAACTTCCAGAGTGGCATTGACGGTCAGGGGCTCGCCGACCTGCACTTGTTGGCTGTCCACCTTGTAGACCATGAAGCCCGGTTTGCTGAAGGTGATGTCGTACTTTCCGGAGGGCACGTTGACGAAGACGTATCGCCCGGATTCATTAGTCGACGTAGTCCGCGTGGTGCTGGTCGACTTGTCGATCATGATGACCTGCGCGGACGGGACCAGCGCCTGCTGTTGGTCCGTCACCTGGCCGGTGACGGTACTGGTTGAAGTCGCTTGTGACCAGGCCGGCGTAGTGCTGAGGCTTAGCAGTACCCCCAGCATTACGACCGGCAGTCCATGTAGAAAACGCAAACCACGAAAACGAGAGAACATATGATCACCCCTGGGAGAATAGGCCCTAATAACCGGATCCTCCCGACGGCTTAGCCGTCAGGCCAGTAGTGCGTCGGCAGTATGGTACTCCCCTTTGCGCGGCTGGCCAAATATCGTATACACCTTTTTCATATTGAATACAAGAGTTTTATATATCTATACCTTTTACATCCGAAATATTGAGAAATCGATACGCGAAGTGTCGAAAAACTCGCCCGGGGCAGGCCATGCGTAGCAGGGGACGGATGACGACGCACTTCCATCTCGGGAACTGTGCCACTGAGCAGATAAACCGGCATCTCGTACAGTGGCTCGGCATCGTGCCCCGTCCCCAGCCCAATGGTGGGGAGTCCACTTTTTGTGGGCGGAGGCTGGTGGACATTGCGGCGGGTTGGAGGGCCGACTCTGGAAACCGATCTGATCCAATCGGTAGGATCGACTGGGTGGACACTTTCCAAATGCGCCGTCATACGACCCGGATCCGGCCAGACATGGTTCCGCTTTCGTCGTATGGCGGGACTTTTTAATGGCCCTACGGGCTAGCGCGCCAAGCCGGCATCGACCTTGTAGATCGCCCCGCGATTCGTCTCGAACCTGATGACTCCCGGCTCGGGATGGCTGACCTCCACTGGCCTACCCTGGAATGTCACCCGCACTGGCCGCTCCTCCCGAATCGTGCATCGGGCACCGTTGAGCGAAAGCACCGCCGCCTGCTTCAGCACGCCCTCGCTCCACTCCAGCGAGACCTCAAATCCGCCCCGGGCGCGCAGGCCTTTCACCTCGCCCGCCGCCCACGACTGCGGCAGGGCTGGCAGAAACCTCAACTCGCCGTCATGCGACTGCAGCAGCATCTCCGCTACCGCCGCCGTCATTCCCAGCGCGCCATCCACCTGCAGCGCCCCCGAACAGATCGAGAACAGGCTGTCGAACGTGTAGTTCCGCGCGGCGTACCGGATATTTTCGAGCGCCTTCCCGCCATCGCCAAGTCGCGACCAGCAGGCCGCCTTCCAGGCCGACGACCAGCCGTTCCCCGTGAGTCCGCGTTGTTCCAGCACGACACGCGCGGCCGCGGCCAGCGCTGGCGTCCGCCGCGGCGAAACCGCGCTGCCCGGAAACAATCCCCACAGTCCCGAGATGTGCCGGTGGCTCTTTTCGGTCTCTTCCCAATCCTCGAGCCACTCTTGCAGATTGCCCTTGCGCCCCACCTGCATCGGCGCCAGCCTGCCACGCATCGCCCGGATCCGCCAGGCGAAGTCCGCATCCACCTTCAGTGCGTCGGCCGCCTGCGAGACCGCGTCGAACAGCGCCCCCACAATCTGCATGTCGATGGTGGACCCCGCGCAAATGGTCGTGCCCGTCTCGAACATCGTCGTCTCGTCGAAGAACTTCAAGTTGGGCGGACCCGCCGGGAAGTTCTCGGGCGACGTGGACGGATTGGTCACCAGCCACCCCAGCCTCGGATGCGGCACCAGAAAGTCCTCGAAGAACTCGGCGCTTCCCTTCTGCGCCGGGTAATACCGGCGGAGGAACGCTGCATCGCCGGTGAATTGGTAGTGCTCCCACAGGTGCAGCGCGAGCCACGCCCCGCCCGTCGTAAATGTCCCCCAACTCGGACCGTCCATGGGCGCCGCCGCCCGCCACAGATCGGTGTTCTGATGCAGCACCCAACCGCGCGCGCCGTAGTGCTCGCGCGCCACTCGGCCGCCCGGCTCCGTCAACTCCCGAATCATCTCGAACAGTGGCTCGGCCGTCTCCGTCAAATTCGCGGTCTCGGCCGGCCAGTAGTTCATCTGCAGATTGATGTTGGTCGTGTATTTCGAATCCCACGGTGGATTCATCGACGCGTTCCACAGCCCCTGCAGGTTCGCCGGCTGCCCGCCAGGACGCGACGACGAGATCAGCAGGTAGCGTCCGAATTGGAACAGTAGCGCCGGCAGCGCCGGATCGTCCGACTTCAGCCGCTCGCCAGTCGGCAGCCGCGACTCGGCGGTCTCCGCTAATTGCAGGGACACGCGCCGGAACAGCCGCCGGTGCTCGCGAACGTGATCGGCTTCGAGCGCCTCGTAAGTGCGGGCGAGCGCGCGCGCCAGCGCGACCCGCACGCGACCCTCGGGGTCCGCGCTCACGTCCTGATACGACACGAAGTTCGTTGCTGCGGCGATCACCAGCGTCACCGAGTCCGCCGACCGCACGATCAGCGAATCGTCTTCCACGCGCACCGACCCCCCCTCGGCCAAAGCTCGCAGCTTCGCCACGTACCGCACGCGCCCCGCCACCCCCATATAGTCCGCGGACCGCCCGCGGAGCACGAGCCCAGTGGCGCCGTCGCCATCCATGCGGAAGTAGTCGGTCGCATAGTTCGAATGCGCGGTATTGCGATAGCCACGGAGCTGCGCGTCGAAGCCGATCCGGCCCGGACGATCCGCCTTTAGCCTCACAACGATCACCTGGTCCACTGCGCTCACGAAGACGGTCCGCGTGAACCGGGTACCCTGCTGCTCATACGTGGTGGTCGCGATGGCCCGGTCCAGATCGAGCTCCTGCCGGTAGCCGGAAACTGCCCCGGTCTCCGTAAACCGCAGTACGAGGTTGCCCAGGGCCTGGTATTTCTGCTGCTCTACCGGATAGCCCATCAGTTTCCGGCCGAACAGCACGTGTGCCTTGCGATACTCGCCGGCGAATACCAGCCTGCGGACCTCGGGGAGAGCCGCCCGCGCGCCGGGCGTCACCGTCGCGTACGGGCCGCCGGTCCAGTAGGTGTTTTCGTTCAGGCCGATCTGCTCAGTGTCCGTGCGACCGTAGACCATCGCTCCCAGCCGTCCGTTGCCGAGAGGCAGCGCATTCTCCCAGCGGTCGGCGGGATGCGTGTACCAGAGCGTAGTGGAAACGCCTCCGGCCCACACTCCCGGCAAAATCAGGAGCGCCAAAGACGCCGCGACCCGGCGGCCCTGTATCATCGCCAGGTACGCATTGGCGATGCCGACCGACACGTTCCTGGTGAACAGCAACCCACAGCCTGCCACGTAAGATGGTATACCACGCTGCATGATTTGTATGATATGCGCCGCATGAAAATCCCTCTTCGAGAGGATAACAGTCGCGAGATGTCTCCCATTGTTTACCGGTGGTTCGGCGTGCAGAGGCTGCCTGGCCGTTTCACAAGCATGCTCCGAAACCGCGCCACTGGCCGTGAAACCGGCCTTCCTTCCATTGGGACAGCACGCCCCAAAGAATAAGGGGAACCGGGCTCCACGCACGTGCAACTCTACGAGTAGGTGATACGGCCAAGTGCCAGAAGAGGCAACTTCAGCACGCTGTCTCGCACGCCGACAATCGATTCCATGACACGGGCGCCGCAATGTCCTAAACTGTGCGCATGAGTTGGAAGCACGGTATCCTCGGCCTGATCATGCTCGCGCTCCTGGCGGCGTTCCCATGGGGGCCGCTATTCGCCTGGTCACCGCTGCATCCTGGGTATCGGCAGGTGCGGTTCTCGCGTGCGGATGTGTTGTATCCGGATTCCGCAGCCTTGGATCCAGCGTATCGCGAGGTCGATCGATACGTCGCTGTCGCAGAGAGTTTTCACGAGCTGAAGTGCTCGAAGAAGCTCAAGGTAGTGGTCTGCCGGAATTGGAACGACTGTCTCAGGTTCGCTGCTCCATTTCTGGTGGGACAGCGTCCACTCGCAGTGACGGTGCCAACGGGTACCGTGATCTTCGTGACGCCAAGGGCGGCTGGATGGGCGGATATTGGCGGATTGTTGCGGCACGAACTGTCGCATGCCGTGCAGAATCAGAACCGCTCTCTGGTGAGTGTTTTGCGAATGCTGCGACAGCCGTGGGTTTCCGAGGGCGTGGCGGGGGTCGTAGCTGCAATGGGCGTGACCGCACCGGGGCGGCAGTTGGTTAGCTTGCCGGAAGCAGAGTTCTTGTCGCGAGCGACTACGGAGGACCTATGGGCATCCTTTGCTGCCGCACCGCAGAAGGACTGGCGGTTTAGCTATACAACATGGATCTATTTCTGGGACCGGCAGATCGAGCGAAGCGGCAAAGCCACATTTCTGAGATTCGAACGGGCGTGCTTCTCCGACCCGCAGGGCTGCCGCAGCAGCTTTGCCGACGTGTACGGGACGGATCTTCGGAGAGCCGTAGACGAGTTCCAAGCCGAGGTACGGTCGGGACGGGTAGTGGCTCCGGAGCTGGCTTGGTTCTGACGTCGCACCGACATCGATAGGGTTCCGGTGGTTACGATTCGCGAAGCCGAACGCGAAATCAAACGCCCTGTCGGAAGCCAGATGAGCGCAATGTCGCCGCCTCGTCGAAGTGCCGCCGCAATCTGGCCACCGCTGGATTCCGCCGCGTTGTGGTCGACCGACGTTTACCTACAGGGGTGCGGGGGAGTGCCCGTAGGATCGTGGCCGTGAAACAGGCTTTCCGTAAACTGACCCGGTGCCCCGACCCCTTCGCGATAATAGAACCGTGCCCCGCAACTGGGATGCTCACTACTCCGAGCCCGATCACGTCGATCTCACGCCCGAGCCCTTACTCGTCGAAGCCGCCGACCTGCTGCGTCCCGGCCGCGCGCTCGATCTCGCGTGCGGGCCCGGCCGCAACGCGCTACACCTGGCCCGGCTGGGGTGGCAAGTCACCGCCGTGGATTCTTCCGCGGTTGCCATCGCCCTGCTGCGACGGCAGGCCGGCGGGCTGGCGGTAGACTGCGCACTCGCCGACCTGGAACGTGGCGAGTTCTCCATTACGCCAGAGGCCTACCACCTGATCTGCGATTTCTTCTATCTGCAGCGCAACCTGTTTCCGCAAATTCGCGGTGGCGTCGCTCCCGGCGGCGTCTTCGCCGGCGCCATTCACCTGTTCGATGACGCGCCCGCCGCGCGCCCGCGCAATCCCGATTTCCTGATGCATCCCGGCGAACTTCGCGCGGAATTCGACGGCTGGAAAGTGATTTTCTACAGCGAGGGAGGCGAGCCTGAACGCTCGCGCCACACGGCGCGCATCATTGCGCGGCGCGCCTGAGTTTTTCGATGTCCCCTTTATACTCCGCAATATATTTTTCATGGGCTTTCGGCAGCACACCCTTGTCGCGCAAGCCCTCGAACAACGCCACTCCTTTCTGATACTCGGCGATGGCCCGCACCCGGTAATCCTGTTGGCGCGCCGGCGGAGTGCCGCGCCGCGCCGCCAGAGCCACCAGCACATCCGCCACATCGGTGTGCGCATCGGCCAGTTCCTCCACCGTCGACCAGTCCGCCGTCGACCGCTTCGTCAAGTCTTCATAGAGCTCGACGGCCCGCTGCGATTCCACCAGCCCTTCGTCGAATTTGCCCATCTTGCGCAGGGTTGTGCCAATGCGTGTGGTGCTGGCGGCTACAGCTCTTGCCGCCCGCATATCGTTCGGATCGGCCCGCGCCGCTTCCTGGCGCAGCTCGAGCGCGCGCCGGTGCCAGGCCAGCGCGTCGGTGTATGCTTCCATGCGGGCCGTCACCCATCCGAGATCGCTGTAATCGAACGAGAGGTCGAGCTTGGCCCGCATATTGGAGGGATTTCGCGCGCTCAGCCGTTCGTCGATCACTCGCGCCCGCTCATAGGCGTCGCGGCTCTCCTGGTATCGCAGCGATACCCCCAGCAACGCGGCCAGTTTTTTCTCCGCCAATGCCAGCGACCGCTCCGCCTCCGCCTGTCCCGGCTGCAACTCCACCAGTTTGCGCGCCATTTCCAGGCCGCGCTGCCGCAAGGGGATGGCCTCGGCGTACTTCTGCTGGTCGGTAAACGCGTCGGCCACGCTGAAATTGGCCGCGATCAGATCCTGCATCCGAGCGAGGTCGGAAGGTTGGTCCCGAAAGGCGGCTTCCGTCCGCGCCAGATTCGTCCGCACCATATCCGTAGCCGTCTGAAACTGCCCGCTGCGGCCGTAGGTGGTCGCCAATTCGTTCGTAACCCGGAAGTAGTCGTGGCGCAGGGAACTGTCGGCGGGCGCGCGCGCTGCCAGACGTTTCAGGATCTCCTCGGCTTTCTGAAAACTGGACAGCGCCGCCGGCACTCGGCCCAGGTTGGATTCGGCTGCATAGCCCTGCACCATGCCGACGCGCTCGTAGCCTAGAGCCACTTCCCGCTCGAGGCCCGCATCATTGCCGGCATCGCGCGCCAGGCTCTGGAGATATTGCAGGGCGCGCGCTACCAGCAGCTCCTGCGCCGCCGTTGAGCCGGGCAGCTTCGCAATGGCGTCGTCGAGTTCGAACATCACCGAGTGCGCCAGGCTTCGCACCTGCTGAAACCGCCGCTCCGCGCGCCGCGCTTCCCACCACGCGGCCGCCGCGAAACTCAAGATCAGCACCAGCGCGGCCGCCGCCGCCGGCAGCATCACGCGATGGCGGCGCAGCAGCTTTCGGGCGCGGTACCACAGCGTGTCCGGGCGCGCCTTGACGGGCTGTCCATCCAGGTGACGCCGCAAGTCGTCGGCCAGATCCGGCACGCTGCCATAGCGCAGCCGCGCGTCTTTGGCGAGCGCCTTGGCGACGATCCGTTCCAAGTCGCCCGAGAGGCGCCGACGCAGGCGCTCGGGCGTGCTCGATCGCAACTCCGCCCCTGCGGCCGTGCCGCTGCCCGCCGCTTGTCCCAGCGCCGCCGGCTCCTGCTCCGATATCACCCGCGCCAGTTCGATGTAAGATCCCGTCGGGACTTTGTAGGGCCGGAGCCCGGACAGCAGTTCGTAGAGAATCACTCCCAGCGAGTAGACGTCGCTCGATACCGTGTAGGGCTCCCCGCGCGCCTGCTCGGGGCTGGCATAGGCGGGGGTCATCACGGGAAAACCGGCTTGCGTGATATCCTCCGCGCCTTCGCCCGCTTCCAGCACCTGGCCTAATCCGAAATCCAGCAGCTTGGGTGCGCCCTGCGCGGTCACCAGGATGTTGCCCGGTTTCAGATCGCGATGCACCACGAGTTGCCGGTGGGCATACGCCACCGCGTCGCACACTTCGAGAAACAGCCGGATGCGCTCCGTGACGCCCAGCTTGTGGCTGTCGCAGTATTCGAGCAGCCCCTGGCCCTCGATGTACTCCATGATGAAGTACGGCTGGCCTTCTTCGGTCGAGCCGCCATCCAGCAGCCGCGCGATGCCGGAGTGCTCGAGCTGCGCCAGGATCTGCCGCTCGCGCCGGAAACGGCGCTCCACCCCCGCGTCGCGACGGCCGCTGGTGATCAGCTTGATGGCCACCTGCTTGCGGAATTGCCCGTCCGCGCGTTCGCCGAGGTAGACCACTCCCATCCCGCCGTGGCCAATTTCGCGCAGCACGCGATACGGCCCGATGGCCGAGGGCGCCAGCGCCTCCATTCGCAATGCCGCCCCCGGCGCTGCCACGGAGTTCAACACCGCGTCGGCTTTGGTTTCGAATTCGAGCAGCGCTTCCACTTCGCGGCGCAATTCCGCGTCGTCATGGCAGAGGCGGTCGAGCGTCGCGCTTCGTTGGCTGGCGTCGGTTTCCAGCGCGCCCGCCAGCACCGCTTTGATCTCGCCCCAGCGCTCCGGGGTCATTGTACCGGGGGCCCCTCCAGTTGCTGGATCAGCCACAGGCGGGCCGTTCCCCATTCCCGCTTCACCGTGGCGGGAGAAATGCCCATCACTTCCGCCGTCTCTTCAATCGACAGGCCCCCGAAGTAACGCAACTCCACCACCTTGCCCTGCTGGGGATCCAGTTTGGTCAAACGGTCGAGCGAGTGATCCAGGTCCAGCAGGTCGACTTGGGGATTCGTAAAAACCCCCAAGGCGTCGTCCAGGGTGATCGCGTCGGCGTACCCCTCGCGCTTAGCGGCCTTATGCGCTTTGGCGTGGTTGATCAGGATGCGCCGCATCATGGTCGCGGCCATGCCCATGAAATGGGCGCGGTTTTTCCAGTCCACGGACCTTTGATCCACCAGGCGGAGATAGGCCTCGTGCACCAGCGCGGTGGGCTGCAGAGTATGATCGGGACGCTCGGCCGCCAGCAGATGGCGGGCCAGCTTTCGCAGTTCGGCATACAGAACCGGAGTCATCGCATCCAACGCGGACTTGTCCCCGTTGCGCCAGCTCACGAGCAGGTGCGTGAATTCCTGTGGCGCCGACACCGTATCCCTTAGACTTATTCATTCTACCTGAACCGGTGAGCCGCGGATTCCTAGTGCCTTGACGGATCAGAGCCGCGAACGTAAGAGAGCGGTTGCCGGACGGCGGAACGAATTCTATCGGTCACACCACTAACCGAACATTCCGGCGAACGTGGCGCCCACCAGCACCAATACGGCCCACGGCAGCAGCACCGCAAACAGCGCGCCGCCGAAAGACAGCTTCTTGCCGGCCGCCGCCTTCAGCCCCACCGCGACGAGTAGAATCCGCCAGATCGAAAATACGTCGATGGAACTCGCCAGAGTGTACAGGAACTTGTTGGGCCCATTCGGATCCATCAGCGCGCCCAAGTTAAACGCCAGCGGATGCTGAATATCGAAATCGGCCGGGTTCTTCTTGAGAAACACCACCACTATCATCAGCACCGCCTGTAGCACTCCGACCATCCCGGCGTAGCACATGATGGCAAAGACCTGCTTGAACTTCACCGGGGCCGAGAAGATCCCGGCGACGATCCCCAGCAGCACCAGCGCGGCAATCAAATATGCGATCGCCGGCCCGACCACCGCCGCGGAATACGCGATAATCGGCGTGATCTTCTTTGACAGCTCAGCCCCTTGCGCGGCCTGCGCGCGTTGTTCCGGCGTCATCTTGGCCATACGCATTTCCATCTGCTGCTGGGCGACATTGTCCCAGCCGATGCGCTGCCCGACGACCACGCAGTAGATGAGTCCGAATAGAACCGTTAGCAACATGGGGACCAACCAGGTCGGCCGCCGTGCCACGTCCGCAAATGTCTTGCCGGGCTCGAAGAAGACGCCCGTGAGCCGCGCGATCTCGCTCATTCCCGCGGGCTGGGGTTCCACTGCCGCTGCATTTTCAGGTGTCATATCAGCAAGATTGTACTGCATTCCGAGGCGCGGCGCTCGGCTATTATGGATGGTTGATGCTGCCGCGCGCCTCGCTCGTCTTGCTGGTCGTTTTCTCCTGCGCCTGTAAACCCACCGAAGAGAGCCACATGAAGGCCATCGTCGGGGCGGTCCTGATTGATGGTTCGGGCGGCCCGCCGCTCAGCAATTCCGTGGTGGTGGTGGCTGGCGGCCATATCCGCGAAGCCGGCCCGTTGTCCATCGTGCAGATTCCCGCCGAAGCCGACAAAGTGGATGGCTCCGGCAAGTTCCTGGTCCCCGGCCTTATCGACGTCTATCCCCAGGCCGCCGCAGGCGACGAGGCCTTCACCCCCGGACACCCCGCCACGCCGGAAGCCGCCCGCGCCCAGGTGGCCCGACTGGCCGCGCGGCATGCCGCGCTCATTCATATTTGGAATATCGAGCCGGCCATCGCCCAAGCCGCTCTGCAAGCGGCCCGCGGCGCCGGGATCCATGCCGCCGGCCATGTCTCGTCCCAAGCCGACGCGCGCCGCCTGCTGGATCTCGGCGCAAACGGTTTCATCGGCATCGTCACCGATACCGAAGACCTCAACCCCGGATTCGTCGCCCTGCTGAGCACGCTCCAGATCTTTGTAGCGCCCCAACTGGTCGCCGTCGGTCCCGGTCCTCAACTGGACATCGCCAAGCGCAACACCCGCCGCCTGTTCGCGGCCGGCATCCCCATCGCCGTCGCTTCGGCTGGTGGCGATGGCGGCATTCGGCGCGAAACCGAACTGCTGATGGACGCCGGTATTCCGCCTCTGGACGTCATCGTGGCCGCCACCCGCCATGGCGCCGCGGCGCTTCGCCAGCTCAACCAGGCCGGGACCATTCAAGCCGGCAAGCGTGCCGACCTTCTGCTGCTCTCCGCCAACCCCGGAGACGACATCCGCAACCTGACGCGGGTGGCGCTGCGCATGTCGGCGGGCGAATGGGTCCGCTGAGCTTCTGGAACAAATCCGGTCTTCCTTGCGTATACTCCCTTCCGAGGTCAATCATGCGCGCGCTGTTCGTGATACCGGTGGTCGTCGCTTCGCTCTGCCTGTCATCCTGCTACATCGATGGGGTCGGCTATGGCGAGCGTTTCGATAAGGACTTCCACTCCAGCTACCCGCTCAAGGCTGGCGGGCGTCTCACCGTCGAGACGTTTAACGGTTCCGTGGAAATCTCCGGCTGGGACCAGGACACCGTCGACATCAGCGGCACCAAGTATGGCCCCACGCAAAGCGAGGCCGATAATCTCCAGGTCAACATCGATGCCACCGCCGATTCGGTCAGCATCCGCGTGCCACACCCGCCGCTCGGCCGCAACCAGGGAGCGCGGTTCGTCATCAAGATTCCCCGCAACGCCACAGTGAGCCGCGTCACCACTTCCAACGGCTCCATCCGCACCCAGGATGGCGTTGGCCCGGCGCGACTGAAAAGCAGCAACGGGTCGATTCATGTCACGGATTTCCGCGGAAACCTCGACGCCGAAACCTCCAACAGCGCCATCGAACTGCTGAACGTGGAAGGCGACGTCACCGCCCATTCCTCGAACGGTCACATCCATGCCGAACGGCTGGCCGGTTCGCTCGATGCCTCCACTTCGAATGGCGGCATCCAGGCCTCGCTCGCGCTCGCCGACCGCCCGGTTCGCGCGGAGACCAACAACAACAGCGTGGAACTGAGTTTCCCAGCGCACTTCTCGAGCGATGTCCGCGTCAGCACCAACAATGGCGGCATCACGCTGCGTTTGCCGGAAAGCACCAATGCACGCGTCACCGCGCGCACTTCCAACTCTTCCGTAACCACGGATCTTGAGATCAAGACGCACGGCGAGATCAGCCGCAACCATCTGGATGGCGTCATTGGCGCCGGCGGTCCGCTGATCGACCTCGGCACGTCCAACGGCGGCATAAGGCTGTTAAGAAGGTAAGGCGTTCTCAGCGCCCCGTGGAGCAGGCTTTCGAGCCTGCGACGCCGACATTCCTGTCGGCGCTTCGCGTGGGGCGGAAAATCATGCCCGTAGCCTCTTTCAGGCAGCGGCTCTTTTCAGCGCTCGACAGCCGGGCCGCGCGCTTTCTCCATGACCGCGATCATGTCATCCACCCACTTGTCGTCGCCGCTCCCAAAGCCCACGCGCTCGGTCTTCAACACGCCGTTCGCATCCACGATCCAATTCCGCGGAATACTCAGTTCCGGCACCAGCTTATGCACGTATGCGTCCGCCGCGAGCACCGGAAACGTGTATTTGTTCTCCTCCAGGAATGGCAGGATCAGGCCCAGGTTGTCGTCCGTGTTCAGCGTAAGCACCGTCAGGTCTTTCCGTTCCCTCACCTTGTTGAACAGCTTCTGCAGATAAGGAAGTTCCGCCTTGCACGGCCCGCACCACGTGGCCCACAAATTGATCAGCGTGACTTTCCCCTTCAGGTCCGCCAGTTGCCAGGTTTTGCCCTCGGCATCCGCCATTTTGAAATCCGGCAGCGGCTTGTCCAGCGTGGTCCAGCCCATGGCCGTCGATACCACGGTCGTCGCGCCGGCCGGCAGCGCCGGCTTCGGCGCGGGAGGCGCCGCAGTCTCACCGGGTTTGGTGGCCCACGCGTCAAATCCTTCCTCGGTGCCCTTCACGGCCTTCCACTGCTCGCGCAACGCCGTTTTCATGTACTCAAGATTCCCGGGGTTAAACGTGGAATTGGCAAAATACGCGTTCCGGTCGGCCTCCAGCGCATCCGTTTTGCGCCCCTCCAGGCGCGCCAGTTTTGCCATGATGTTCCAGTATTGGTATTCCTGATTGGCGTAGTTTCGCTTCTCGTAATCCGTCGTCCCCTTGCTGGCCTCCTGCAAGAGCGGTTCCAGCTTGGACAGCCATTCGTGCGCCTTGTCGTAATTCCTGAGCTTCAGATAGATCCCCGCCGCCTGGTTCATTTCCATTAGCCCGCTCAAATTCAATTGCTGCGCGGCCGGCGCCGGCCTGGGCAGGAACAGATCCGATACCGGCTGCGCGGGCGGCGGCGCGATTGGCCGCAGGGGCGGAATATTCGCCAGCGCTTTCTCCAGAAGATCGGGCAGTTCCTTGTAGCGCATGTTGTACTGCGCGTAGAAGCCCGCCACCTGCAAGTACGGGGACACCCACGCCGGGTGCGCCGCGTAGACGCGCAGCCAATCCTCGGCTGCCTGCGCCCTCTCTTCGAGCGGCGCATCCTGAGAATTGCGCAATGCGGTAAATCGTTCATACCGCACTTGCGGGTCGTCGGGCCATTGCTTGACCCATTCCGCGGTCTGCGTCACCAGTGCATCCTGGTAGGCCTCGCGGTCATAGGGCTTGGGAGGATGATCCCGGCGCCACTGGTTGATCGCCTCGTTCGCGGGACTGACGCCGGCGGTCGTCCCCCCCGGCCTCTTCGGCATACGCTCTTCCACCCACTTCGAGCCTTCCTTGTCGCCCAGGTCCTGATACGCCTGGCTGAGCGCGTTCAGCAATAAAAGCCGCCCCTCAAAATCCAGCGAGCGCAATCGCGTCACGTCGGCGCGGATTCGCTCGCGCACCGGATCCTGTCCGGCGAGCGGCGCGCTCTTGAACTCGAGCCACCACAAAGTGGCGTAGAGCCCGAGCGCCTCATCATCCGTCCGGTCCGCCAGGAGCTTCCGCAAATGGGCCGCGGCCTGTCTGACAAAATCCGCGTCGTCGATGCGCCCAGCCAGAGTGTAGCCCGTCAGCGACGACGGGCAGCCCTGCCAATATGCTTCCAGATGCTTCCGCAGCTTTTGGAGGTCCAGGAACGCCGGAGCCGAATAAATCTCCGTCAGCTTCTGGTGCGCCAGCATGTAATCCGGTTGCTTGTCGAGAATCTTGTCCAGCAGCGCAATCGCTTCGCGGGTATTCGTACCCTTCAAAGTACGGGCATACAGCGTCTGGTAAAACGGATCGTCCGCGTGGGCGTCCAGAAGAGCTTTGTATTCCTCTTGAACGGCCTTCGCGAACAGCCCGTTCGACACGTACTGTTCCTGATAGAACCGGTGCGCGTAGTAATCCGCCGGGAACTGGTCGCGGACTTGCCGCGCGGCGGCCGCGCGCTCTTCGAGCGGTCTCGCGGGCGGCAGTGTGGCCGCATCGATCGCGGCTTTCACGTTAGGAGGAGCTTCGCAAGGCTGCGCAAGAACGGGCAACGCTGCGAGAAACAGGATGCTCGCGAACTTGAACGGCATACTACCTCACTTGCTTGACGCGGCACCCGGCCGAATGTTGAGTTTCTAACCCGCCAGTTGCCTCAGCACATACGGCAGAATGCCGCCATTCCTGTAATACTCCACTTCCTGCGGCGTGTCTACCCTCACCACCACGGTGAACTTCCTCTCGGCGCCGTCATCCGAAACGGCCCTCACCACAGCCTTCCGCCCTCCGCCGTTCAGCGACGCCTTCACGCCTTCAATGTGGAACGTCTCCTTGCCCGTTAGGCCCAGCGAAGCCGCCGTGTCCCCCGCCTGAAACTGCAGCGGCAGCACGCCCATGCCCACCAGGTTGCTGCGATGGATGCGCTCGAAGCTCTCCGCAATCACCGCGCGCACGCCCAGCAGCGCCACGCCTTTCGCCGCCCAGTCGCGCGACGAACCGGAGCCGTATTCCTTGCCGGCCAGGATCAGCAGCGGCACGCCTTCCTTTTGGTATTCCACCGACGCGTCATAGATGAACATCTGCTTGCCATCCGGCATGTGGATGGTCCAACTGCCTTCCGTGCCCGGCGCGAGCTGGTTGCGCAGCCGGATGTTGGCCAGCGTGCCCCGCACCATCACTTCGTGGTTGCCGCGGCGTGCGCCATAGGAATTGAAGTCGCTCGGCTTGACACCCTGCGCGATCAGGTACTTTCCCGCCGGGCTGTCTTTGGCGATCGATCCCGCCGGCGAGATGTGGTCCGTGGTCACCGAATCGCCCAGCATCGCCAGCACGCGCATTCCATGGAAATCGTGCACCGAAGTCTCGGGATCCACCATCTGGTCGAAGTAAGGCGGCTTCTTGATGTAAGTGGAAGCGTCATCCCATTTGTAGATGTTGCCCGTGGGCACCGCGAGCGACTGCCAGTTCGCGTCCCCGTCGAAGGCCCGGGCGTATTCGTGTTGGAACATTCCCTGGTGGATGGCCGTCCGCAAGGTGCGCTGCACTTCTTCGTTCGAGGGCCAGATGTCGCGCAGGTAGACCGGCTGGCCATCGGAGCCCTGCCCGAGCGGCTCCCTCGAGAGGTCGATATCGACGGTTCCCGCCAGCGCGTAAGCCACCACCAACGGCGGCGACGCCAGGTAGTTGGCCTTCACTAGCGGATTGATCCGGCCTTCAAAATTGCGGTTGCCGCTGAGCACGCCCGCCACCACCAGGCTCTCTTTCTGAACCGCCTGGGCGACCGGTTCCGGCAGCGGCCCGCTGTTGCCAATACAAGTAGTGCAGCCGAATCCCACCAGGTTGAACTTCAGCTTTTCGAGGTACGGCAACAGGCCCGCTTCCTGGTAGTAGTCCATGACCACTTTCGATCCCGGCGCCAGGCTGGTCTTCACCCACGGCTTCACCTGCAAGCCGCGCTCCACCGCCTTCTTGGCCACCAAACCCGCCGCCAGCATCACCGACGGATTCGAAGTGTTGGTGCAACTGGTGATGGCCGCGATCACCACCGCACCGTCCTCGATGGAAACCGGCTGGCCGGCCATCTCTGCCGCGGCCCGTTTCGCCGGCCCTGGGAATGCCGCGTGAAAATTCTCCCGCACGTCCGGCAGCTCCACACGGTCCTGCGGACGCTTCGGCCCAGCCATCGATGGCCTGACCGTCGCCAGATCCAGTTCCAGGGTGTCGGCATATACCGGGTCGGGCGTCGCATCGGTGCGGAAGAGGCCCTGCTCCTTGGTGTAGGCTTCCACCAACTGGATCAAATCGGCGCCGCGGTTGGTGAACTTGAGGTATGCGAGCGTCTCCTGGTCCACCGGGAAGAATCCCATGGTCGCGCCATATTCCGGCGCCATATTGGCGACGGTGGCGCGATCCGCCAGGCTCAGCGCGCTCAATCCCGTGCCATAGAACTCCACGAACTTGCCCACCACGCCTTTCTTGCGCAGAATCTGCGTGATGGTCAGAACCAGGTCGGTCGCGGTACAGCCCTCGTTCAACCTGCCGTGCAGTTTGAAACCGATTACCGGCGGCAGCAACATCGAAACCGGTTGGCCCAGCATGCAGGCCTCGGCTTCGATTCCGCCTACGCCCCAGCCCAGCACTCCCAGGCCATTAATCATGGTGGTGTGGGAATCCGTTCCCACCACCGAATCCGGATAGGCCTGCGCACCGCAACGGAAGACCACTGGCGCCAGGTACTCCAGGTTCACCTGGTGCACGATGCCGGTGTCGGGCGGGACCACGCGGAAATTGCGAAAGGCCGTTTGTCCCCATCGCAGCAGCAAATAGCGTTCGCGATTGCGCTGGAACTCGAGCTGTGCGTTGAAATCGAAGGCGCCGGACGTGCCGAACTGATCCACCTGGACGGAGTGATCGATCACCAGGTCGGCGGGCATCAGCGGATTGGCGCGGCCGGGGTCGGCGCCCATGGCCGCCAGAGCGTCGCGCATGGCCGCCAGGTCCACCACGCAGGGCACGCCGGTGAAGTCCTGCAACAGCACGCGCGCCGGCATAAAACTGATTTCCTTGGTGTTCGCGCCTTCTCCCCGCGCCACGGCTTCCACGTCACGGGCGGCAACCCGCCGGCCATCTTCGTTCCGCAGCAGATTCTCCAGCAGGATCTTGATGGAAAAGGGCAAACGCCCTACGTTACCCGTGCCCTTCTCTTCGAGGCGGGCCAGCCGGAAATACTCGTATTCGCTCGATCCGGCGCGCAGCTTCGCCGAAGCGCCAAAACTGTTTTTCGACATTAACTTAATTATAGTGGCGCGCAGCCGGAGACGTAATCCTTCGGTGAGATACCCTTAAACGCGGAGGCGCGGAGGAGCGGAGAAAACCAAGAAATCAAGTAGCTTTTCCAAGAACAGGTCCGCGTCGAGAATCTCGCTTCTCTCTCGTTCCTCTCTCGTTCTTCTCCGCTCCTCCGCGACTCCGCGTTGAACGCACGGCTGCGGTTCGCTATCGCCAGTTGACCAGCACCTGCATGGGCGCGTTGCCGATCTCCTCCGCCGGCGTAATGACCAGGAAGCGCTGGCCGTCCCTGCTAACCAAAAAGTGGTTTCTGCCGAGGGATGGAACAGCGACTTCGAACAGGGGCATGGGGATACTGGTTTCGAACGACGGGCCGTCGGTCTTCACTTCCACTGCCATGATGCTCTTGCCTGCGTAGTAATACAACTCTTTGCCGTCGTGCCGCCATCGTGCTTCGGCGCCTCCGGCAGTCGAGACCTGCCACTTGCCGCGCGGCTGCGACGCGTTCAGCGTGAAACCCTGCACGTAAATCTCGCTCTTGCCGGATTCGAGCGACCTGTACGCAAGCCATCGGCCATTCGGCGAGAATTGACCCTGGTCAGTGCGGAATGCGGTCTTCAGGAAAGGAACCAGTTTGCGGTCGCCCTCAAAAGGCATCACGTAGAGATGCGTCTGCCCGGAGGGTTGGTGGTTGTACAGAAGATACTTGCCGTCCGGGGACCAGTCCTCCAGGTTTTTTTGCCCGTCTTTGGCCTCCAGCAAGAGTTCCTCCTGGCCCGATCCATCCGCTGGTTTTTGATAAATGTCTCTTTCACCCTTGCGGTTGGAGGTAAAAGCAATGCGTGTGCCGTCCGGCGACCAAACCGGGTTCATATCGTCGGCCGGATCGAAGGTCAGCCGGGTCCTGGTGCCGCGCACCAGGTCGATGACCCAAATGTCGCGCGTCTTGGCCTGGGGATCCACGATGCTGACAGCCAGTTTTTTTTCATCCGGCGAGAGAGCCGGACTTGAGAAATCCGCAGCGTCGCCCACCGCGCCCAGTTTCTTGCCGCTGCGATCGAACCATTGGAGTTGGGATTCGGAAGTCCCGCTGCCGTTGCGCCAAACCAGCACCCCGTTGGGAGAGGCGGCGAAGATGGCGCCCGATAAGTTCGATGTTGCGCTCATCATCGCAATATGATCGGCGATAGGGCGAGGCTCATCCTGCAACTTAAAATTCCGGAGATCGAACGGCTGTGCCATGAGCACGTTCCCCCTCACAAATAGCAGGTGGCCGGATGGCACGTAGACGGCGTTGGCGTCGGTAGCTACGATCAGCTTGCGCTCACCCCCGTCAAGGGAGGCCACGTAGATGCCCTGTAGATTGGGTTGGGAACCGACGGACGAATACAGGTAGTGCTTTCCATCCGGCAGAAACTGGGGCCATCGCTGCGCGAATTCGCCCTTGGCGAGTGACCCGAGCGGCTTGGGTTCGCCCCCGGCCGCCGGCACGCGATGCAGCAGTCCCTGGATGGAGACAAGGATTACGCCGTCGCGACTCCACGTCCCCCCGAAGGCAATGCCCTGGGTCTGGCAGAGGGTGATGGGAGGCCCGCCGCCAACATCCACTTTCTGCAAGTTCGCCAGGCCCGAAAATGCGATTTGCCGTCCGTCCGGCGACCAGAAAGGGAAGTACGCGGGGCCCGGAATGGAGAGCGGCGTAGCCGTCGACGCACTCAGGGGACGAACGAAAAGCTGGTTGTTGCCGATGTCGCCGGTTCCAGCCGTAAAGGCGATGCGTTCGCCGTCCGGCGAAACCGCGGGCAGATCGTAATAGTGGAAACTCAGTTTATCCGGCGCCGGCATCTGGAACCGAACGGCCAGGGCCTTCGCAGGTTGCTCGCGCAGATGCGCCACCGTGAAGACCAGCGATACCAGGAACAGCGCTGCAATCGCGCCGGCCACCAGCCACGGCAGGCGTTGCCGGTTGCGGCGCTCGGTCAGGGCGGGCGCGGGAATGCCTGCCTGTGAACCGGTTTCTCCGATCCATTGCAGTTCGCTGAGCAGGTCGCGGGCGCTCTGCCACCGGTCGTCCGGAGACTTGGCGAGGCACTTCCGGATGAGGCGGTCCAGAGCCGGCGTGGCCATGGGCTGCGCGGCGGAGACCGGTGGCGGATCGGCGGACATCAGGGCCGTGATCAAGCTCGCCTGGCTCGCGCCGGTGAAAGCCTTGCGGCCGGTGATCATTTCGTAGAGCACCGCGCCGAAGGAGAAGATGTCGGAGCGCGGGTCGCACTCTTTCCCTTCGAGCTGCTCCGGAGCCATGTATTGAAAAGTGCCGAGGATGGTGCCTTCGGTGGTGAGCGTGTGCGCGACCGTGGGCAGGGACGTGTTGCTCCCCGAGGGCGACGGCGCCTCCGCCACTTTGGCCAGGCCGAAATCCAGCAGCTTGGCCCCGGCGCTGGTGAGCATGACGTTGCCCGGCTTGAGGTCGCGATGAATCACGCCTTTGCGGTGCGCGGCGTCCAGGGCGCCGGAGATCTGGATGGCGATGCGCAGCGCTTCAGCCACCGGCAGCGGTCGGTTGCGGAGACGCTCTTCCAGGCTTTCGCCCTCCAGATGTTCCATCACCAGGAACTCCAGCGAGTTCTCGCGGCCTATGTCGTAGAGCGCGCAGATATGCGGGTGGTTCAGGCTGGAAATGGCCCGCGCCTCGCGTTCGAAGCGGTCGGTGAAACGGACGCCGCAGATCTTAATGGCTACGGTGCGGTCAAGGCGGGTGTCCCGCGCTTTATAGACGTCGCCCATGCCGCCGGCGCCCAGTGGGCCGATGATCTCATAGGGCCCCAACCGCGTATTCAGGGGTAACGCCATAGCAGACTATCATACAGTACCGCTCCGCGTCGGACGGCGCAGAGCTGAACGAAGGCAGGACCCTTCCAGGCATCCGGCTAAAGTTCCGGCACGATTGGACGATCTAATCAATGTGTCGTCCCTGCCCCAGATCCGGGAACCGCGCAATCGCGCCGCGCTCGAGGCCATGGTGCGGAATTTCAGCTCTGACGCCGTCCGTTACCGGCACTCCATCCGCGAGCTCTTGGACGACGATCGCGATGCGTTTCTTACCAATGTCGTCCGCATTCTAAAATCCGATACCGATTCGCGCGCCGTGCAGTACCTGCTGGCCCTCCTGGTTTCCGAGAACCTCTTGTACGACGCACTTCGCGATCCCGCCCTGAATCTGGAGCAGGCACTGGCTGTAGCCCGTCTGGCCGCCCGGGTGGATCCCATGGTCGATGTGGGGGTGGCGCGGCGTCTGGCGGAGGCCGCGGTATCCGACCCCGAAGCATCCAGCCTGGGCGATGCCGCCCGAATCCTGCAAATCCTGGCGGAAATCTCCGATGGAACCCGCATCCTGCCGTCCCTCATGCGCCTGCTGCGCAACGCCAACCCCTATTTGCGGTCCAAAGCCGTGCTGCTCGTCGGACGCGGCAGCCGTAGTGTAAAGTGGGTGCGCTGCCGCCTGGGCGAGGCCGACGCGCGCGTCAGAGCCAACGCGGTGGAAGCCCTGTGGGGCGTCGATTCGGCGGAAGCCCGCGAGTTGCTCCAGTTTGCTGCGTCCGACGGCAATAACCGCGTCGCCGGCAATGCGCTCCTCGGCCTGTACTGGTTGGGCGATAGCGCGGTGATTTCGGAACTCGTGAAAATGGCCGGCCATGCCGCCGGCTCGTTCCGCCTGTCAGCCGCCTGGGCCATGGGTGAGACCGGCGACCCGCGCTTTAGCGAAGTCCTGGGCAGAATGTTGGCCGATTCGAATGCCGGCGTGCGAAAACGGGCCTTTGCGGCAGTGTCTCAAGTCAAGCTTGCAGCAGCGCAGCTCGCCCAGAAACAGGAGTGGCTGGTGTCCGCTCTCCTGTTGGCAAAGGATTCGCACAAGACATCGCGCCGGCTACGGGTCGCCGTGGTCCCCGACACTGGCAGCGAGAACCTCAAGCTCCTGCCTACCCATTTCATCGTCAGCGAAGACAACCAGGCTGTCATGTCCTACCAGGTTCTCGAGAGGCCGGCGCGCGAAGCCATGACCGTGATTTTTGTCTTTCCCCGGACCCCTACACCGGACGTCGCACCCTGGAACCAGGCGGCCCTCCGGTGTCTCGATTGGAAGCGCCCGACGGACCTTTGGTGCACCGTTCCCTATTTGCCGGATGACGATTCCGTTCCCGCCCCCGGTATGGATCTGGAGTTGCCTCCCTTCGTCGCCCAACCCCAGCTCGCGGCCGCCTCCTTCACCAAGCCCCACAAGCGCACGGACTGCACCGATTTCTGGACCGCACTGTGGCGTACCGTGCGGAATGAGGCCGGTCCGGTGCGTGGCAAGCGGCACCTGATTGTGTTTGCTCCCGGCGACATCGGAAGAATCGCCGGGCATGGTCTGGTCGCGTCGGTGATATCCTCGCGCACCTCCGTGCAAGTCATCTCCAACGGACCCAGTTCCGCGCTGCAGGATTTCTGCCGCATGACGGGCGGAACCTTCCAGATGGGCGATACCGATGCGGCCCTGGCCGATCTGGTGACGCGCGCCTATCTGAATCTGCTGGCGCGCTACGACATCACCTACCAGCCCGTCGTTCCCAATGCCTCAGCCATCAGAGTGCGCGTGAATTCTCCCACCGGTTGGGGGGAAAGCAGCATCTCGATCCCGAGCGCCGAGTAGGGCGGACGCCCCCCGCCCGCGCGCGCCCCCCTGATCGCGCTCTTGCGGCAACCCTTCCGTCAATTCCCCGAGGGTCGCTCGACGTGATCGATCACCAACACAGCGACCGGGCCCTTGGTCGCCTCCAATTTGAGGCCGAGCTGCTGCTGCATCGCCGCAAGAAGGTCAGGCTTCGTGGCGTCATCGGTACCCTTGCCTGGCGCTCCGCCAAACACGGTCTCGTCAGGGGCAAATTCCAGGTCGAAATCGTACCTCCCGGATAGCCCGGTTTTGTCCACTACTGGATACTCAAGTGCGGCTCGCTGCAGCACGGAGGCCAACTCTGCCATGGTCACGCTGCGGCCGGGCAGCCGGACAACCTGGGGCGACACCACAAAAATGAGAGGCGGTGGTCCCTCCGGAGAGGCATCCGGCGACAACGTGCTCTCCTGCAGCTTCGGGCCGTTCTTCGCAATCCTCAGCGCGTAGACCGGTAATTCTCTGCTCTCGGTGGAGTATGAGCTTGAACCTTTCGGCGAGCAGTTTACGCAGCATGGCCATTTGCTCATCTAGGTTGGGGCGGGCTTCGCCCGGCGCCTTGGCAACAATATCGTAGCGGTCGGAATCGACCCATGCCGGTCCGCCCGAGATGGCCTGGAGACTCAGGTTGTAGGCTGCCGCCAACAGAGTCTTCAGCGCATGATTCTTGGCGGCAAACTGATGTGTGCTTTGCATCCGGATCCACCGGCCACCGGGATCGGGCGGCGTAGGCTTGATCGTTGCGACTTCAAATTCATCAGACTTGGGCCGGGGCGCTGGCGATTGCGCGAACATTCCACTCGCCACAATCAACAAACCCGCGACCGCAGATGTCAGGCGTTGAAACATGATCCCCCCGGCAGGTACCCCGACGGATCTCTGCTGACCGAATCACGCGGGAGCCCTCTGTATGATAGCTAAAACTGCTTATTAGCAACCCACATTCTAACGGCTGGCAAGTGTCCTTTGGGCACGTAGACAGGCTCTCCGTAAAGTGGCCAGTCGGCAGACATCGGGCCTGCTCCTAAGCGGCTTAAGTGAACCGTATTGGACCCTAGCCCCTCCAGTCCATCGCCAGCCGTACCAGCGTCCTTACCGGAACCCCCGACGGCCCCTTTGCCATATAGGGCTTCGAGTCTTCGAGCCAGGCCGTGCCGGCGATATCCAGGTGGACCCACGGCGTATCTTCGGCAAACTCTTTCAGGAAAATCGCCGCGGTGATGGCGCCTCCCCAACGGCCGCCCACGTTGGCCAGATCGGCGAAGGCGCTCTTCAGATACTCCTTGTAGTCGTCTTCCAGGGGCATGGCCCACATGCGTTCGCCTTCTGCTTTGGCCGCCACCAGCACGCGGTCGCGCAGGCCTTCGTCATTGGCGAACAGCCCGATATTCAAATGCGCCAGCGCCACCACGATGGCTCCGGTGAGCGTAGCCGCATCCACCAGGTGAGTACAGCCCTGGCGCCGCGCGTAAGTCAGGGCATCGGCAAGAATCAAGCGGCCCTCCGCATCGGTGTTGATCACCTCGATACTCTTGCCGGACATCGCAGTCACAATATCGCCGGGGCGCTGCGCCCGGCTGCCCGGCATGTTCTCGACACACGGGATGAAGGCCGTCACGGCGATCGGCGGCCGCAGTTGCGCGATGGCCCGCATGGCGCCCAACATGGCTGCGCCGCCCGCCATGTCGTACTTCATTTTCTCCATGCCATCGGCCGGTTTAATGGAGATACCCCCGGTATCGAAGGTCACTCCTTTGCCCACCAGGCCGAGATGCGCCGCGCCGCCTGGCGTTTCCGGCCGGTACCGCACCACAATCAGGGCGGGTGGCTCCGCGCTGCCCTGCGCCACCCCGAGCAGCGCACCCATGCCGAGCGCTTCCATCTGCGCGGTCTCCAGGACTTCACACTCGAGGTGGAATTCCGAGGCCATCTGGCGAGCCGCTTCCGCCATTTTTGCAGGCGTCAGCCGATTGGCCGGTTCGTTTACCAGGCCGCGCGTGAAATTCTGCGCCTCGCCGAGAATCTGTCCCCGCCGGGCGGCCGCTTCCAGGCCGGGCGCCGGCGCCGCCGCCACCGCGAATGAATCGACGGCCTTCTTGTCGTCGCCAGTCTTGTAGCGGTCCGGCTCGTAATCGCCCAGGATCGCGCCCTCAAATGCGGCGCTGATGTATTCCGCTCCAGCCTGCCCGGAATCGAGAGCCAGGGCGATCCGCTTCACCGACTTAGCCTTGAGGTAGCGGACGGCGGCGCCCGCCACCCTGCGAAGCTCGGCGGAATCGAACTTTTCCGGCTTCCCGGCGCCGGCCATGAGTACTCTGGCAGCCGCCACCCCTACCGGGTGGTGTAAAAGCGTGAATTCCTGTACCTTGCCGGTGAGTTCCCCCGCGTCGAACAACTCGCCAGCGCCAAAGCGGTCATCCCTCTTGCCCTCAAAGACCAGCACAATCAATGCGTCGGCCTCAATCTGTTCAAACGGCTTGCTTTCGATGGTTGTCTGCATCACTGTTGATTGTCCCGAACCGAGGGGTCCGCCCGCAACAGCCCGGGCTTCCATTTTACGGATTGTGGCCTTGTTAATGCCTTTTAAGGCGATAAAACTGTGGTATACTCGTCCATGAGGCCTCCCTGGGGACAGAGTTTTCCAAAACCTGTAACTACGTGCTAGCGAAAATCGTCCAATAGACGTAGCGGAGCGAGCGGTTCTCTGATAGGGAGGGCTGGTGGACCAAAATGGCTGACTTGTCGCAACCCAACAATCCGGTGGCCGGAAGTTTAGACGATCACCTGTCGCACCTTCTGGTAGAGGGAGTGGAGGAGCCCTGGTATCGCTCTTTCCTTCAGAATCTCAAAGAGACCTTCAATCCCCCCAAACTCCCACCTCTGGAGATCACGTCGAAGCCTGTCGCCGTGAAGGACATCTGGGGCCTTTATGGGCGCCAGAAGAAGTCGTTCTTGATGTCGACGGCTTTTCAGGCCTGTGTCGTCGCGGTGGTTCTCATTCTGGGCACGAACAAGACGGTTCAGAACGCGGTCAAGCAGAACATCCTGTTCATGCCAATCACCGACACTGCTCTGGATCAAGCCAAAATGCAGCCCAAGAAAGATATGGGCGGCGGCGGAGGCGGCGACCGTTCTCCTTTGCCGGCAAGCCGCGGCAAGTTGCCACCCAGAGCGCTTCGTCAATTTACGCCCGCGGTTGCGGTGTATAACAACTTGAATCCCAAGCTGGCGATGGATCCCACCATCATCGCTCCGCCGGATGCCAAGTTGCCCGATTGCCCCGGCTGCCTGAACTACGGCGACCCGCTTTCCAAATACACCACCCCTTCGAACGGCACTGGTTCAGGCGGTGGTATCGGTTCGGGCCACGGCGGCGGCATCGGCTCGGGTAATGGCGAAGGCTATGGCCCCGGTTCCGGCGGCGGCGTTGGCAACGGCGCATACCGTGTCGGCAACGGTGTGACCGCGCCGGTTCTGCTCTACAAGAAAGAACCCGAGTATTCTGAAGAAGCCCGCAAGGCAAAGTATCAGGGCACGGTGGTTCTCTATGTGCAGGTCGACCCTTCCGGCAAAGCCACCCACGTAAAGGTTCTGCGGAGCCTCGGCCTGGGGCTGGATGAAAAGGCCATGGAGGCTGTGGCCCAATGGAAGTTTAAACCGGGCTACAAGGACGGCAAGCCGGTGACGGTGGAAGCCCAGATCGAAGTCAACTTCCGCCTGCTCTAAGGAAAGTGATTCTCAAAGCCGGCGGCCTTCGGCCGCCGGCTTTTTTATTTTGTTCCGCGGCACTGCTCGCACGGGCAGATGCTGCGGAAGTGCTCGTACGAATAAATCCCCGAATTGTGGCCGTCGCTCCAATCGATGCGGATGGCGTAGTTGCCAACCCCTTCCACCGCGAGCATCTTCAGCGCCGGCTTAAACATCGGAAAGGGCGTGCTGGCCGCGCCGGTCTCGGGCTTCCGTGGCTCGTTCCCATGAGCGCCGGTGCAACTGGCGCAAGGACACTTGTCTCGCAACCAGGTGAGGCCGTAATCGCTGTGGTGCCCGTCTTTCCAGTCGATCTGTATCCCCTTGGACTTGGAAATGGCAATGTGTTCGGGGTCGGTTGAAAAAGACATGGTCAATTGAAAAGGCGCTCGACGTCGCGTACCCCGGAAATGCGCCTCATGGCCGCCACCAGCTTCTCCAGTTGCTTCTTGTCGCGGACGTCCACGGTCATCTCGACAATACCGCCGTCGTGTTCCGTTTCGGTCTTGGCTTCCAGGCTGCGGATGTTCGAGTTCTCGTCGGAAAGTACCGAGGTCAGTTGCATCAGCATGCCCGGACGGTCGTCCGTGTGGATCACGATGCGCACCGGAAACGCGTCTTCGGCGGCCCGCGCCCACTCCACCTCGATTTTGCGCTCGACGTCGTACATCAGGCTCTGCACGTTGGGACACATCCGCGAATGCACGGCCACGCCTTTGCCGCGCGTCACGTAGCCCACAATCGCTTCGCCCCGGATCGGGTTGCAGCATTTGGCGCGGTAGACCATCAGATCGTCCATGCCGCGCACCTTGATGACGGAGTCGCCATCGTGCGGCCGGCCGGGCATGGGCGCGCCAGCCGGCTGGGGTGCGCTCGCGCCGGCGCTGGGGCCTTGCGCTTCGACATCGTCCTTCACGACATCCTTCACCACCTCCGGCGCGACCTTACTGAGAACTTGCCGCGCCGAAAAGCGACCGTACCCCAGCGCCGCGTACAGGTCTTCCATCTTGCTGTACCCGTATTCGGACGCCACATTCTCCAGCTCGGCGCGCGCCACCCGGCCCATCTGCACGCCCAGTCGGCGGGCTTCCTTCTCGAGGTACTTCTGCCCGATGTCGATGGCCTTCAGCCGCTCGCTGGCGTTGATCACGTGCTTGATCTTGTTCCGCGCGCGCGAGGTCTTGACGAAAGCCAGCCAGTCTTTGCTGGGCTCGTGGCCCGACTGGGTCATGATCTCGACGATGTCGCCATTGCGCAGCGTGGAGCGCAGCGGAACGATCCGCCCGTTTACTTTGGCGCCGGTGCAGGTGTGGCCCACATCGGAGTGAATCGCGTAAGCGAAATCGATGGGGGTGGCGTCGCGCGGCAGCACCAGCACTTTGCCCTTGGGCGTGAATGTGTAAACTTCCTCCGGGTAAAGGTCCACTTTCAGCGTGGACATGAACTCGGTGGGATCTTGCACGTCGCGCTGCCACTCCACCAGGTGGCGCAGCCAGACGATCCGCTGATCGTCGGCGGCGGGGCCTTTACGGCCCTCTTTATATTTCCAGTGGGCCGCGATCCCCTCTTCGGCGATGCGATGCATCTCCTCGGTGCGAATCTGCACTTCGAAGGTCTGGCCGTGCGGCCCCACCACGGAAGTGTGCAGCGATTGGTAGAGATTGGGCCGCGGGATGGCGATGAAATCTTTGATCCGGCCCGGTATCGGCCGCCACTTATTGTGGATCACGCCCAGCGCCGCGTAGCAGTTCTTGACCGAATCCGTGATGATGCGGAGCGCCATCAGATCGTACACCTGGTCCACCGTGATTTTTTGCCGGCGCAGCTTCTGGAAGACCGAATAGGGCCGTTTCAGCCGGCCGTCGATGCGCGCGGGGATGGCCTCATGACGCAGCTCGGTCTCCACTTCCCGCCGGATCTCGAGCAGAAATTCTTCGTTGGAGTGGCGGCGCGACTCGATGGAAGCCAGAATCTCGCTGTAAGCGTCTGGTTCCAGGTGCTGGAACGCCAGGTCCTCCAGTTCGCCGCGCACTTTGCCCATGCCCAGCCGGTGCGCGATGGGCGCATAGATCTCGATGGTCTCGCGCGCGATGCGTTCGCGCCGCTCTAGGCTGAGGTATCCGAGCGTCCGCATATTGTGTATGCGGTCGGCCAGCTTCACCATGATTACGCGGATGTCTTCCACCATGGCCAGCAGCATTTTGCGGAAACTCTCCGCCTGCCGCTCCTCGGCCGAGAAGAAATCCAGCTTGGACAGCTTGGTGACGCCATCCACCGAGCGCGCCACTTCTTCACCGAACTCTTTCAGAACCTGCTCGACGGTGACGCTGGTATCCTCCACCACGTCGTGCAGCAGGCCGGTTTGCATGGCTACCTGGTCCATGCGCATGTCGGCGAGAATGTGCGCCACCATCACCGGATGCACCATGTAGGGTTCGCCGGAATCCCGCGTCTGGCCTTCGTGATACTTGCGCGCGAAGCGAAAGGCCTTTTCGACGGCGGTCAGATCGTCTTTGGGCCGGTACTCGCGGATCTTGGCTTCCAACTCCCGGTAGAGATGTTCCACCGGGTCGGGAGGTGGTTGCGGGGGCAGGCTTTCGGAAAGACTCGCGGGCTCTGATGCCACTGTACCTCGATTGTAGCAGGACCGATTGTGGGGCAGACCCCTTGGTCTGCGGCCGGCGCCCTCGCCGGCCTGTTGGCGCTTTGAAGGACGTTGACCTCGTTGCACCGGCTGCGGGACGGGGGCGTCCCGCGCAGACCAGGGGTCTGCCCCGCCAGAAAACATTACGGGGAGCCTCTCCAGTGGGAGAGGCTCCCCGCATGCAGAACCGAAATCGGCGCTGGGACTATTTAGCGTCGCTAGTGATGCCGCCCCCGGTCTTGTTCTTCCTCTCAGCCTTGATCTTCTTGGTCGCCAGGTTCTTGTCCATCCAACCGTCGGCGATCTTGACCTGCTGTTCGTACTCTTCTTTGCTGTCCGCCAGATCGGCGCGTTCGCGAATCAGCAGGTTCTCGTAAGCCATCGCATCCTCGTACTCAGGGTCGATTTCGAGGGCCTTATCGAGCGCCTTCAAGCCGTCGTCGATGACCGGGCCATACTTGGCCTTCAGCTCTTCTTTGACCTTCTTGTCCTTGATGGGCCCGGGATCTTCGAGCTTCATGCCGAGCTGGGCGCGGGCCTTCCCGTACTCCGGATACCACTCCGACCAGGCGATAAAACCCAGGCTGTAGTATCCAACGGCGCTCTTGGGATCGACGCTGACGAGCCGCAGATACCATTCACGCGCTTCGGGCCACTTCTTCTGGTACAAGTACAGGGAAGCGATCGATTGGATCGCTATCGTGTTATTCGGGTCCAGTTTCAGCACCTCGCTGAACTGGTCGTAGGCCGCTTTGGCATATTGATCGTTTTCTTCCGAGTTCGCCCCCGGGATGTACTGCTGCAGGTATGCCATGGCCAGGTACAGGCGGGCGGTCGGAAAGTTCGGATCCAGCTCAACGGCCGATTTGAAGTGCTCCACGGACTCAGGATACTGAGCGTTCTTGAAAGCCGCGACACCCTTATTCAACTGATCGCGGGCTTGCAGTTTCTGGCAGCCCGTTCCCATGACCGGCAGGCTGATCAGCACGGCGGCCAATGCAGCCACAGGCAGGATAGACGCCACTTTGCGCATTTCGTTACTCGGCCTCCGTCTTATCCGTCATCAGGCCGACCTTATCGATGCCGGCGCCATGAGCGATATCGATCGCCCGGGCCACCCACATGAAATCCAGATCCGGCGACCCCTTCACAAAGACCACGCGCTCGGCGCGCGTCTTGAAGATATCTGTGAGTTGCTGCCCCAGGTGATCCCAATCGGCGCCTTCGCCGTTGATCGCGAGCTTGTGGTCCTTATCGATGATGATGACCACCGTGCGCTGATCCGATAGGGTCGCCTTTTGACCGGGCGGCGGCGGCTGAGGCACGAGGGCCTCGAGGCCCTTCGGCGTCAACGGGGTGATCACCATGAAAATGATGATGAGCACCAGCAAGACATCGATCATCGGCGTCATGTTGATATCGGACTTCGGACCACCCGATCCACCAACTGCCATTGACATAAAATTGCTCCTTTTATGAATCCCTGCTACTTGGCTTCGGGCGCGGGAGTCGAGCCCGCTGCGCCCTCTGCCGGTTTGCCCTTTTCCTGCAATTGCTCGGTGAGCAGACCCAACTGATCCACGCCGGCGGCACGCAGGTTGTCCACTACATCCACCACCTTCTCATAACGAGCCCGCTGGTCGGCCCTCACGAAGACCGTCTTGTCGAGCTTGTTGGTGAGCAGGTCCTTCACCTTGGGCGGAAGATCCTCGGGCAGGATCAGGTTGCTGCCCAGGAAGACATGGCCATCCCGGGTAATGGCCACCATGACGGCGTCGCTCTTGTCGGCTTCGTGCATGGCGATCGGGTTCCTAGTCTTCACCATGTCGACACTGATGCCCTTCGACAACATCGGGGTGATGACCATAAAGATGATCAGCAGCACCAGCATGACGTCCACCATCGGAGTCACGTTGATGTCCGAGACCGGACTGGGTGCCACGCGCTTCTTCATTTCACTAGTTGCCATCGTCTTCTCCCCTGGGAACCGGCTGAGACCACGGGAGCCCCGCGGAGCTCCCGCATTTCAACTCGCCAAATTCCCGATTCTCGTACTCGGCGCCTTGCGGCGCTATTTGCGTACGCCGCGCTGCGAACGCTTCAGGAAATAGTCGATCAATTCGGAACTGGAATTCCCCATCTCCACGTCGAAGGCTTCAATCTTGGCCGTAAAGATGTTGTACATCCAGACAGCCGGGATGGCCACGAACAGACCGAGAGCGGTGGTCACCAGGGCTTCCGAAATACCGCCGGCCACGGCGCCCAGACCGGTGGACTTCTCGGTCGAAATGCCTTGGAACGCGTGAATGATGCCGACCACCGTTCCGAATAATCCCACGAACGGCGCCGTAGAACCGATGGTTGCCAGACCGCTGACGCCGCGCTTCAATTCGGCGTGCACGATGGCCTCAGCCCGTTCCAGAGCGCGCTTGGAGGCTTCGATCTCTTCGCCCGGGATTTCAGAACTGATCTGATGAGCCTGGAATTCCTGCAAACCGGCCACCACAACCTTGGCCAGGTGGCTCTTCTTGTAACGGTCCGCGATCTTGACGGCTTCATCCAGTTTGCCCTCGCGCAGTGCGCCGGCCACGGCCGGAGCGAATGCGCGCGATTGTTTGCGGGCAGCGCTGTACGCCATCAAGCGGTCAATCATGACGCCAATGGAATAGGCCGACATGAGGAACAGGCCAATGACGACGAACTTGGCCAGCAGACCCATCTGTGCCCACATCGTGCGCACATCGAAACCTACCTGCGCCTCCTGGAGCAAATAAAGCGACCAAACTTGCAATTGCACAAACATTTTTTGTCTCTCTCCTGCGAGTTGAAATTGTACTAATAACCGACGTTCGAGCTGCCGCGCCGGGTTACTACTGGTTCAAGGTAAAGTTTACGTCAATCGTAGTTTCCACCTGCACCGGCTCGCCGTTCAGCAAGGTGGGCCGGTAAACCCACTGTTTCACTGCATCCATGGCGGCCGTAATCAACAGGGCCGGCCCGCCCAGGGAGTGGAGCTCCTGGATGGTCCCGTCCTTGGCAATGATGGCGGCCAGGTGTACGACGCCCGAAACGCGCGCCGACTTGGCCAATTGCGGATAGACCGGCTGGACTCTTTTGAGCACCATGGCGGCCTGAACATTGCCGCCCACTTTAATACGCTGCGGGGCAGCTTCTTTCTTGGGCGCCGGAGGAGGCGGAGGAGGCGGCGCCGACGTCGGAACCCCGCCGATGATGCCGCTGAGCACACCGCCCATGGCGCCACCGGCTACACCACCGCTCACGCCGCCGACCACTCCCCCTACACCCGCGCTGGAAGGCGGAAGCTCTTCTTCTTTAATATTCGCGACCTCTTTGGGAATCACCTTCGGCGCCATCAGTTTCCCGGCATCGAACTGCCGCGGGATGACTTTCACGACTTTCACCGGAGGAGCCTGCGCCGGAGGCGGCGGCGGAGGCGGAGGCGGCGGCGGAGCCACCAGGAAACTGCTGAGGGTAGTTGAGGGGAGTACGTCCGTATAGATCAATGGCACGAGTATCGCTACCACAATCAACAAGATCTGCAACATAAAGGAAACCATCACCGTCCAGGTCTTGTTCGTCTTTCCCACGCCATCCACAAATGTCTGCTCAAACATTTCGATTCCTTCCCTTCTTGCCGCGGCGGCCGCTATCCCCGGAACTCCCAGGCGGCCGCAACGGTTCCTATTTCATTTTGCCGCCTTGGTCGGACTCTTCCTCGCCATTCCCGCCGGCGGCGCCGACGGCCCCGACGATACAGGACCCGACCTCTTCGGCTTGTCCATGTAATTGTGCCAGAATAACACGATCGGACTGGCCACGAACACCGAAGAGTACGTACCCACAATGATTCCGCAAACCAGCGCAAACGAAAAGCCGCTCAACACCGGCCCGCCCCAGATGAACAGCGCGATCACCGTCAGGAACGTCAGTCCCGAGGTCATGACCGTCCGGCTTAGAGTCTGGTTGACGGCCCGGTTCATCACGGTCTCCAAATTCTCGCGGTGCGAGAATTTCAGATTCTCGCGAATTCGATCGAAGATCACAATCGTATCATTCATCGAGTAGCCAACCAAGGTCAGCAGCGCCGCGATCACCGTCATCGAAATCTCTTTGTTGAAGAGCGAAAACAACCCGATGGTGATCAGCGTGTCGTGGAAGCACGCAATCACCGCGCCCAGCCCATAGATCCACTCAAAGCGGAAGGCGATGTAGGCCAGCATTCCCGCCAGCGCGTACAGCGTGGCGAGCACCGCCTTCTGCCGCAACTCCTTACCCACCTTGGGACCTACCATCTGAGCGCCCATGATGTGAAAATCCGACAGGTAACACTCCTGCCGAAGAGCGTTCATAATACCAGCATTCATTCCCGGAACGGAAGCCACCTGGTTGAAATCCGTAATCAGCCCGGAATGCTTGGTATTGATCTCGCCCAGGATGTTTCCGACCACCGCCTGCAACTGGTCTTCGCTCATGGCGACGCCGGCCCGCGCCAGCGGCTCCCGCAGGCGGTTGGCCAGGGTTTCGCGGGACGCGTTGTTGAGATCCAGCTTGCCGCTGTCCGGCTTGCCGAACGCAGCGGTCAATACCCGCTCCATGTCCTGGCGGTTGGTAGCAAGCACGCCTTCCCCTTCGCCCTTGGCCTCGGTGGCGATTTCCACTTCGTTCGATACCCCGCCACCGCTGAGGTCCTGCACGCTCACTTCTCCCTTGACCTGTTGCAACATCGCCTGCCGGATTTTGTTGTCCGGCGGAGGGTAGGCGAACTTCACTTGCATCAGTGCGCCTTCCTTGAAGTCAATGCCGTACTTCAACCCGCCCTTCAAAGCGATGCTTGTCAGTCCGGCCACCGAGAGCACCACCGAAGCAATAATGAAGGGCCACTTCTTGCCCAGAAAATCATAGTTTGTGTTCTTGAATAATTCCATCGAGCATTGCCGTGCTGGTGCTCCATAAGGTGAGACACCAGCCCTTTATATTTTGTTCCCGTCAGCGCCAGGCGTATACCGCCTCCGGCGCTAAATACTCAAGGTCTCCATCCGCCGGTGTCCCGACAATTCATAGTCGAAAATCGTCCGCGAGACGAAAACCGCAGTGAAAATGTTGGCTATCAGACCGATCGTCAATGTTACCGCAAAACCGCGCACCGGCCCTTCCCCAAACAGAAAAAGAAACGCACACGAAACCACCGTGGTGACGTGCGTATCGACGATGGTCCACCAGGCCTTGCCAAAACCCGCGTCGACTGCCGCGATGACTCCCTTGCCGGTCCGCAACTCTTCGCGTATCCTCTCGAAAATCAGCACGTTGGAATCCACCGCCATGCCGATGGTCAGGATTACGCCGGCGATTCCCGGCAATGTCAAAGCCGCGTGGAAGTAGGAGATGGCCGCCAGGAGGATGATTGTGTTCAAAACCAGCGCTAACACTGCGTTTACCCCACTACGCCTGTAGTAAAACAGCATTACGAAAACCACCGCCGTCAGCCCGGCGATACCCGACACGATGCCCTGGTGAATCGAATCGGCTCCGAGCGATGGTCCAACCGAATTCTCGTACAGCGGCTTCACTCCCGCGGGCAGCGAACCCGACCGAAGGTATCGCGACAGATCGGTAGCTTCCTCCTCGCTGCTGAGACCCATGATGCGGCCGGAATCTTCGATCTTCTCATTGATGGTGGCGACGCTGACGATCTGGTTGTCGAGGATCACGGCCAGTTTGTCGTTGACGTGATCCCCGGTGTACCTGCCGAATTTCTTGCCGCCGTCCGGAGAAAGAGTAAAGCTGGTCTGCCACTTCCTCACATCGTCCTGGCCGGCACGCGCGTTGCGCATATCACGCCCTGTGATGACCGGAATTTTGTTGACCAGGTACCATTCCTGCCCCTGAGCGCCGGCCCGCGGCTTCGCCTGCACCAGTTTCTCGTTCAGCGGCATGATGCCGCCGAGTTTGGCCAGCGCATCCTCGCGGCTGGAGAAGGGCGTGTCGTGGTTCTTGTCAACGCCCGTAATCTCCAGCACGGCGGTGGTGCCGATCAATGCCTTGGCGCGAGCCGGATCGTCAACACCCGGCAACTGAATCAGGATCTGGTAATCGGAGCTGGATTGGCCGTATTGCTGGACCGAGGATTCCGCCACGCCGAGCTGGTTGATGCGGTTGCTGATTGTGTCGATAGTGCGCAACACCGTCTCGCGTTTCAACTCCACCAGGTCGGACGGCTTCATCTTCATGGAATAGTCGGTCGAATTAATGGTGGTGAGGATGTAGGTGGAATAATTCGCGCTGATGATGTTGCGGAAATCGCTCGATTGCGTGGCCGCGATGCCCTTGATGGTGATGGCGACATTGTCCGCGTCGGCCACTGTATGGGCGTCGCTGACTTCCATGCTGGTCCAACCGATGTTTTGCTTCTTGAGCTCTTCCTGCAAGCGCTCGATGGTCTGGCGGGCATCCCCCACTGCGGCGTCCTGAACCTGGACTTCCATCACCAGGTGGCTGCCGCCCTTCAGGTCCAGACCCAACCGGATGTTCTCGGACACGTTGGCTTTCAGTTCCGCCATGGACTTGGGAAAACCGATGATCCCGAAAATACACACCAGGATCGTCACAACAATAATCACGCTTCGCGTCGTCAGATTCTTTTGCATGGAAGTTGAGTGCCTTCTAGTACTACTTCTTGCCTTCACCCGAGATCAGGCTCGAGACCGAGGCTCGCGTAACCTGGATTTTGATGTTGTCCGGCTTCACGCGCAAAACCAGCGTGTCGTCTTCGTCGATGGCGACGATCGTGCCGACGATTCCTCCGCTGGTGGTCACGGTGTTGCCATTTTGAAGTCCGGCCAGCATTTTCTGCGTGTTCTTTTTCTGCCGCTGCATGGGTAGGAACAAGAGAAAATAAAAGACTCCGAAAATGAGCAGGATCGGGAGCAATCCCACGAGGGAGGAGCCGGGCGGCGCCGTCGTTTGCAGAAACAGGTTCAGGAGCACGTTGTGACCAAATCGGGGCTACCCGGCGTCAAGCTCGGCCGGGCGCACACACCGCAAGTATTCTGGATATGTAACTGATATTATAGCGTGCCTGATCTCACCCATGATGTCAAGGTAGCGTTGCAGGTTGTGGCGCGTGGCCAGGGACGCATACAGCATCTCTCCGCTCAGGAACAAATGGCGAAGATAAGCCCGCGAATAGTTGCAGCACGTGTAGCACCGGCAGTTTTCGTCGATCGGCCGCCCGTCGTCGCGGTAGCGCGCGTGCTTGATAATGACGCGGCCTTGCGACGTGAACAGGTAGCCGTTGCGGGCGTTGCGTGAGGGCAGTACGCAATCCATCATGTCCACCCCGCGGGCCACATATTCGGGCAATTCGTCGGGCATCCCGACTCCCATGGCGTAGCGCGGACGGGTGCGGGGAAGTATCGCTTCCGTGGCTTCCACCATTTCCAGGCTGAGCGGCCGCGGTTCGCCCACGGAAAGGCCCCCGATGGCGTAGCCGTCGCTATCCAGATCGAGCAGGGCGGTGGCGCACTCCCGACGCAGGTCGGGGAACAGGGAGCCCTGAACGATGGGAAACAGCGCGTGGCGGGTGGGGCTCTCTGACATGCGGCCGCGAAAGTACTCGTCGGCCTGGCGCGCCCATCGCACTGTGCGGCGCATGCTTTCCCTGGCGTATTCATGGCCCACGGGGTATTCGGTGCACTCGTCGAGCGCCATCAGGATGTCGCTGCCGTATGCCAGTTGGGCGTCCACGGTGGATTCCGGCGTGAAGGTGTGGAGATCGCCGTTGAGGTGCGACTGGAAGACCACGCCCTGGTCGGTGATCTTGCGAAGCCCCTTGAGGCTGAAGACCTGGAATCCCCCGGAATCGGTCAGAATCGCGTTGGGCCAGGACATGAAGCGGTGCAGCCCGCCCATCTGCCGGATCAGTTCATGGCCCGGGCGCACGTAGAGGTGATAGGTATTGGCCAGCAGGATCTTGACGCTCAGGTCCTCGGCCAGGTCGCGCTGCGTGAGGCCTTTGACGGTAGCTTGCGTACCGACGGGCATGAAAACGGGAGTTTCGATGGTGCCGTGCGGCGTGTGGAGCAGACCCGCGCGGGCCCGCGTATGCGGGCATTCGGCGACCACTTCGAAGGAGATCTGGGGCAAATCAGATTGTAAACGACTCGGCGGGGCGGACGCCCTCGTCCGCGCGCGACCCCTGGCCGCGCACTGGCGGGCTTAGAAGATTTTCAGCCGCAGGAATTTCTGCGGATTCTGACGGAAATCGCGCAGCGTGTCGCGCAGTTCGCGGGATTTGCCGTTCAGGTTCTCATACACCGCCGAAGTGAGCAGCATCGGGCTGGCGTTCAGTTCATCCACGCTCTGGATCCATCCGGCCAACTTTTGATTCCACTCGGCGTACTGCGCCTCCGATTGCAGAAACGGGCCGCCACCCAGGGCCGCAACGGATTTGCGAAAGTCTCGCACGCTGGCCAGAAGCTGCTCGTACTGGCCGCTGTCGCGCAACAGCCGTCCGAAATCGCCCTGCCCCGATTCGAGCTGTGCCAGGCTCTGGTCCAGGTGTGCCAGCAAATCGACGGCCTGGCGGTGCATTTTATCGCTGTTCAACAGGTTGCCCACGGCAGTATTAGTGCCGACCGCTGCGCGAATTCCAGCGAGCAGGTCCTTGATACGCCGGCTGAGGTCGTTGTAAAACTCCGTGCCTTGGACGAACTTTCCAAACGGGCTGCGGCTCTCTTCGAGATCCGTCAAGGTCGTATCCACCACGCGCAACTGCTGCGTGAACTGGGTCAGGTCGAGGCTCTTCAGCAACTCGGGCTGGTTCTTGTAGATCAACTCGCCGCCGTCGGGGATCGTTTGAGCGGCCTTTCCGCTGGTGACGTCGACGAACTGATCCCCGACAAATGTATCAGCGCTCAATTGCGCCACCGAATCGGCGGAGAAGCTGGCCAGGCGCGCGCGCGCGATGGCCAAAGTCACGCGGACGATGCGGTCCGGCTGATTGGAACCGGTGAGCTCGACCGCGCTCACCTTGCCGACATCGACGCCATCGACGCGAACCGGCGAGTCCTTTTCCAAACCAGTGGCGTCGGGAATGTAAAGATAGATGTGGGCTCGCGGCACCAGCAGGGAACCGGCGGTCATCAGATACACGATGGTGCCCAGCACCGCCATCGCCGCCAGAAAAACGGCGAGCACCCGGAACTCCGCCCAATGGACATGTCTGGCCGACGGCATTCCCTCGAATTGTACCGCGCCATCCAGCTTCGTCGCGGGTTACAATAAGTGCGTTTGAAGATCCGATCCAGGAAGTTCGAGGGCCGCTGCGCCAGGCACAAGCGCTACAATCCCGCCGTCGACGGCCAAGGCGGTATCAAGGCGGGCTGCTTGCGATGCAGCCTGATCTTCGAGATCTGGGAAACCTCCCTCAAGCTCAACCGGTTGATCCGCCAGTTCGATCCCAGCCACGACGATTTGCAGCGCCCTGCCAAGCCGAAACCGCCGGCCGCCGATCCGCGGCAGATGAGCTTGATCCCGGAATAAGACGCGGAATCTCTATTGCAACGGAATCAGTTGCCGGAACCGCTTGTGATGGCCCCAGCGATACACCTCGAAATCGCGATCCAAGGTCAGAATGTCTCCGGTTCCCATCTCCCCCGCCAGATAGACAAGACATGCGTCCGCGAGGTCAACTTCGCGATCCGAATACCGTCGGAAGATGCGCCGCAGTTGTGGTGCGGCGCCGGACAACCGGAACGGAATCTGAAAGGCTCCCGCCTCAACATTCTTGAGAACTGCGTCTGCTGCGCCAGGCAGATGCCGGAGCAGGTAGCAACTCTCGGCGATCACTGCCTCACACGTCACCAGGGGGGCCGACAGTGTGTCGAGGCTCTGCTTGCAGGCCAGGTGATATCGTTCGCTGCGGTCCAGCAAGGCCACGATGACGCCCGTATCGAGCAGTACCGGCGTCAACGCCCAAATCCTTTCAGATGCTTCTTGTTTGAGCCGAGATCCGGCTTGCCGGAGGAGAATTGCCCCAGTCCGGCGATTCGTTGCCCGGCCGGCCGGTGCGACACCGACACCAGCCGCAGCCCTTCACGCACGATTCTGGAAGGGCTCCAGCCCAACTGGCCGACTAGGCGCGCCAGAGTCCGTTGCTCTTCCACGCTCAATCGCGCCTGCAAAGTTCCTTTCATACCCTATTGTAATACAAAATCGTACGTCGTACTACAATACCGCTATTCCGCCGACGCTTCCGCCGTGGCATCGGCCGGCAGGTCCGCGTGCGCTTCCGCCAGCCGCGTCCCGCGTTCCACATGAGCCGACCGCAGCATCATGAAGGACGTATAAAGCACCACCCCGATCACCAGCCACTTCACTGCCTCGAGCGGCAATGACTTCACGATAAACGCGGCAATCAGCACGCCCGGAATCCCGCCGATCGCGAGTCCCAGCGCCGATTTCAGATTGTAGCTTCCGCTGCGGATGAATCGCGCGCTGCCCACCGGCATCAGGAACGCACACGACCCCATCATGATGGGGAAGGCCGCCAGCGGATTCATTCCCAGCAGGTAAATGAGAATCATGCAGGGCGCGTAGAGCCCGATGCCGAGCGTCATCAACGCGCCCAGTAAGGCATTGCCCAAAATGCCGGCCACCAGCTTCGGGCCCGTCAGGCCCATGGCGTTGCCGCCGCCGGGCCCCCAATGAAACAGGCTCATCAGCATCAGGCACGCGGCCGCCACCAGCACGCTCCCCATGCCGATCTGCACCTTGCGCCGCGGCCAGTGGCTCACCACTCCGGCGCCCAGCCATGCGCCCACCGCCGAGGCCGCGATCAGCGCGATCAGCGTGGTGGGGTCCACCTGCACCAGGCCCACATAAATGAAGGCTTCGGTCACCGTGGGCAGCGTGTGCCCCACGTTCAGCGTTCCGGGAATCTGCTCGTCGGGAACCAGCGAGCACAGCTTGAAGAGCGAGCTGGTGGTGGCAAATGAGCCGATACCCAGCGTGTCCAGGAAATTCGTGAAGAATCCGATCCCCGCATCGAGCGGCCCCGGCTTTTGGCGGCGGTGCCCGTCTCCTCGCGAAATGGCCGAAAGCCAGATCGCAAGGTAACTCACGGTAAAGACGCCAAGGGCGATGAACAGCGCGTTCTTCATGGGTTTTCAGAAGTATATCGCGTCTGCGCCGGAGGTGGGACAGACGATCGGGTTTTGTCGTCTGTCAGCCGCCCCGCTCGCGCTCACTCTCTCTACCAGATCCGTTGTACGCCATATTGCCCGAATATTGAGTCGCGTGAAATCACACTCAGGCCTTCTCCAATGGCCTGCGCAGCAAGCAATCGGTCGAACGGATCGCGATGATGCCATGGCAGAACGGCGCAGCCGGCAATGTGGCGGAAGCCAATCTCCAGCCGGGAGAAGCCGTTGCGCTGAATCTGCTCGGGTATGTAGCGCTCAAAGCTGGCAGGCAGCTTCAACTTTCCGAGACTCATCTTGATGGCGATTTCCCACAAGCTCGCGAGGCTGACAAAGCACTCCGCTTGTGAGATGGTCTGACGCGCCCTTTTGGAAAGATCCGCAGAGCCCTCGCACCACCACAGGAAGGCATGCGTATCGAGCAAAACCCCCTGCACTACGTATACTCCCGAAAATCGTCCAGCGGTTCGTCAAAATCGGCAGACATCCAGATGCCCTTTCCGGTCCCCGGCTTTCGCCGCACGGGCTTGATCGGCACTATTTTGACAACCGGCTTGTTTTCCTTGGCGACGATGACCTCTTCTCCGAGCATGGCCTTTTGCACCAACTCGGAAAAGCGCGCCTTCGCTTCGGCCAGGTTAAATTTCGCCATAGTCACATTATATGACCATCTGGTCCCGGTGGGAGTGGTGCGGGGTGTGCGACATAAAAGTGGCGGAGCTCCCGATCCGGCGAAATTCGCAGGAATCTGAGCGTAGGGGTACGCGAGGTTTGGTCTTCGGCTTTGTATCAGGGCACGGCTTTAGTCGTGCCGTAGGGTTGGGTCCGGACCGGCGACATCGCTGACACATTAGACCGGGGACATCGTTGA
>Ga0209039_10000273_pt1 | contig 49526 bp, 46 predicted proteins | sample BogFormECP12_OM1_FD_188238 | JGI IMG/M metagenome (GOLD analysis project Ga0209039, IMG submission 188238) | Bog forest soil microbial communities from Calvert Island, British Columbia, Canada - ECP12_OM1 (SPAdes) (version 2) | ecosystem: Environmental > Aquatic > Freshwater > Wetlands > Bog ...
ATTAAACCTAATCCGAATTTTTGCTATTTTCGGCGATCAAGATAAACGGTTGGAAACAAATTTAACGTGGGATTAAATAGCAATACCTGTCAAAACCTCCACGTTGATTCTTCTCTAAAAGAGAGCTCGCTCACGGGAATTTTTCATGATGGGCAATCTGAATCCATCAATGACCCCTACCACAAGAAAAATATATCGATTAGACTACTTTCTGATTTGAAATATCCTTCACGGTCACTTTCGGATGGTGATATCGCTCTTTATTCAATGTCTTGCGAGCATATTGAATTGCTTTTGTCGGGCAATAATGGATACAAGCCAAACATTGTTGACACTGGTGATTCCACTTTGGCTTTCCTTCAATTAAAGTGATATTTGATACCGGACAGATTAATTCACAGGTACCGCACGACGTGCAATTTTGATCTACATTAAAATTGCGATCTCTTTCATGCACGCCTTTGCGAAATTGATTGTTAATGAACGCTAATATTGGATAGATTTTTTCTGATTCCAACTTGTTTTCTCCTTGTTTTAGAAAATCTGAGAATTTTACAATCTTGCTTTCCGCACTTTCAAACAATTTTACCTGTTCCACTTTCGAAGAAATTTCATATATAATGATGTAATTGCCAGGGAATCTGATATAAAATCCTGCAGCCAAGCTATTTGATTTTTTTTTCAGGAGTTTGTTTAACTGATGCAAAGCGCCTCCATGAATCTTGCCCCCTAATGTGACTAACGCAAAAATAGATTTCGTTTGAGATAAATCCAACTTCTCCACAAATGTGTATACAATATCGGGAAGTCCCATGAAATATAAAGGAAAGATAAATCCCACTTGCTCCGCATCACACTGGATTGAATCGGTATTACGATATTTTGCTATGGGGATGATATCACATTGTTCGATATTTTGAGCCACTATTCGCGCCGTATATGCAGAATTTCCAGTTCCGGAGAAATAATACAAGGTCGTTGTCATATTGATGCCATGATTAATGTTGCTATTTCATTGAGCTTCTTGAAGCTCTCCAGACAAATTATAATTGGCAATACCAATTATTGTAATTGGGACTTACCTGGCTGTCCAACCGCCGTCGACATGGATGTCGGCACCGGTCATGTAACTCGAATCATCAGTCGCGAGGAATAAGATGACCGTGGCGATTTCTCCTGGGTCTGCCCAGCGTGGTATCACGCCTTCCTTCTCGCGCTCCTTTTTCACGGTCTCGTACGGAACGCCGCGCTGGTTGGCTTCGATCATGCAGTCGCTTTGCAACATCGGCGTGTCAGTGGAGCCGGGACTAATGCTGTTCACTCGGACGTTGAATGGCGCCATGTCCAGGGCAAAGGCTCGCGCGTACCCGAGAACACCAGCCTTCGTGGAACAATAATTAGCGTGGTTTGGCTGCCCGATGTGAGACGCCACTGACGTTAGGATGATGATTGAGCCGTGCATTTGTTGCTTGAAGATGGGCACCGCGTACTTGCACGTGTAATGCGTGCCCTTCAAGTTAACGTTGATTAGCAAATCATAGTCTTCATCAGGGAACGTCTCGACTGGTCCGACCCGCACCACGCCGGCATTAGCGATGAGTACATCGATACGACCGTACTGAGCGACAACGTCATTCATCATTTTCTCCACGTCGGCTGGATCGGCCACGTTACATTTGACGGCGGTCGTGTTTTCCTTGCCATCCGTGATCATGTTCATCGTTTCATCCAAGCCTTGTTCATCGATATCTGAAATGAACTGAATGGCGCCTTCCCGTGCAAACAATATGGCCGTGGCGCGGCCAATGCCTGATGCGGCGCCGGTCAGCACGCATACCTTGTCTTTCACTCGTCCAAGGCCACGGGGTTCAGATTGTCCTGTTTCTTCGTTCATGATTTTACCCGCATGCATTTTCATTGTATCTTAATCATTTCACTGCGATGTGCTTGTCAAGGGTCGAAAGCCTTTCGCAACCAGAGCTCGTGATCCGGTAGCAATCTTCGACGCCAAGGAGTCCTGCTCCCTTGAACGGCGACCATACCTCGATATCCAGCACCATGTTTTCCTCGAAGGGGGCATCTAGAACCTTCATGGGGCTAAACAAGTGAAATTCCTCGCACTCCAAGCCGATACTATGTCCCGTGGCATAACAAGTACCCTTCTTTTGTGCTTTAGCAAATTCCTTAGCTTTTGCGTTCAATTCCTTGGCATTCACGCCCGGTTGCATGTTATCAACGTAATATTCTTGCACGCTGGTCACGAAATCGACGACATCTTGCGCGCCCGCGGGAATCTCGCCGAGAGCAATGCATCGACTCATGTCGGAGATGTAGCCTTTCCACACCGAACCCACGTCAAAGCGGCAAATATCACCGCATTTAACCTCGGTACCTTGCCCTGGTGCTTCGGGATCGGACGCGCCGATGCCCATGGTCATATGATCCCAGCCTTCCGCGCCCTGGTCGACGATGTCCCGCTTTCCTACTTGTAAGAGCTCGTTATCGGTGATGCCCTCGTGCACTGCTTCCATCATGGCCTGGATCGCGTGTTCTGAAATTTCAGTGGACTTCTTGATGCGCTCGATTTCCTCTTCCGTTTTCGTCTGCCGCATGTCGAGCAGAGCTTGATCTGCATCAACGAACGCTGCATTCGGGAACCTGTCCTTCAAGAAATCGGCCTGGTATCTTGGCATCAACGATTCCAAGCCTATGGTGTTCCCTCCCAAGCCCCATTTCTCGATTTTTTTCGCTATGTTTTCCATGGCTGCTTTTGGAGACCCGATGCCATCCACGTCAGTGACCCAGGAGAATTTTTTCGTGCTCTGGTATGTAATCCACGCGACAAGACTTTCCTCGCCGTCATTTCGCACGAGTGATAGCGTGGGGAACTGGTTATATAAGACAAACAAGATCGGGTTCGGCGCGACGTGGATGACCGGGATGCCGGTCGTATAATACACGTTTACTGGCGTGGAAACCACGAGCACGTCAATGCCTTCCTTTGCCAGGGCTTGCGATGCTTTTTCCTTGCTAAAACCAAACGGTTCCATGCTTGATCTCGCCTCTAAAACTGTATGATAAAGACGATCAAATGAAATAAATAAAAAATAATCACTTAATCCTCAATAAAGACTTGCAATTTCTCCAGGTCCGCCATGTCACCTTTTGGCTTGAGATCTCCATTCATGAAGGCTTCCATGGGGTCGACGCTCCCGTTTGCTATCCCGATGAACATGTTGCTATCGACCTCGAGACTCATCTCGGCGTTTTCATTCATGCCCTCGACGATCGTCGCTTTCTTGTCCTGGATAATCATTTGCAATTGGACATCAACGTCGGGAAACACGAATTGGAACGTCTTGTTGTAGTCTTCGAATTGGTCTGCGACTTCTGGCTTGTCAAACACGGAACACCATTTTCCCAGCGCTTCGATCAGCGCGCTTTTGATATCTTCTGCCATAACATCTCACCTGGTATCAGAGGATCACCAGCAGAATTTTTATAATTATTGCCGCCCACCAATTGAATTCAAGCGAGTTCCCGCGATGAATAAAGAACGCAAGAAATCGACATCGAGACTCGGATCTCTTCGGCATCTGTCATCGTCGTGTTCATGTTGCCGGTAATCGAATAACGCGTCGTGGCTTGGTATTTTAGTAAATAATATTATGAAATTTATCTAAAGACCTTAAATCAGCACATTATTGTTTTAGATAGGAATCCCAGGACGCACCCCATCACGATTAGCGAGTTCCAATCCATGAGGCAAGGCTTGAAATGGCAAAATTTTCGTTAACATCGCTACTAGTCCCGAATAAAAATGCGATATCGCGTGCAGCGTTCTCAACATTGATGGGATACATTTGGAAATTTAGACGAGCATTCATCACGCGTCTTATCTTGAACGCTTGTAGCAGCTTGTTGATCTCGCTTCCGGTGCTTTTAATAAGGAACTTGATTACTGATGTATTCAACACCGGCAATGAAACGATGCTCGCGGTGTATCTTGTCGGCTTGTTAACGTTAGTAGCTGTTTCGGGAATCTTGAGTTACTTTTCTAATTACTTGAATGCTCGCATCGGCGAACGGCTGGTCTATATGATTCGCAATGATCTGTACCTGGCTTTGCAGCGACAGAGCTATTCATTCTTCGATGAAAACCGCACCGGCGAGATCATGTCAAAGGTGACGTCGGATGTTGACCAGACCCGGGGCTTCTTGACCGATGTGCTGGTGCAATTCCTGAATTCGATCTTCACTATTTTCATCGTGCTCGCCCTCATGATTGTGCTCAGTGTCCAGCTTACAATGGCAATCATCCCTGTCTGCGTCGGGATCTTTATCTTGATCTGGATGTACCGGAGGCAGGTTCGTCCCATGTACAAGCGTGTTCGAGAGGGATACGGCAATTTAAATGCGGTCTTGCAAGAAAACGTGACCGGCGTGCGCGTTGTCAGGGCCTTTGCGAAGGAGGATGTCGAGATCAAGAAATTTTCGTCTAAAAATTACGATTTACTTTCCGCCCAGATGGGCCTTGTCAAGGTAAATACCAAGTACAGCCCAGCAATCGGGATGGTTGGAAACGTCAGCCTAGTCATCATCGTGATCCTAGGCGCATACTTCGCAGTGCAGCCCAGTAGCACCGTACCTGTTGCTGCGCTCGTGAGTTTTTTCATATACTTGCAAATGATCCTGGGGCCTATAACGTTCCTGGCAACTTTCATCGGTGGTTACCAGCAAATGATGGCCGCTGGTGATCGTATCGTTGGAATCCTGAATCACACGTCAGAAATCGTCGAAAAACCGAACGTAATAAATATCCCAGAATTCGCCGGTAATATCGAATTCAAGAACGTGACATTCGCCTACCCGCGAACAGAACGAAAAGTCTTGAAAAACCTCGAGTTTAGCATCAAGGCAGGAGAGAAAATTGCCATTCTTGGGCCTACTGGCTCGGGAAAATCAACCCTTGTCAATCTCATTCCCCGGTTTTACGATGTGTCCGAAGGAGCGATCTTGATCGATGGCATCGACATCAAGGACATGAACATCAAGTCATTGCGCTCCCAGATCGGTATCGTGGCTCAAGAAACGTTCTTGTTTTCAATCAGCATTAAAGACAACATCACGTACGGAAATATCAAAGCAAACGACGAGGAAATAGAGAACGCTGCCAAGATTGCTAATATTCATGACTTCATCGTCAGTCTACCCGATGGGTACAACACGATCGTGGGTGAGCGTGGTATTTCGCTAAGTGGTGGCCAGCGCCAGCGTGTATCGATCGCGCGCTCCTTGCTTATCAATCCACGCATCTTGATCTTCGATGATTCCCTCAGCGCGGTCGATGTCGAGACCGAATTTCTCATCCAGCAAGCTCTAAAGCGCGTCATGGCAGGACGTACGACGCTAATCATAACCCAGCGATTGTCGTCAATTCGCGATGCTGACAAAATTTTTTACATTGACAATGGCATGCTCGTGGAACAAGGAACGCACGACGAGCTCATCGCCCAGGATGGATATTATGCTCGGCTTTACCAGACGTTGTATCACGATCAAGCAAAGCAACTCGAGGAGCTCGAAGAATATGCTCGCGTGCACGGGCTGAGCTTGACAGCACCTGCATCGCAAGAAGATGGCATAGAGGAAACCCAAGACCTTCTTACGAAGACATCGAGGCAGCAGGCCCGGGAGCAAAAACGGCTGGATAAAATCGAGCAAAGGCGGCTCCAGAAACTCGACGATGCGAGGAAGAAGCTCGAGGAAGCCAAGATCAAGGAAGAGGAACGCAAGAAAAAGGAAGAACTGGAAGAAATCGAACAATTACAGAAAAATGAGGTCAAGAAAATAGAAACCATCGATAAATGGTTCGAGAGAGCCGAAAATGCCGAGAACGTTCAAGATCAGCCAGAATCGGATCAGACAGAGAACACGGGGGAGCCTGCTGAAGAAGCGCTAGGTGATGATTCGCTACTTACCATAAGGAAAACACCTGCTAGAGCCAAGACATCCCGCTCTAGCCCCTCGAAGAAGCAGCGTGCAAGCGAGGAGGGAGATGGATAATGGCTCGTCACGGTAAAAAACCTGTTTTCAATGAGGCTGTTGATGATGAAAGCGATAAAGATATCCATCGCTACACAACCGGTGAATTGCTCAAACGTGCCATGAAATACCTCCGCCCCTATAAATTTCAATTTGCCATGGTCCTCGTTGTTCTCATCATCAATGCCTTCGTGAAGGTTTATCCAGTCCAATTATTGGCACAGGCTATCGATTTGGCAGATTCATTAATTAAAAATCCTGGAGAAAAAGACATTGCTCAACTTTACTCTATAGGGTATCAATTGCTCTTGTTTTACGTCATTTCCTGGGTATTGTCGATTGCAAATAGCTGGTATCAAGGCTACATCGGGCAGTACACGGTATTTGACCTGCGCCAAGAAATGTTCATCAAGTTACAAGCCTTGTCGTTTAGTTATTATGACAAGCGGAAGGCCGGTAAAATCATGAGCCGGGTCATGAACGATGTCGAGACCGTCAACACGCTCATCACCAGTGGTTTTCCCCTCGTAATCGGTAACATGTTTTCGGTCGTATACATCGTGTTCCTCTTGATCGTCTATTCATGGCAAATGACGTTGATCACCTTCATCGTCGGCCCGTTTTTCATCATTTTTTCACAAAACATTGCACGCCGCGCCCGAAAGATTTACGATCGCTCCAGGAAAACCATTGCCGAAGTGTACTCGAAGCTCGAACAAGGGGTGAGCGGCATGAAAACCACGATGGCATTCGTCCGCGAGGAAAAATCTGCCCAGGAATTTGAAACGGCTAACCGGGCTAACATGCAGACCAACATCCAGGCGGGCAAGCTCATGGCGACAGTCAGCCCGATTTTCCAGACCATTGCCTTCGGCGTGCTCTCGCTTGTGTTCATTGCTGCCTTCTTCTTCTTGCGGAGCAGCTCGGGTTTCGAATTAGGGTCATTCATCGCTTTCATCCTGCTTGTCTTGCAATTTTACGGGCCAATCCAACAACTCGCTGGCTTTTACAACCAGATCCAGAGCGCACTGGCTGGTGGTTCTAGAATCTTCGCATTGGTTGACGAAACGATCGAAGTAAAAAACAGGGTTGACGCATGCTCGGATCACGAGATCGAGGGAAAAATTGATTTCAAACACGTGTATTTCAATTACGTGGAAGACGTGCCCGTGTTGAAAGACATCAATGTCTCCGTCCCTGCAAAAACATCGCTTGCCATCGTTGGATACACGGGCGCGGGAAAAACTACGTTCATCAATTTGCTCTGCAGGTTTTACGAGGTGGTGCAAGGCCAGATACTCGTCGACGGTATCGATATACGAGATATGACCTTAGATTGCCTCCGGAAGCAGCTTGGCATCGTCTTGCAGCACCCGTTCCTGTTCACGGATACCGTGATGGAGAACATCCGGTACGGGTCAAATGCATCAGAAGAGGAAGTCATCGCCGTGGCCAAGCAAATCGGCGCCCATGAATTCATCATGGCCCTTGAAAAAGGGTACCAGACGTCCGTCATGGAACGAGGTCTCGTACTCTCGCAAGGCCAACGCCAGCTCATCTCGTTTGCGAGGGCTCTTCTCGTCAATCCGAAGATTCTCATCCTTGATGAAGCAACGAGCTCGCTGGACTCGTATTCAGAAATGATGCTCCAAAAGGCCATCGAGGAAATCACGAAGAATCGCACGTCCATTATCATCGCGCACCGGCTATCTACAATTCGAAATGCAGACAAGATCATGGTTATTGACAAGGGCATGTCTATAGAATACGGTGATCACGAGGAACTACTTGAAAAAGATGGGCTGTATGCAAAGCTCTACAAGATGCAATTCAAGGACGTGCAGCTGGTAGATAAAAACGCGAATGAGACCTGAACTTGCTCGTTTCGTCGCGTGAAATGTTTGACGCTAATGTCATATTTTTCAACTTTGAAGCTGTATCTAGAAAAGGATGTGTGCAACCGTGCGCCGTAAATTGAACGACATTGAATATGTCACGTGGCTCCTTGGCCAACCTTACAATCTCGTGAATTGGAGCAGGTTTCAAGGGGAGCTGGACGTCGATAAATTGCGTGACGCGTTCGATAAGATACAAGCACGCCATCCCATCCTCACGACGACCATCGTGCCAGGACCAACTGGTGACTATCCTTGGCTTGATTCAGCAAGTGTTGGCAAGGTTCCTTTGACAGTGATCGATGATTTCGATGAAAAACAAGACATTAATGACCTGGTAAAGAAAGAACTCAATGCCATTTCTGCGATGTATGATCCCGATGCAGGTCGAATTCACGTGAGCCATGATCCTCGGATAACTCCACCACTTATCCATGCGGTGGTGCGGCGAGGTCAAGCTAGCACGGATCTCATAGTTCGAGTGCAGCACGTGATCGGGGACGGAACTGCCATGAACTACTTGATGCGGGATTTGCTACGATTCTACAACGATCCCGAAATGGCGATTGACCAGCAAGATATCACGATTGATGAAAGTTATTACCCGACCTCCGGGTATCATCGTCGATTAAGTGTGAGGTTCATGAAGGTATTTTATCAATTCGTGAAATTCGCCCACGATATTCAATTTCGCGGGAAAAGATCGGGCATTGGCATCCAAGATCGATCCGCGAGGATCACTGATGGCTTTCTTGAACGAATATTATCCCCCGAGGAAACCGCGCGATTTCTTGCACGATGCAAGCAACAAGAGCTCTCGGTGCACGTCATGCTCTGCACGGCATTTTCGAAATATTTCAAGATCATCGAATCATCGGTTGATCTTCGCCCGTTACTCGTGAAATCGCCTGGTGATTCCTTCAACTTGCTCGCTGGTGGTACCGTGCTCAAGTGGGTATACCACCCCCGGGATGATTTTTGGAAAAATGCCCGGCGATACAGCCACGTGTTAACAGCTGCGTTGCGGCCAAGAACCTTGTTTCGATTCGCCTATATCACGCCGGGGGTTATTCCTGTTACTTTCATGAGAAACTTCCAGCGCATGCTCGTGGATAGAACAACCTTGAAAAGATCGTTCGTCATCTCGAATTGCGGAACGTTTGATCACTTTGATGTTCCGCAAGCTGCCGGGCGTGCTCGCTTAGAATCCTTTTACTGCGAGGTTTCAAATCCGCTTGGCGGCATCGTTCTCGTGGTGTATACCATCGCGGGTACGATGCACGTGCACGTGCATTTTTCGAAATCCGTTGTAAGCCCGAAAGTGATTCAAAAAATCACTGATGGCGCCTTTAATTTGATTCACGACTCGTTGAATGAATCGTGAAGCCAGAAATGTTGGGCTCAAGCATGATGTATACAAGAACTTCTTAGACGCGGAAATTTGCTTACCTTGTCATCCACGATGGATAAGAGGCATGGTGATGAATAAGAGAAAAATCCTCGGAATTGCGGCGATAGTTAACTATCTCATCTGGATCGCCGTCATCGTAAACATCATCATCGTCTTTCCTCCGACCGCGAACAATTTGTGGATTTATGGAGTCGTCATTCTTTTAACGGGGGTATCATCGTATTGCATCGGGCTGATTTTAGGACGACCGGTCAAGCTTGAATTGGTAGGCGTGATAGTTAGCCTCTGTGGTGAGCTGGTGCTTATCGGATATTTCGGCATGTTCTATCCATTTTGGATCAGCATGTACACGGTGCCTCCCGCGATTACCTTCCTCGTGTTTGCCATCATCAGTCGGGCACGCGGGCATGCAATTCGTCGCGTTTTGAACTGGGCCATCATGATCGTGACTGCTGTCTTGTTTTTCTTGATGGTAGAAGCTGCGATTCGAGTGCCTGATTTCGAAGGAAACCACGCATCCATCCCGACGTGGGCCATCGTGACCATTGTTGCTGGATTCTTGCTATATGTCTTGACAACAATGCACGTGGTTGATCGGCCAAGCTACATTCTTGCCCTTGCAGGCGCGTTCGTCGTGAATATCGGAATCCTGATGCTGGAAATCTACTATAGCCTGGCTGAAATGACCGGAATTTTCATGTTACTATTTGTTCCTCCCGCCGCGGTGTTTTTTATCCTTCTTCTCATCAATTACAAGCGTGCTCCCAATGATTAAATCGATCGAGTAGATTTTCCGATGGCCAATCTGTCCACGCTGAATTTACAATTCGTGATCTCGCTTTTCATTATCATCATTGGGTATACATTGAAGCGAACTCATGTCGTGGACAAGAACGGCGCGGGGAAGGGATTTGCCCGCATTATTTTCAACGTCACTCTTCCAGCAGTGATATTGCAGACGTTGACCAATATCAAGATCGATGTTGCCATGATCGCGATGCCGTTTTTCGCGTTCTTGATTACGGGCATAGTTTATGCCGTTGCTAAGGTCGAATATCGCAAGACTCCTGACAAGATGAAGAGAGGCCAATTGATCATGATGAGCCTTGGATACAACGTGGGCAACTTTGCATATCCGCTCATCGAAGGCGTATTTGGAGTAGACGGGTTGAAATACGCTGCGATGTTTGACGCCGGGAACGCTTTTGTCATTTTCATGTTCTGCTATATTCTGGCAATGCTCTATTCTGCAAAGGATGACGCGCACGTTCAGGCTCGCTATATGTTCAAGAAGGTTTTCACATCCCCTCCACTATTGTCCTATATTCTAGGCATAGTGCTGAATGTCGTGGGTTTTCAATTTCCGGATTTCATCTCGAATGCGGGTAATAGTGGCATAATGAATGTGATCGCGAAAGCCAACACGTTCATTACCTTCCTTGTCTTAGGAATATATCTTGACTTCAACCTGGACAAATCCTACTGGAAAAACTTGATAAAGGTCATGATAACTCGGTATGGCATCGGTATCGCTCTTGGCCTCGCGGTTTTCTTGCTCTGGCCGGTTGACATCATGCCGCGAACCATCCTCCTCGTATGTCTCATCTTACCAGTTGGCATGGGCCTCCTCATTTTCGTGGTGCAATGCGGGTATGACGAGAAGTTTGCAGGCATGCTGTCGAATCTCATGAACATGATTTCCTTCGGATTGATCTGGGTTATCTTGCTCGTGCTGAGCATTGCCTAACGTGCTACCTTTTTTTACCCGCCATGAATCATTCAAGTATGATCGAGATCACCACGCCAGCTCGCGCTGGTTTGATTGGCAATCCTTCCGATGGTTTTTTTGGGAAGACTTTATCGATACCCGTTCGCAATTTTAGTGCCAAGGTCGTGATCTTCGAATGGGAACGCATAGAAATCTTGCCGGGTCCAAATGACACGGACATTTTCAATTCGGTCGATGCGTTGCTGACGGATATCAAGATCAATGGCTATTATGGCGGATTGCGGCTGATCAAGGCGGGAATCAAGCAATTCTTCGATTATGTGAGTGAAAACAACGTGGACATTGCCGATAAGAAGTTCACCTTGCGTTACACGTCCACCATTCCTCGGCAGATCGGGCTTGCTGGAAGCTCGGCCATCGTCACTGCGACCATGAAATCGCTTTGTCAGTTTTTTGGTGTCGAAATGGACAAGGCAATAATGGCTAATCACGTGCTCTGGGCAGAAAGCAAGGAACTCGGGATTGCTGCGGGATTGCAAGATCGCGTGGTGCAGGTTTATGACGAGCCCGTGTACATGGATTTCGACAAGGACTACATGCAAGAAAATGGGTACGGCAAATACGATCCCGTGGGCAAGGATCTTTTCCCACCTATGTACCTCGCATATCAGGTCAATCTCACGCACAAGGACGTCGTGCATAACGACGTGCGCCAGCGGTGGGAGATCGGAGACCAAAACGTCATCACCACGATGGAAAAAATCGCCGATAACGCGGCCATCGGCTTTGATGCGCTCAAGAACCAGGACCTGGAAACATTCCAGGCTTGCATGAATTACAACTTCGATTTGCGTGCGAGCATCTACCCGATCGCCGAGAAAAATATGGAAATGATCCAGCTCGCTCGAAACATCGGTGCGACGTCAACATTTCCTGGATCTGGCGGTGCAATCATTGGCACTTATGATGGAGATACGATGTTTGACGAATTGGAACGGGAATTCCTAAAAATCGACTGCAATATCATCAAAATAATGATCTAACGACTTGAACTCGCTTGCTATGGTTTCACGCGCAATGCAGATGACAAGACGGACACAATCCGCCTTGTATCCGTTCGCCAAGAAAAATATGTAAATGATCGTGCTCGCGAGAAGCATTAGTGTCATTAACTGCCTGTGAATAAAGATTCAAAAATCGTTCAGATATAAATCTAAAAGATTCTATCAGATATCTATCAAGAACGAATCATAACTACGGGTTGAAGATCATTAATACGCGCTTGAATTTAGCGGAGAAACTTCTTCTGATTGTTTGGAACAGGAATCTCAAGACGATCCCTATTATTTTTAGACCCAAATTAGGCGAAGCACTGAAAATTGCATTGATCGAAGATTTGAAGCTTCAAGGAAAATTATCCTTTGAGTATTCGAAAATAAATATCATTAATGATAGTCCGACCGAGGATCCTTTACTTGATGATATGATGGGCGATCTCATAGCAAAAAGATCTCCATTTATTCGCCAAGAGTTTATATGGCGCGTTTTTGACCAGCTCGTTGCAAGAGGTGTATTCTCGGTACGGCTCGCAAAACTAGGGCGTGTTTACGAGCTCAAGGATAATGCCATTCGTGGTGCTATTATTGATGATATAAAATCCTTCATTGCTGGAAAAAGCGCTGAGGACAAGGAATTGCCAATTTTAATCACATTGTGTGATTCGCGTCTTGCATTGTTATCCAAAATGCCTTTGAATCTATGGATGGATACCCTTGGAAAAAAAACACTTGTAGTTTCAAAGCCGGATATCGAAGGAATGCTATTGCATAAAATCAATCCGGAGGTTTCTCGATTCAAGGAAGATGCAATGATTGCAAGTAACAAACAAAATCTCAGCGAAAGTGCTCTCAACGAAGATATAAAAGAGATCAAGGAGGATATACGAACCTTGAGGAAGGAAAACAACATCGACCATACCTGGGGCCGATTAAAAATTGATAAGGTTGAAAATAAACTTTCTGCAAAGATTGATGGCAATACCACTTATATTACGGCAATGATGGATGCTCAAGTGAGTACAACCACCGATTTATTCGAGGAAAATAATCAGAAAGCTGAAGAGAATCTCAAGGAACTTGACCAGAAGATCCATGAAACCGTAAAGGAACTCGAACAAGAAATTAAACATGATTCAAGATCGACCCAGGATTTAATCGAAAAACTTGATAAAGACAACGCCATCAATTTTGAAATGATAATAAAAAAAATAGATCTGAATACAGCTTTGCATCCGAATGAACTTGAAAAATTATTCGTGATGCTCCAATTATGCCTCAAAAAAGCCAAACCCGTGATGGAAAGGATAGAAGATGAGATAGGTTCTATCATTGATGAGAGCAGGGCAATGTTATATTCTGAAGAGGAGTGGCTCCAACTCATGAATGATACTGAGAAAAAAATCATCGAGGCGGGAAATGATATAATCACAAAGGATGAAGAGGAACTGTTCTTGCTTACTACCAGCATCGCAAAATATATATCGATGGCACAAGAACCTCGGAGAATAGTCGATTTCGAGAGAATGCAACTCAACCCGAAATTGCGACATTTATATCACTTGCTTGATAATCATCCTGCAGGAAAGAAAACTTGGATGACAATAAAAACGGCATGTCAAGCCATCCCGCTTGCTTCTTTACTTTCAACCGTTCTGAAAGGAGTTGTATAAGCCCATGATCATGATTACGAAAAACGGGTTTTCAAAACGACTTGAAGACTTTCCCGTGTACAAGCAAGAAACCGATCACACGTGTGGACCGGCCTCGGTTCGCATGATCTTGGAATTCCTCGGTGATAATGAGCCAGAACGTCGCTTGGCTCGCAATTGTCTCACGACCCGGATAGGCACGTTGGATTATCCCATGCTCTGGGGCATGAACCGTTTCCTGAAAAAGCTGGGTTACATGGCAAGAATGCTACGAGATGATCCAGCGATCTACGAGCAAATCAAGGAATCCTTGCTGGAAGGGTTGCCGGTTCTATACGTCTATTCCACGACAGACGCTTTCCATCCTCCACGAAAATGCTTGCATTATTCAGCCGTTATCGGCTTGGATGAGCCTCGTGATGTTGCTATCATTGCTAATCCTTTTGGACTAATCGAAGAAGTGCCGTTAGAAACGTGGTGGGCCAAATTTTCTCATGAACCCGAGGAAGCTCTAAAATTGACAAAAGTTTTGATGCAATTGCACTTGCTCAAGCCGAGGACGGCGTTTCGAATTCATGCGAAGGATCACGTAAAGAATGCGTGAATGGTGAGGGCCCTACGGATTTCGACGTCGTGCAGCACGCCAACAAAAATACATGATTACGATAACCACCGCTGCAACGACATACCAGATATAATCGCCTAGCGAGGTCGGCGCGGGGAGTGCTGGGGTCGCCATGTAATAAGCAATGGCCCCCCAGACGATGGCCACGCCAACGGCGACGATAATCGCGATGCAAAGGATTCCAAGGAGCGCTTGTCGCCTCTTTGCGCGCTTCCACGCGGGCTGTTTCGGTGGCGCCGGTTGGTTTGAAGGCTCTGGATTATCGCTCGTTATATTCAACTCCTTGACTGCATTTTCTCCCGAAAGAATTTAAAAATGCTTGTTTGGCCAGCATTATTTGAAAAATTAGCGAATGAAGATGTGTTTATCCAAAGTTGAAAGACGCTTGCACCCGTCGCTTCTGACCACATAACAATCTTCAACACCAATCAGTGAATTCTGGAATTTTTCCCATAATTCAATCTCAAAAACCATGTTTTCTTCGAATGGTAAGTCCAAAACTTGAATGGGGCCAAAGAAATGAACTTCCTCAGTTTCAAGACCAATGCTATGTGCTGTAACCAGGGTGCTTCCATTTGGGTTTAAGGTGTTATAAAAAGCATTCGCGTCGATACTGATCTGTTTCATGTTGACTCCAGGTTTGATTTGTTCTTCGCAAAATTCTTGTACCTGGATCAATCGATCGATAATAACCTTTGCCTCTTCGGGCGCTTCTCCAAGCACCAGATGGCGACTGATATCAGAAACATATCCTTGCCAAACAGCCCCAAAATCAAACCTTGCAATATCACCTTGGTTTAGCACGGTCCCTGTGCCTGGGGCTTCAGGATCAGAATTTCCGATGCTTAGAGTCAAATGATCCCATCCTTCCGCGCCAGATTCCACGATCGTGGACCGTGCTATTTTCAGAAAATCATTATCGGTCATTCCTTCTTGTGCCTTATCAATGCAAGCCATGATTGCTTGCTCTGCGATCATTAGAGCTTTTTGAATCCGAGCAATCTCTTCTTCTGATTTTATCAGGCGCATTTCGAGAATTGCTCGATCGCCGTCAATTATCGACGAGTCTGGTAACTTTCGAGGTAAATAATCCGTTAAAAATTTCGGTGCTGACGATTCAACTGCTATATTTTTTCCTTCAAAACCCCACTTCTTAAGCTTCGAAACGATTTGACGAGCGGTATCTTTTGGGCTTAATATTCCCACATGATCCGCTGCCCAAGAGAACTTTTCAACACTTTGGAACAATTCCCAATAAAAGAGACTGATTTCTCCATCTTTTCGTATTATCACTGCATTCGGATACTGGTTATTTAATACATACAAGATAGGATTAGGCGATACATGCTGTGTTGGTAAGCCAGAAAAATAAAACACGTTTACTGGTGATGTCACTACCAAAGCATCAATATCGTGTTTTTCTAATATTTGTTGAGCACGTTGTTTATCAAATCCAATTGGTTGCATTCTTAGCACCTTTGAAAGATTTTGATTAATTGGTACGAAATTATTGAGATTTTCTAAAATACTTGTGGTACCTTGTGATTGGTAAATTTCCATTAAATCATCATAGGTTGCAGTTTTACCGGTTCTTGCGGATAAATAACCCATGAGAATATCGGCAATTGCACTGCGCGCTTGTTGAGGAGTAAATTCCGGATCTTTATCATCAATAATGCATTTAGCGAAATATTCATCTTCACACCTTGCAGAGATGTTATAATATAGTGGAAAGATTCCATGCTCGATTTCAGGCTCGAACCATGTGTTTGGATTATCTACCAATTTGGAATCAATTGAATTGATCCGAACGGGATGCTCCCAATTGTGATTTTCGAGGATGCTACCCTTGGTGCCGTGAATTTCAAGGCTATTATACGGCATGGTGATTTGAGTAAAACTGACGACCACTTCTGCAATCGTTCCTTTTTTAAACCGTGCAATCGCAAGTGCATTATCTTCGGCTTTTTCAGGCAAATTAATGCATTGTTTTGCCAATGTGGCTGAAACGGATTCCACTTGATCATCCAAGATCCATTCTAAAGTTGCGAATTTATGAGCACCCATGTCCATTAGTGCTCCTCCACCCGCCTTGATTGGATCCCCTTTCCAGAAATCTGGTTGGCTAAGTCCGGGAATCTCGTTAACGCCTTCATACGCCCGAACCAAAATTATATCCCCGATCAGATTTTGTTGAATAGCATCGTGGATATATTGATGCGCCGGGAGAAAGCGATGGTTCTCGGCAATCATCAATTTCACTCCCGCATTCTTGGTTGCGTTAATCATTTGATCGCAACCCTCCAACGTCGTGGCCATTGGTTTTTCACACAATACATGTTTCCCTGCGGATGCAGCTGCAATGACCAGCGATTCATGATAAACATGCGGGACCATTATTAAAACAGCATCGATATCCGAATTTAGGAATTCGTTAAGATCAGAATATGCCGTCATTTCGTTTATTCGGTATCTTTTCGCCATTTTTACGGCATTCGCTGTATTTATATCATATACGGCAACAAATTTCACTACGGTAGAATCTTTGCACCCAGCGCTATGAAATGCCCACGCTCCACCCGCTCCGATGATGCCGAATTTCACGAAATCCAAATCGTTCATCCTCCACTTTGATGATAGTAAAAATGGTTAGCTTTTCAATTTTCATGCTCTTGCAGACAATTCCAAAAATTCTTGTTATATATCGATATTTGATCGCGGGATTATTTAAATGAGCTGAGCGAGGGACGATCAAGGTCACGCTTCATGGAATCAGTAAAATGAAAAAGATTTCCAGTTTATTGACCAGGCGGGAGCCATTCATGGTTACAACCAAGCGTGTACTGTTTCTACAGCCTCCAATTGAATGATAAGTTCCTGGATCTCGAGCTTGAGTCCACGCCTAACCAAGGGCGTAGGGAGGGTTACTAAACAGTTCGAGTTTAATTGGGCAATGATGGACATGGCATAGATGATATCCGGTTTATAGGCCGATCTTGAATAATGCACGGCATCATGACATCGTGCGTGAGAATCGGCATCGCCGCGTCGATCATGGGTGCGTGTACCCGGACAATACGGCGATGGGGCGCAGCAGGAACGATCACGTGCACCAGGACGCCAGGAGGGCATCGGCGGATATCGTTGGCTATCATCGAAGGCCAGCAAGCACGTGAGGCGAGAGACAGGCTCGTGGCTGGCGTCATGGCAAGTGCACTGGTTCTTCTCGCAGATCCAGGAACGCGCGATGCGGCTCGCCCGTCTCGCGGGCATCGCTGTGGAGCTTGTCGATGCCAGGGGCACGTCGAAACGATGCAGCGCGTGTGGTGCCGTCGGCGTCCGGGATGGAAAAAGATTCTCGTGCATGATCGAGGGTTGCAGAAAGAAGGTAGACAGCGATTTAAATGGATCACGCAACGTGCGGATAGCATCAACATCCCCGCGGCTACATGCCAAGGTGGAGGGCGCCCGTTTTCGCCCGCTTGCTTGTCACGCTTAGACAAGCCTTAGTTTGGATAAACCTGGCCTTGATGTCCAAGTTCGTCCAGGCTTGAAAAAACGGTATATCACCAAGATGATATTTTAAAGTGCCATGCCTAACCAAGATTGAGCATCAGCGCTACAAGGTTTGTTTTCATGACCGATGACAAAGCAACGAAAATCGTGGTACATGCGGACGAGCGTATCGCCCAGATAAATCCAAACATCTATGGTCACTTCGCTGAACATCTCGGGAGTTGTATTTATGACGGGATCTGGGTTGGGACTGAATCTAGCATTCCAAATGAGAGTGGTATCAGGATTGATGTCGTGGAAGCCCTCAAGAAAATCAAGGTACCAGTACTACGCTGGCCTGGTGGTTGTTTTGCAGACACCTATCATTGGAAAGATGGGATCGGGCCAAGGGGAAAGCGCCCGGTTCGGCCTAATATCTGGTGGGGTGGCGAGGAAAACAATAATTTCGGTACTCACGAGTTCTTGCAATTTTGCGACATGATAGGCGCAGAACCATATATCTGTGCAAATGTTGGCAGCAGCACGCCCCAGGAGATGATGGAGTGGTTGGAATACTTGAATTACGAGGGCGACACGACGCTCACGCGTCTCAGGGCCAAGAATGGTCATCGTGAGGCTTGGGGTTTTCGATTGCTCGGTATCGGAAACGAGAGCTGGGGGTGTGGTGGAAACATGACGCCGCAATACTATGCGAACGAATTTGCACGGTTCGCGACATTTGCGAACTACCCGGGCTCGTTTTTCTTGGTCAAGATCGCATCAGGCGCTAATAGTGATGATTATGACTGGACGCGGCGATTTTTCGAGACGATCTCCGGACGTGCCTGCGGTTGCAAGCAATCACGCTTGCCCCTCTTGCGTGGGTTTGCGTTTCATTATTATTGCGGCACGGCGGGAACAGCTACCAAGTTCAACGAAGCGCAATGGTACGAATTGCTCGAGAAAGCAATGCGCATAGAGGAGATATTGGTGCGGCACCGGCTCATTATGGATGATTACGACCCTCAACGGCGCATTGAATTGATTTGTGACGAGTGGGGCACGTGGCATCCATCCGAATCCAGCAATCCCGCGAAAAAATTACAGCAACAGAGTACCATGCGTGATGCAATGGTCGCGGCGATTTCCCTCGACATATTCAATCGAAATGCTGACAAGGTAACGATGGCAAACATTGCCCAGATGATCAACGTGCTGCAATCCATGATCCTTACCGACGGTCCAAAAATGGTAATAACGCCCACCTATCACGTGTATGAGATGTACGCGGCTCACCAGGCCGGGGCATCGATACCCGTTCGCATCAAGACAACAAAGATCTCGACAAAAAACAAAACGCTCGATGCCGTGATGGGTTCGTGTTCCCTCAAGGGAAATAAACTCACCCTCAGCATCGTGAACATCGACCCGAAGAAATATGCCGACGTGGACGTCGAGATTCGCGGCGCCGGGGAATCAAGTCTCACGCGCTGGCGCGTCCTCACGGGCGACATCCACGGATGCAACACGTTTGATGATCCAGATACAATCACCCCCGTTGACAAGCCTGCGACCGACCGGAAATTATTGCTTGATCCGGCATCGATTAATGTTCTCACATACGAGCTCGGGAACTCTTGAACCTTTTTTAAATTACGCTCGTTTACAAACAAAAAAGTTTAATGAACATGCAAAGGTTTTAACAAGCATTTTTTTCTCGAAGTATTTTTTGGACTTCCCTGACTTCATTCTTGCCGAGCTTGTAAAATTTCAAGAAAAGCAAGCCAATAGCTAATGCCAACGCTGGAAATATGGACATGAGCATTTGGATTCCAAAAACTTGGTCTCCTGAAAGCTTGATCATCGAAGCATCCTCCCAGCCTGAGAACGTGAAAACGAGGTTGATGCTCAAGATGACGAGGATAGCAGCGAGTCGCACGAACACAGCGTGAACGCCATAATAGGAAGCTTCCCGCCGGCAATTTGTTGCTATCTGGTCCTCGTCAGCGACGTTGCTGATGTTTCGATCGATGAAGTATGTAGGACCGCCAAGACCCATGCCAATAGGAATCATCAAGATGGCAGCGATGGTGTAATTGGTAGTGAATAGCAATGCTAGGAGAGATATTCCCCACCAGATCATGGTATAACCCATACCTTGCTTGCTGCCAACGCGAGCGTCAATCTTAGTCCATATCAAGACTCCTGGAATCGTTGAAAGGAAAGCGATGAGTAGAAGCACGGTTGTCATGAACGAATCCGTTTGCTTGAGGACGTAAGCGCAATAAAGTGGCATCAACATGGGGAGCAGCGTGAACACGTACCAACATGCTGTCGATGCTCCTACGAAAATGACGAACTTTTTGTTTTTTAGTGTTATTTTGAATGACTCGCGAAAACCTGGTGCTTGGTTTGGTTGCATCTTTTCAGAAAACGGCTCGTTCACGCCCCATTTCAGGTGTATAATTAATGTCACCGCGATTATAACCCCGAAGACTATACCGGTGATTTGATATTGAGGAATTGTCATTGCCGGGTCACCCGTATATTTTCCAATGAAAACGGATGGCAGCGCGAAGGCAATGATTAAACCAAACACCATGAAGATACGCCGGGCTGTACCAACTTGCTCCCGTGCCCGGTCGGTTGAAAACATTTCAGGGTATAATGACGTGTGATTGAGACTGAAGGCCGTGTAGAACGTGTCGAACGTCGACATTATTAGCAGCATGTACAAGGCCAAGATAATCTGATTCCCTAAAGGTGGGGTAAACAAGAAGAACATCACGACTGCGAGGGGGATCAGCGCTGCTACCATCCACGGGCGACGTCTCCCGCCCCCAAACCTACGCGTTACAGTCTTGTCAGAGATGGCGCCAAACAATGGATCGTTAAATGCATTATAGATAGACCAGATGATGTAGACAATGGTCACGAGATTAACATTCAAACCACAAATAACATAATAAAACGTGAAAATCAAGAATGAAAACCCCTGGTACGCAACCACGTCCGAGATCTCGCCAATCGCGAATGAATTTCGTAGCAACCGTGGGACATCGTGTTTCTCTTGGAAGTCAGATTCCTGGCTAGTCATGAACATATTGTCGTGCTGATGACAAATAAAGGTCCTCCAAGAAACAGAAGTCTATAAGCTAGTGGCGTTCCATTTCACCGCAATCGGTTTAAATAGACACGGATACCTTGTTTGGTCTTGAGACCAGGACTTTGTACGTTGTTTCCCGAAATGAGTTCTGGCCATGTTCTTCTGTAGATGGAGACCACGGTTTTATGAAATCGCTAAGTTTCGACATACCGGGCCGCATTTGCTTGTTCGGGGATAAAATTGACTTGATCGGGAAACCCGTCATCGCTGCGACTATTTCCAAGTTTTTACATTTTGACATGGCGACGAGAGATGATGGACTGATTCATTTCTTCTCCAATGATTATCCCGACGAAGAAGAATCATTCCCCGTCTCGGACAAGGAGAGCATATTCGATTGCCAGCAAGATCGACACTTGAAATACTGGCATGCTTGCTTGAAATCCCTCGAAGAGATTATCGATGGCGGGCAGATCACGGGTTTCGATGTCTCTGTAGGCACGATTGGTTTGCCAATCGGAGCAGGCTTGAGCACCTCCGCCGCGGTAAGCGTTGGATTCTTGTCGGGACTGAACCAGCTCTTCGACTTGCAATTGACAAGGGATCAAATAGCCGAGCACGCTTATGAAGCCGAGCATGACATTCTTGGCATTATGTGCGGGCGTATGGACCAATATTCCATCGCTCATGGTGGCGTGACGTTCATTTCTACAGGGGATGTGCCCCGCGTCGATATCTTGAACGTGAACTGCATTCCGCTGGTGGTCGGGGACTCTTGCGAGCCCAGGGAAGCTAAAAAGGTGTTGAACCGCGTGAAGAAAGAACTTGAAGCGGAAAATCCCGTTTATATAAACGCCTTCAATGTCGTCCATGACGTCGTGATCGAAGGAAAACATCATCTCGAAAATGGTTGCGATCTCCACCGGCTCGGGGAACTCATGTCCATGCAGCAAGAACAAGAAAACATCATCGGCGCAGCCACGGATAAATTGAACTATTTATGCTATGTTGCCATTGAAAATGGGGCGTTTGGTGCAAAGCAGATGGGTGCTGGTGGCGGAGGTTGCATGCTTGCAGTGTGTCCGGATGAACCAACGCAAGAAAAAGTAGCCGAGGCATTGAACGCGGCTGGCGGAAAGGCCGAACCAGTCAACGTGTTTTTCTATCCCGAGAACGAGTGATAGCAAGCAGAAATTTTCTCCCTGCTTAACTTTTTTTAAACATAAGCGACTTGAAGAGGCACGGCTAGGAGGGTCTCAAGCTGGACCTTGAGGTCTTGGACATCCTCGCTAGCTGGTGCCACGTACAAGATCACCGGGCAATTCAGCTCCGGCGCGTTTAATATAAGCACGAAAATGTCATCATCAAGATTCTTGAGTTTTCCTCCCATGAGAGCTTTGATATCAGCCCATTTCGTTATCTCGAGATGTTTCAAGATTGCAATGTTAAACACATGTTCCTGACCCATCGAGCTCCAAACTTGTCCTTTTGCATCGCGCTGGAACAAGCTCACCTTGACCCTGTTACGATGCGTGTTGATTTCCATCTTTGTGCACAGCGAACCTTCCGTGAACCATCTCGAGCTAAAAAGCGACAAAAATCCAATGACCACGGCAATGACGCACACGGTTACGGTGATCGTCCATGCAACGCTAAAACTTATCAAGACGATGATCAGAGCACCGATACTTGATGCAAGGTACAGCATAGCCCTCGATTTCGACGAAATTTCTTTTTCGTGCCGAATATCAAGATCTTGCTCGAAGCTGAAATGCGTGTTGGAATGCTCGAGTATGCTGAACTTGTCATGTGCGAATTCTTGCATGTTCTTACCAACATCGAAGTGATTATGCCACCCTAAAAGGTTAGCTTGACTCAAGACTAATCCTTGTCTTGCCGGGATAATGTAGGCGCACCTCATTCAATTCACCATGTCTAAAATCGAATCAGAAACTTGCGTGCTGTCCGGAGTAAATTAATTGACTCGTGCAAAGGCTTAATTGAAAACGGAGTTTTTGTCGATTTATATTCAAACGTGGGAAACTCGGCCGAGTGCCTCTGGAGGTCTGGTTCGTATCAATCCGCGCATAATCCCACGAAATTGCTGAATATCTGGCGCCTTGTCTTGCGAGGTGACACTTCAGGGTGGAATTGCACCCCGAACATGAATGACACTGGTTCGAGGGGTTTGCAATACGCAATCGCGGCAATCGCCGTGTCCGGCGTGCTCCCGAGAGAAATGCAGTTCGACGGAAGGACGAGCACTTGGTGCACGTGGTACATCCAGACAGGGAAAGTCCGTGATAAACCATCGAAAATGATGTTCCCGCAAGACTTTGCTGCTTCATTGTCTAGATCTCGCGTGAATTCGCACGGGTTCGACGTGATCACCTCTGGCTCATGCTTTCCCAATGGATTAGCACCAACGACCCGCGATGGTTGCTCTTTCGAATATTGGAGTGCAAAAAGATGAGCCAAGAGCTCGTGTCCCCCGCAAATGCCAAGGAGCGGGAGTTTCTTGCGCATGATCGTTTCAAGAAATCCTGCAGGAGGCACGCGACCTTGCTTAGTGTAAATATAATACGGAGATCCACTAATGACAACCCCGGCGGGCTCGATTTCATCGATGGCAGCGATATCGTGCATGATCGGATACCGAGCTTCAACCGGCCTCACGTTCCCTTGCATCGGAACGGTAAGAATCGCTGTTTCAGCATTCTCGTCATGAATCGGGTTTTCAAGTCGATCAATGAAACGAGAACCGCAATCCAGGATCAAGATCTTTTTCATGGTGAAATATCCAAAAAAAAGGAGAAAATCGAGTTACATCAATTCGTATTCCGTGGCAATGGAGACGCCACCGCCACCGCATAACGTGGCCATGCCGCGTTTCAAGCCGCGCTTTGCCATCTCGTGGATGAGCGTGACGACGAGGCGCGTGCCGGTGCAACCGACTGGGTGGCCAAGACCGATGCCCGAGCCATTCACGTTCGTTATCTCGCGATTCAGGCCTAGTAACCGCTCGCAAGCGATGTATTGCGATGCAAACGCCTCATTTACCTCGATGAGGTCGTAATCCGATATCTCATGACCCGTGCGCTTCAACAAGTCCTTGACCGCGGGTTCGGGGGATTCGCCCATGTACTCCGGCGCGCAACCGCCCATGCCGACACCCGAGATCTTGGCAAGGGGCTTCAAGCCTAGTTCATCTGCTTTCTCTATGCTCATGATGACCATCGCGGCAGCGGCGTCATTGATCCCGGACGAATTACCTGCAGTGACGGTGCCCGTGCCATCGAAAATGAACGCGGGCGGGAGCTTGGCAAGTTGTTCCATGGTCAGTCCTTTGCGGAAGTGCTCGTCCTTGGTCATGATGATGGGATCACCTTTTCGTTGCGGAATCGTGACGGGCACGATCTCATCCTCGAACCGCCCTTCCTCCGTGGCCCGTTCCGCGTTGTTGTGGCTGCGGAGCGCGACCTCGTCTTGATCTTCACGGGTTATTCCATGTTTCCTGGCGAGGAATTCAGCAGTAAGCCCCATGATGTATGGCTTGCCACGTGCCCATTCCTCAGGTCCATCCATAGGATACTTGATGACATGCGAGCCAGCGTGAAGGCCGCCCGACAACGCATCGACCATGGTCTTGTCCATGTACCGGGCTCCCCATCGGGCATCAGGAAGCACGTACGGCACGTTGCTCATGGCTTCAACGCCGCCCACGAGATCAATTTCCGAAAATCCGGCTTGGATCTGGAACATGCCACTCACGATTGCTTCCATGGCCGACGTGCACACGCGGTTCATGGTGACCGCGGGCACGGAATCTGGTATTCCAGCTAACAACGCTGCGACACGGGCAACGTTGAGCGCGTCCCATGGTTCAAGGCAGCAACCGAATCGCACGTCCGAGAGCAAGCTCGGGTCCAGGCTTGCTCGATTCAAGGCTTCTTTCATGACGATAGATGCAAGGTGGTATGCTTGTCTGTCTTTCAACGTCCCACCAAACGAACCGATGGGCGTCCTGCAAGCAGAAACGATAACGACGTCTTTTAACATGGTCATTGTCATTGTTCATTCATCCGATGTTTATTCTCGAAATACTAATGTTCAATTCCGTTGAATCCTATTTTGCATAAAAAATTACCGCATCGTTTATCCGAGTCAATAAAAGTAAAACTCCATCATGTTTTCCTTGATTCATTGACCTTCGAATTTATTTCTCCAAAAAAGAAGACCTCTATTGCCATTTTTGCTAATTAATATATGTACTTAGCGTGGAAGGTCTTCCTGAATTAAATCCCGTGATTAACAGCTCTGGTTCATGCCAGCACCACGAGTGCGAGGATCGAGAAGATCATGGTTGATACTTGAAGGATCGCGCGGACAACGTGCCATCTCGTGAAGCGATCAAGAATTGAAGCAATATTAATATCGTCATCATCGCCTAAGTTCTTAAGACCGAGCATTATGGGAGCTGCTCTCGACGTGGTCACGATATGAGCGATTGATAAACTTGCAGCAATGCCAGCTATCACGATTAACCCCCATGGCGATTCATGATCGAATAAAACCATGATGAAGCCCACGATCGTTAAAATAGGAGCACCAATCCCGAGGATCGGGTACACGATCAAGCCGCGTCCAAGATCATTCGCGCGGCTGTAGGTTGCGAACGTAATTGCTCCGATTTTCTTTCTTGCGGGAAGCGATACTAGAGCTTTGTCAAAACTGCTGCCGCCAAGAAGTCCATTTAATATTGCGGCGATCAAGAGAAAGATTACTGTTGATATAGAGACACTCATGTGCAGAGTTTTCACGGAACCGTGTTAAAACATTTGCGTTTCAAAGAATAAGATAATTAAATGGCAGCAGTACTATGAAATAGCTCGGATAGCTAAATTTACCAGGCTATCCAGGAGTTCATAAAATCACCGGTGGTGTAGGCTTTGAAAAAACTGAAGATCGTGCTGGTTGGAAGCAATGCTGTTGGGAAAACTAGCATTGCTAACCGGTTCACGAGAAATCTTTTTGCCAATCGATACATCAACACCATCGGATGTGATTTTTACATCAAGAACCTTATCATGGAAACTAGCGAGGGTAGCGAGGAATACAAACTTATATTACATGATATCGGCGGCCAGCTAGAGTTCCGTGAATTTCGCAGGAAATACATGGACAATGCGGATATCGTTCTCGTCGTGGTCGCGTTGAATGATCCGGGGACGTCCGATGTCGACGAATTCATAGAGGATATTTATGCTTTGCCCTCGAAACCGATTTTTGCAATCGTCGGTAACAAATTGGATCTCGTGGAAAAGGATAGCCTTGACACGACCGGGATCGATGCCGTCGCGGAGAAATACAACGTTCCGGTGTATTTAACGTCTGCTAAGGAGAATATCATGATCCAGGAGATGTTCATGGATATGGTCAAGAAAAAAATCGAGACGCCGTGAATTTCCAAGGACAACGAAAATCACGTGCTCATCACCTCGTTTTTTCAATAAAAATAATTGGTTTCCTTCATGGCGTCACTCATTCACAGTGACGGTTTATGGCAGAAACGAAGGAATTCGAAATCCATTGGCTCGAAGATGTTAAAAAGGAAGTACTGGAGCGAAACGTGGATACCTACACGTTGAGCACTGGAAAAACGCCATCCGGCTCCATTCATCTCGGGATTTTTAGAGAAATAACGATTTGTGACTCGTTAAAGCGGCTGCTCGTCGACGAAGGAAAGAAGGTGCAATTCTTGTTGTTTTTTGACAGCCTCGACGCAGCGAAAAAGTTCCCGCCATACATTCCCGAGGATTTCAAGGTACACCTGGGAAAGCCGTTTGCTGACATCCCTTGCCCGGACAAGGATTGCGGTTGCGAGAGCTACGCGCAACATTGGGGAAACGAGCTTTCATCCACATTTGAAGAGTTTGGCTTGACGCCGACCATCATGTGGACGCACGAGCTCTACCAGACACCCGAGATGAAGGCGCGGATCAAGATTGCTCTCGACAACACCGAGCGCCTTCGGGAGATCATCACGCAGAACATCGTACCCACGATCGACGAGGAATCCGGGACGCAATATCAAGAACAAATGCAAAACTGGTTTCCGGCGATGGCAATCTGTACCAAGTGCGGGACCATGCAATATTTCGATCACGCGGCAGATCGCATCTACGCGAATCGCATCATCGCGTACTATCCTGAATCCAATGAAATCGAATACGAGTGCCCGAACCCCGCGTGCAACAATGTCGAGCGTGTTTCGATCGATGACGTCCGGTTGAAATTAAACTGGCGCGTCGATTGGCCCGCGAAATGGGACATTTTTAAGGTCACGTTCGAGCCTGCCGGCAAGGATCACGCCACGCCAGGAGGAAGTTATGATACCGGGCTGTCAATCTGCCGGGAAATTTTCGGGTATCAAGGCCCCGTCAAGCTTGGCTACGAGTGGCTACGCCTCGGCGACCAGGACATGGGCACGTCGAAGGGCAAGGTCTTCACGCCGCGGGAATACTTAAACATCGGCGCGCTGCCCGAGGCATTCAGGTATCTCATCGTCAAGACCAAGGCGTCCACCCACATTTCTTTCCGCGTGGAAAACCTGCCTCAGACATTTGAAGATTACGAGAAATTCGAAAAAATATATTACGGCATCGAGGAAGCACCGGAGGACGAGGTTGCAGTGACGAAATACGAATATCCCCTCACGCAAATCAAGGGAGTGTCGCCAGGTTTTCCGGCGCGGGTGCCCTTCAAGTATGCAGTGGTGATGGCTCAGATCCGCGAGTTGCTCGATGATTCGGTCGTCGTTGACAAGTGCAACGAGTCCATGAAGCGCATCACGCCCCGCGACGACGTGGAACCGCTGCCACCGGAGGCGATTAAAAACGTGCTCGACAAGGCATTGCACTGGGTGACGACGTATGCCCCGCCGCAGTACCGGTTCAACGTTTCAAGGACGTTGCAACCCGAGATCAAGGAGAACATGAACCAGACCGAATTGCAAGCATTATCCCGGTTGCAAGTATTGCTCCAAGACAATTCCTACGATGACGATCAACTGCTCCAGAATGCCATTTTCGGCATCGCCAAGGATGACTTGCAAGTGAAACCCACGGTCGTGTTCCAGGCTATCTACAAGATCTTTCTTGGTACGACCTCGGGGCCGCGCATCGGGCCGTTCTTATTAGCGCTTGACAAGAATTTCGTCATGGAACGGCTTGACGAGGCGTTGGAGTCCTGATCTGGCTATTTTCAAGCAGGTGCTTGTCATGGTCCTCGAAAAATTGCGAAACATCTCGAATCGCATCATCAACCCGATCGCGATGAAGTTCCAGGGGTCGCGTGTTTCCCCGAATATTATCACTGAGATAGGGCTCTTTTTCATGATTGCCGCGTCGGTAAGCACAGCGATCGTCGGATTTTTTGCCTTGTCCGCCTGGTTCTTGCTCTTCACCACAACCTTTCTTTTCTGCAGCGGCGTCATGGATCTGCTCGATGGCGGCGTTGCGAAGGTCACGGGACAAAAGACGAAGTTTGGCGGGGTGCTTGATTCGACGTGCGATCGATATGCCGATGCGTTCTTCATTTTTGGCCTCGTCTTTGGCAATTATCTTAATCCGCCCTCGTATATCGTGAGTAGTAACATGGCATTTACCTGGGGCGTAATTCTCGGCTTCATTGGCCTCATTGGAGCATACATGACGAGCTACGTGCGATCACGAGCCGAGATCGAGGGCGTGACCATGAAGGGTGTTGGCTTGATCGAGCGAGGTGAGCGATTGATCATCTTCTTTGTTGGAATTTGTCTCGAAATACTCTTTCCTGGATATAGCATCATGTTCTACCTGTTCCTAGTGCTGGTCATTCTTATGCACGTCACTGCGTTTCAACGCATCCACCATGCGTACAAAACGCTAAAACCCATCGATGATGCAGCGCAAGGACGCGCGCGGGAAGAAAAAAGCGAGTAGAACTCTTCTCTTGATCAATTTTTATTCGACGAAAAGAAATAATTCCTAAAGTTCTTGGAATGGAAAAAAAAGGTTTACCGCAAGGGAGTGCGATCCTTGCGTTCATCCTTCGGCCGCGACGCGAGCACGTGCCGATGGATTCCACACGAGACGCAATAATATTGCGTGACGGTTGATCGGGGCATGATGGTGCCAGCATCGAGCAATTCCTTTTTCAATTTATAATCGACCATCGTTACTTGTTTCGTTACGACCTTGACCTTGTCTCTCGGAACGAAGCGACCGCAGCACGAGCATTGCACGTTCCCGGCATTCCCACCCTTTCTGCTCCTGCCACCTGACTTCCTTTTCTTGACCATGATTGAGACCAACTTTTTTTATAAAGTGCGTTAGGAAAATAATATCCATCTCTGTTTAAATGCTTTGTCGTGAAGTCTTGAAAGTGACGATGGTGCTCGTTCGCGAGGCATGTTCAAGATTGACTCGGACGAGGGCACATGTTCGGCCTAAAATTTGGCATGGAGCATTCTTGTTATCCATAGATGCAATCTCATGAATCGAAAGTGAAAAAAAAAGCCCAAATCACAGCCATCTTCGTGAGTTAATGAACTCTTGGTTAGATAATTGATTTGATCAGCCAGCCCATTGCATCCTTGAATGAGCTTATGTCCTCGAATGACACCATTTGGTGTCGCATGGGGCTCGTGATCACGTGCTGTTCTGCCGCTTCCTGGAGCCTGGCGCGGAACTGGTCGATGCCGGTGCCGACATCAATGCTTGAAAACGGCTGTGAATCAAATTGCATGACGAGAATAGGCATATTCTTGGTAGAATCGATGATCTTGAGGTAATCGATCAAATCAGCGAAATCCTCGTTCATGTCGAACGTGCGTTCATCAAATATGTAAATCGCACCGCTTGATTCGAGGGCGATCTCCTTGCATACAGGGCATTGGTCCTTCAAGCACGTGTCGGATTGCCGATCCAGGCATTCAAACTTCATGAATTCCAGTTCCTTGAGCGTATTCAAGATCATTCGCGTTTTTAGCGTGGGATGATACTCGCTCGCGAGCGTCGCGCGAAACGGGTCGATGATCTCGCTGGCATCGAAACCACGAGGTGCGAAGACTCCGATCTTGTCGTATTCGACCTCAAACAACTTCCCGAATTCTCGCTTGACGAACACCTCTTCATGGAGCTTGTGAAGCACGCCGCTGACGAAGTCCTTGGTCTCGCTTGCAAAAACTCCATGTTTCGTGATGGTTTCATCATTCTTTAAAAAGTCGGCGTGCTGTTCGAGGATATTTTCGGTATTTTTCAAGAAAAGCAGGATCTTTTCCTTGTCGTCAGAAGGCTCGACTTGAATCGCGATCGACATGAGCAGCATGTTTTCATTACCCCGCATAGCTGTATTGGCGATCGTGAAGTAATAATTGGCGCTATATGCATTTTCCGCAGTTGAGATGAAAAACTGCTCCGAATCGACGAGGTCAATGAACCTTGGTATGATATCGAAGTTTTTATCGTCTGGATTCATCGCGGGAACGCTCATCTCGATAGTAGGGCCTAGCAATACATTAAAGTTCGAGAGGAGCACAGCGCGAATCATGATTAATATAAAAGGTGGGACGAAAAAAAATTATGTTAATATGCAACATACGTGTTCGCCGGCAAGGTCCTATTTTGCTCTGGCTGCACGGGCAGTTTTAAACTGGTATTTTACCAAGACTAGCCTGCCACGTCCTCGTCCATGAGCACGTGGATGCCAGTCATTACCAGTGCGTTTTCTTGCGCCCGCAGAACTCCTTCGTGATCGGGCCTTTTTTCCGATAAAAAAGAGAACGATTCCTTCATAAAACGCCCGCGCTCGTTGATGTCATCTTTAATTCAACGACAAATGCCCGTGCTTCAAGAATCCGCTGCCCGGCGAACTCCCGCAAATTACAAAAGACCGGGAAGTATGGAATGGATTCGTGATGGATTCTTCTTTCTATATACTCGGGGTATTCATGGCGATCTCGTCAGGCGTGTTAAATATCCTGGGAAATATGCTCAATAAAAAAGTCGTAAATGATGTGAATCAAACATCCCATGAGAAATTTTTTCGGCAATTGATCAAGAATCCAGTGTGGTTAGCAGGATTGCTTTTACAACTCGGGGCGAGCCCCGTGTTATTAATTCTTGCCATTGCTTGGATCGGGCCAGCACTTACTCCCGGCTTGATGGCATTGGGCTTGATCGTGCTTGCTATTGGTGCCGTGCGGATCACCGGGGAAAAACTTGTCAGATCCGAAATGATCGGTATCTTGTTGATGATCGTCGCAATTTTTTTCCTTGGATTGAGCAACTTGGCGATCGACGTGCCGGGTTTCGATTACACTGAATCAGGATTCCTTTCAAGAACGTCGATATTTACAGTAATATTATTTGTTATCTCTATAGCGTTTAAATTGCTCTCCAGGAACAACAAACGTTTACGGGGGATTTTACTTGCGCTCGTGTCTGGATTGATGCTCTCCTTATCGAATTTCTGGATCAGCGTATTAGAGGGCACGATTATCCACGTGTTTGGAGGGCAAGCGAGTGCGCTACAATGGTTCTTGTTCATTTCTTCAGCTGGTATTTTAGTCGCAACGAATTTCTATGCCGTTTTTATTCTCCAAGAAGCATTCAAGAGCGGACAAGCGAGTAATCTCCTTCCCGTGCAGCAAGTTCCGATACAAATTGCGCCGATCTTTGTTTATTTCGTCGTTTTTGCCGCGTACTTGTTTAATCCAATCAGCACGCTTTCACCGGTTTGGATGTTCTTGGGCATCGGCATGATCATAGTTAGCTCGTTCTTGCTTGGAAAAAGACAAGCAAAGATGGAATCCATCAAATAATGCGATACATGATTATTTTCTAAACATTTTTCAAGGTTCGGAATAAATCTGGCGAAAAAACACGCCACGAACACTCGAGCGAGCGCGTGAATTCATTCCCAAAAGCCAAAGGTTGTTATCGGTGAAGACGAATGGTGAGATTCATATATCAACCGCCCATTAAAATTTCAACCACGATTGATTCGTCAATGCGTGAGGGGAAAAAATATGACCGTCGGAAATTTTGAAGAAGGGCTTGAATTCATCAAGCAGCGTTATGAAGAACCGAATGTTAAGAAAGCATTGAAGGATTTTGATAAGGTCCTTGAAATAACATGTGCAGACACCGAACGGCAATTTTTAATCGTCGTTCACAAGGATCAAGGTATTGAAATTCAAGATAATACTGGAGATCCCGATGCTCCTGTAAAAATTCGATTCAAAACTGAGGATGTCTTGATGAAATTATTAAACAAGGAGATCGGTGCTGTGAAAGCCTACGATTCAGGGGCTGTAAAAGTAGTTCAAGGAGATATCAAGAGCCTCCTTAAAATGCGAAAGCTTCTCTTCTAACTTGTTAGATATCTAATGTTTCTTCGAGACTTTTCCCATATCGCGCGTTTTTCAAGTCGATAGCTCAGTCACATTTAATTATTTTTTTAAATATCCATTTTGAAAAAACCATTCGATTTGTTCTCGGATTGCAATTCGAAGATTGGTCTTGGGCATTCCTAATTCATTCCATGCTTTGGTGCAATTAAATTCCCGGTAATGTTCTGAAGCCGCCACGCTTTCAAGAGGCGTTTTCGATTCCGCGTGTTTGATTTTCATCGAAGCAAATTCATCGATAAATGCAAAAGTTTTAGCCAAAATCAAGGGGAATGAAAAGGCAGGCGCTTTGCGATGCGCAACATCTGCAATTAATCTCAGGAAGTCACGGAAGGACAAGTTCTTGTTCCCAGCGATGTAGCGTTCGCCCCCGACACCATTTTCAATCGCTAATACATGAGCCATGGCAACATCCTTAACAGAAACAATATTCATTCGGGTGTCAACAAATCCAGGCATTTGATTATTCATGAAATCTCGAATAATTCGTCCTGTTGGTGTCGGTTTAACATCATAAGGTCCAATGGGAACTGTCGGAAGAACGGAACAAGTTGGTAATCCACGACGATTCCACATTTGAGCAACGCGTTCGCCCAGATATTTGGATATTTTGTAATGCCCCGAAAGTTCTTTTTTTGAAGCAAATCTCGATTCATCCCCGATCATCCCTTTCGGAATTCCAACCGCGCTTTCTGAACTAGTAAAGATAACTTTCTTGATCCCCTTATTGTAAGCCGATTGCATCAATTTGTCCGTTGACGTGACATTCGTATCGTAAATGGCTTTAATTTTCTTAGGATCCGCCCAGAACCATTTTGGCATGAAGAGGTAAATTGCTCCCGCATGAATGATGTAATCGCAATCGTCCATGGCTTTGTCCAAAGATGAAATATCATTCAAATCGCCATACGCATATTCAATCGGTAAATCTTCGAGCGTCATCAATTCTGAGCCACGCCGAACAAAGGCTTTTACCTCATATCCTTTTTTCAAGGCCGCTCGGACAATATTCGCTCCGATAAACCCGTTTGCTCCTGTGATCAAGAGTTTCGGCAAAATCAGCACCAGAAAGAATCTCAGCTAACAAAATTAAAATAGGTCATTAGATTGCTTTTTTAACTAATTCTAGTAGATCGACGACTTCAATCTGCGAACCCAGGCTTTGAGCCGCATCCCGTAAATTCACGATGCAAAAAGGACAAGTCGTGGCAAGATATTTGGCGCCCGTTTCTTCGGCTTCTTGAATCCGTTCTTGGGCGATTTCAAGGGCAAGATCAGGAAAACCAGATTTTACTCCTCCCCCGGCACCGCAACAATAAGCATATTGCCGATTACGGCGCATTTCCTTGACACCAGATTGATTGATTGCTTCTATTACACGACGTGGTGCATCGAAAATCCGAGCATGACGTCCTAAATGGCATGGATCGTGATACGTGATAATAGCATCGAGTTTATTGTTAATTTGGAGTTGGCCATTTTGAATCAATTCATCGACTAGTTCAATTGCATGCATCACTTGAAAATCAAAATTCTCTTTGCCCAGTATTTTTGGGTAATCAATTTTAAATGTGCGATAACACCCCGAGCAGGTAGCAACAATTTTTTTTATGCCCATTTGGTGTAAAATCGCCGTGTTATGTTCGGCCAATTCTTTTCCTAATTGTTCATCCCCGCAGCGTAATGCCACGGAACCACAACACCATTCGTCTGGAGCAATGGCAATTTTGGAGTCGGATTTATTCAAAATCTCTATCAGATTCTGAGGCATCTCGGCCAATTTATATGCGCCTGTGCAGCCAACGAAAAATAAGGTTTCGGCCCCTTCCGTTACTGCCTCGGATCCTTGGGGCATCCAATCCAGCCGTTGACCATGAGCTTGGAAATAAGGATTATGTTCATCCTTGATCGATTCAAGGATTTCTTTGTGTTGTGGCATCGGAGCCACGCCTGCATCCACCAAATCAGCCCGCATTGCTTCCCAGATCTCGACATGATCTCCGATATTTTCACGAGCTGGCACCACCCAATCTGCATTTTCACAATTATTGCACACTTCGTGACAACCGCCGCATAAGGTGCACTGGTAAAATATGTTTGCTAAACCTTCGCTTGGTTCTACAGTCTCCTTGAGCAGGGCCCGTGCCAGGCTAAATCTTCCCCGAGCGAATAAAACTTCAAACCCCGAACTGTGATGTAGCAAGGGGCAAGTCGCTTCGGAGATCGGGCAACTATACTTCCCCTTTAATGCCATCTTGCAATCGCCAACACCAACACACGAGTAAATTCGATCGCGCATTTTTTCCGTTCTAGTCAACGTCATTAATATCACGATGATTTATTGGTGCAAAAAAACCCATTTGCTTGAAACTTCCTCCGTGTTAGTATAATCGTCCGTCCTATCGTGAGCCATGTCATCATTTTATTCGACTGATGAATCGTTTTTCAACTGAAATCGAAATTTACCAGGACTGATTATCCCGTTTGGATCGCAGAGATCTTTTACTTGCGTGAAAAATTTATAATAGGAATCTCGGAACATGCGCGAGTCCACCATGACATTCGATCCGATTTGCCCGCACATGTAAAGCACGGATCCATTTTTCAACAGGAGTTCAAATTGTTCTTTCCATAGCCGGATAATATCATCCTTGTACTCTTCATTAGAAGAGGCAGTTAAACCACTCCCGATGTAACATGCATTGTGATCAAGCATGACGACATGGGAAACACCTGATTCTGCATCAAAATCGCTCAATTCTTCATTATGTTCCTCTTCCCATTCATCAATGACGGTCAATATCGCTGGGAATTTCGAAATCGGGACCATTACTTCGGTTGTCGCGGCAAATTGATCCGAACCTATCAAGGAAAAGAGCGGATGATATGCTTGCCAATGGCCTTGCTCACGATAGAACCAATCGGTAATGTTTCCTTCTTCGGGCGAGGGTCCCAATTCCCTGGTGGAATATTTTTTCACGATTTCTTCCAAAATTTCTCCATTTCTTTCGTTGATTTTTTCATCAAAAGCCTCGGAGACGTAAAATAAAACTCCCCCGTTAATGTCCCCCCAGCTCTTGATTGAATGGCTCATGCAAATTCCTGCGACAGAGGGAGGCGGGGTGAAAAACACGTCATATATTCCAAGATGTTTGGCCCATCCTTTTTGAATCATTTCTTGGATTGCGGCCTGGGCGTTATTATAAACGTCATCTTCGATTAAAAAGGTCTTGCCAGTAAAATAAGGAGGTTTCGGGAAGATTTTCAACGTGGCTTTGGTTTTAATGCCCATCGTCCCATTATCGCCAAGGAAAATGCCCATCAAATCGGGACCTGATCCTTGCCTGACAAATGGCTGCGTTACCCATTGGTTTTCTGAAGACCCTCCCAAGGTGATCAACTCGCCACTGCCTAGCACCACTTCGAGCCCTAAACAATTCGCAGTACATTCTCCATACTTTCCACACCCTCCTCCGCCACCAGAATGGTGAGAAAGTCCCCCACCAATTGCAGCATTTAATCCCGAACCAGGTCCCATGTTACCCGTGTAAAATCCTTTGTCGAATAAAACCGCGTTCAAGCGTGACCAGCTAATTCCTGGTTCCACGGTAACTGCATGATTTTCTTCATCGATTTCCAGAATGTGATCCATCCGTGTCATGTCAAGCTCGATGCTATCGGATCGGATAGGTTTGGATCCGCCCATGAGACAGCATCCTCCTCCCCGCGGAACCAACGGTGCATGATATTTATTCGCAATCTTCACGATCTGCTGAACATCTTCTGTTGAACCTGGACGAACAGCGTATGCGGGGATAATTTCATCAAGCACGGGATCCAAACTTCGTGCATAGGCGACATTAATATAGTCCTTATCCGAGCAATATTTTTCGCCAACCACTCCAATTAATTCATCGAAAAGTGCCATAACTGTTGTGATCTATTTTCTTCAGTACTTTAAAGGTTTTGAAATAAATTATTAGAAATTTATTATTGTAAATTATCGAGTTGACCTCATTCATCGTTTTTACATTCAAAGTTTTGCTGTCACGGGTGAAGATAGTGCTCCAACGGATGGCAAATAAGAATCAAATAGCCGTGAACTAGTCTTTCCAAGAAATTCGGGGCATGTGGAGAGAAAAAAAGAAGGGACCTTACCCTTTAATCGCATCAACAAATGCCTGTAATTTCTCCATGAATTGATCTTTCTTGACCTGGCTCGCAGATAAGTTGAGCGTTGCCTTGATCTTTTTTCCACTTAACATTTCCACGGCGCTGGATATATTTTCCTCGTTTCCCGTTCCCCCTGCGGTCATGAAGAGGGCAATGTCAGGAAGATTTTCCTTATTTTGCGTGATGAAGGTAAGGATGGGCACGGACATGTGTCCTCCCCAGACCGGCGTTCCGAGCACGACCATGTCGAATTGGCTAACATCATTCTTGATGGGTTGAAGGGTGGTCAAGGTACCCTTGATTGCTTGGCGTCCAGACTTGAGAAAACCGATGATACCCTTTCGTTTCTGCGTGTCCACGAGTTCCTCGATCTCGCAACCAAGCTTGCTGGCAATCGTTTCGGCAACCTTCTTCGTTGTCCCGCTTCGTGAATAATACATGACAATGGCATTCATGAGAAAAAATAGGATGAATGAAAAGATAAAGATATCTCGAATTAAGGACAAGAAATATAACTTTGTTTAATCCAGCAACCCAAATTCGTGCACGGTCTTGTGGTAGTATTTCTGTCCTGGCCGCAAAATGACATTCTTTGCAAACACTGGGTTGTTAATCGCGTTTGGTGGCTGCTGGCATTCGAAGCAGACAGCGCCGTGCTTCTGGCATGGCTGCTTGAAGGACGTCATGGTCATGTAGTTACCCGTGTACACGTGGATGATTGGCTCCGACGTGTAGATTTTCATGAACCTGCCGGTCTTTGGCGATTGCAGTTCACCAGCCAACACGACGTCGCCCGGCGCCTTCTTTGTCCAATGCTTGTCGACGAAGAAACTATTATCGATGTCACCATGTTCCGCGAAGAGCTGGCTAAAGGGCTTGAACTCCCGCATGTCAAGGGGAAGATTATCAAGGAGACGTACCTCGCCCGTGACCAGGTCATCCTGGTCGCCAGGCATGTAGAACGATGCATCGACCTTGACTTGCAAGTCATCGATGAGCCCGTCGAGGCCATCAAGATTCCAATAGGCATGGTTCGTGATGTTGACGATCGTTGGTTTGTCAGTCGTCGCTGAAAATTCCCAGCCTACTTTATTTGGCGAAACAGTGTACGTCGTCGTGACCTTGAGCGTTCCGGGGAACCCTTCCTCGCCATCAGCACTCTCGTATTCGAATACGACGATGGCGTCCTTGTCCTTTGCTTGAGCTTTCGTGCACGTCCACATCTTTTTGTTGAATCCCTCGATCCCGCCGTGCAGCGTGTTCTTGCCCGCTTGATTGATCGGCAGTTGAAATTCTTCGCCATCGAGCACGAACTTTCCGCCTGAAATGCGGTTTGCCACGCGACCGGTCACCGCCCCGAGGTATCCACCTTGATCGAGATACTCTTGCGGGCTGTCCTGGCCAAAGTTTACGTCGGTTGCTTGCCCCTCCTTGTCCGGGACTTGCACGCGGACGAGGGTCGCACCGAATGTCGATACATCAACACGAAAACCGGTTTTTGGGTCTGTAATGCTGATTAGTTCGGCATCGTCGCCGAATGGTAGTCGTTCTAGTTTCATGAGTACTTCAATGAGCTCTGAATTTTCTCGGTTTTGCTGGCATTACTATCGTTTGTTAACCAAGAAGCTTGTTTAAAAGGGAATGATTGAATATCATATACATTCATAACAAGTCATGCAGTGATGAGGGTCATGGAATTTCAAATTGTTTTAGAATCTGAAGACAGCACTAGCATTTTCATCGACATGAGTGCTACAGTGATCCTCATCTTGATCACGATTATTGCTGGATCGATAGCCTTCAAGTTCAAGACTCGGACGCTCCTTTGGTTTTTCTTGTTGTACCTCTCTGGTTCCACCTTGATGTTGATGGATCAACTCAGTTTTTTGCTCATGGATGTCAGTTTGTTGAAAATTACATATTCTGTCGTGATATCCACGGAATTGGTTTGCCTCATCTTGTTTGAAAGCCACGCGATGAAAACATCGACGAGCATGCCTTTGCTTTTATTTTCCACATTTCTCATCATCGGCATTTTTTACATTTGTTGGAATCCAGGAAATAATATTGCTGTTGTTGGCAGCACCTTTGTCATCGACGAGGTTGCGTTTCTTTTCGTCATGTATGGCATGGTCGTGGCCATAACGATCGTATATTTCTACTGGGTGCTTTGCACGTTTATCCAAGCCCCGCAATTCGTGAAAAAGCCCGCGATGTTGTTACTCTTAGGAGGAATCTTGATTTTACTATCAAACTTGTTTTATAACCTGATCCAAGTTGATATCGTTATTTTTTTGGAGATTATTGGTCACGGCATGATATGTCTTGTCATTTACATGCATCCGGGCATCGTCTCCTTTTTACCATACAAGGCACGATACATTGCCATCTTGACCCGGGATGGACAGCTCGTTTTCGATCAATGGTGGTATAAAGGTCCTGCCAAGACAAGCTTGGAAGATGAAAACATCACGGCAAGGGAAGATGTTACGAACGCCATTCTCATCGCAGCAATTAAGAAAGTCGGCGCGATCATTGACGAAGCCAGTCACAAGCATCACGTGATCGAAATCGAGGCAGGAGATCAAGTCTACATGATCACGAATGCTTCACGTCATTTTTTAGTCGGATTGGTTGCCAGGCAATCCTCGATGGCATTGCAAGAAGGCTTGACATCATTCGTGCAAATGGTCGATAAAATATTCGAAGAATCACGCGAATCGATCACGCCGGTTTTCCTCGATAAGATCGAAGCAATTTTAAACTACCATGCCTTGAATGCAAAGACCATTTTTGTCTTGCCATGATGTTCATTGTCAACTTGCCTGATAACGCTCTGCATTCGAGGATCAAGAGGTAATCCATGCGAATGCAGATGAAAGGCTCTCTGAGGCAAGTCTTGATTAGAAATCAATCCTTCATTGTATTGTTCGGTTATTGGAATCAGATCTTAACTACAAGATAGGGTAATGCATTTGGAAAATGAAGATACGGAAGCAGCGTACCAGCAAAAATATCAACATATCGGCGATCGTTACGGCATAACATTCACGGAACTTCCCGTGCACTGGGCTGTGCACGTTAATAAAACCGTTGATGATTGGAAGGCGTTTGCCCAAGCCTTCAAGAAGATTGATGGAGTCTACGGATCGAAGAAGCGACAAGGTTGGAGTGGGTTCTTATTCGATCATGATCCAACTGCTGATATCGAAGCATCAGAAGCACTCAGTGAAATCAAAACGGGGCAAGATCTGAAATTCTACATCTTTGAGGTGCGCGTGCTCGAGCAAGACAAGCGCGTCGAAACAGCTGATTGGAAACCATTCATTAATGAAATCAAGTTTGCGTTAGGAGGCAAGCATACGTGGGCTCTGGGTGGCGAAAATGGCAAGATCGTCACCCCGAAAAGTCTTGACGATCCCGCCTTCATGGCCATGCGGGAGGATAAGAAGCAAAGCTTCCTCGATTGGAAGGCGTCCTCTGCCGCGAAAACGAAGGTGGATGTCAAGTGCCCAACTTGCAGCCAGGATTACACGATCGAGCTACCGAACATTCTCATCGAGGACGAGAATATCAAGGAAGTCGGGAAACTTGGCTTGAAACTTGCTTGCGGTCATTATGTCGAAATCTTGCTCGATAAAAACTTCAAGATTGGCGGAGACAACAAAGCATTCGCCCGGCCGATGGATGAGAAGGCAGACACCAAGGTTGATTTCGATGTCGATGCATTCCTGGCCGGTAAGGAAGAAATAGAGGACCTGTTCCCGAGCCTTGACCTGGAATGGGTCGGTGTCGGTGGCAAGGCCAAGTTCCAGAAACCGCTGTCCGAGTTAGTGCCAACAACGCCAGAGATGAAAACAGAGGAACAGATTCAGACCGAGCAAGCAGAGATCGAGAAGGAAATCCACACTGATAAAGGAAAGCTGAACGTGCGGGTCGTGAAATTCGAAGAAATCTTGAAAAAGAACGATTCCATTGACATCAAGAAATTCAGCAAGGTACTGGATGATCTCGAGCAGGAAACCATCATCGGATTCATCAAGGCATTCGACAACGGTCTCTTGCTATCGTATAACGAGAAAAAGAAGAAAGTTATCATCGAGGCAGCGGCCAAGCCAGAAATTCACATCATCACGCAGAAATTCGAGAAATGGCTGCGTTTTGGCAAGATTTAACCGCTTTTTTTGTAATCTTTTGTAGTTTTTTTACCTCGATGTCACTTCATACATCCCGGGAAAAGCTGTATTTAGCTAAAACTAAACGTGTTTAGGACGAGTTTTTTATCCCATTTTATCCGAAAAAATATGATCCTTCACTAGTTTTCTCTTACGACCCGTCGAGCCAACTTTTGTCTTGATGTAAAAAAGATTATTCTCGAAAACAGCTCTGCTTGATCACCTTCCATCCAAAAAATAAAAAGAAGAGATCTGATTTCGTGACGATGATTCACGATATTACTTTCAATTTGATTATTGCTTTCCTTTTACCTTGTCAAAGATATATCTACGCTCTGCGAGAAACCAGTTGAGTTCTTCGACTTTTGGTCGCTTTGCATAGATAGCTTTCGCCAAGCTTTCTATGGCGTCGTGACCGGGCTTATCGACGATCTTGCTCTTGCTGATCATGACCGTCGGATTCGTGCCATCGAGTACGGTGACATAAGCGTCGGCCAATTTCATCTCGGCCTCGGCGAATAACCAGATGCTTATATCGTACGAATTTTTCCAAGCGGCGATCTCCTCTGCTTTTTTCTTGATCGCCTGCCGATCAATGTCAATCTTCAATATATCTTTCCCTGTTGCCGGCGCAGGTTTTGCAACTGCTGCTGGCTTTTGCACCGGCTTGGCATTTGCCGACTTTTGCACCGGCTTCGTGCTTGCTGTGCTTGGTGTTGGTTTGCGAATCATATTTATCCCACGGGTATCGCGTGGCAGCGATTTTAATTCCTTGCTCGCTTGCCTTATTTCTTGGTGGTATGGCTATGACCAAAACTTGCCATTCCCGTGTCAATATCGTGAAACATCCTATTTCTACAGACTAGAAATATCCTTCCCACGATCGTGGCATGAATCAAGGATAGGATGCCCTGGAAAGTGCAAAGTTATATGCATCTTGACCGAATAAAAAATATCATGGTCTCGAAAGAACAGATCAAGCGCGTCTTCAAGAGAATACCACATATCTTATCAGACGAAGCCCACCGCGTCACGTGGAAAGAGTTACCACCCGTGGACGAAGAGGAGATCAAGAATTTTGACCGTTCAAAGCTAAATGGCTTTGACCGTGCGCATTAATCTTTCAATGCAAGTCTTTTTTACCACAATCATGCCCATCTCGGTTTCTTCGGGCTAGCAGGCGGCATCGCGCGTGCCCGCGCTCGAAAGGGGCGCGCCAGTTGACTACTCACTCGAATTCGGGTGCTCTCGGCCGGTCGACGAAACCTCTTTTATGCACTTGATCAAATAACCTCCACGAGGAGGTTTGATCTATGTCAAATGAATCAGCAAGATACATTTCGAAAAAAAAAGCCATAGCCGCAATCGTCGTGAGTTTAGTCATCGGTATCTCTGGATTCTCGTTCGGGACCTACCAATTTCTCACGGCGCCACCGGCATCTTCCAACAACACGCAAGAACATTTACCCTCGATCACGAGCTGCACAATAACGCCCGCGAGCGCTTACAAGAACACGACGCTAACCGTGACGCCGTCGGGTTGGTCTGATCCGAACGGTTATTCCCCGCTCTACCTCATCACGTGGTACAGGAACGGGAAGGCCATTCCAAATCAAGTCGGTAACACATTAAGCGCAGCTTTTTTCAATAAGACCGATCATATCTCGGCCCAGGTAATACCTTTCGATGGCAAGTACGCCGGCACGGCTATGAACGCGTCAGAAATCACCATCGAGGATTCTGCTCCCCGAATAATGTCCCTGGCCATCAACCCGAGCAATCCAAATCGGCAAAGCCAGGTAGGAGTTAACATTTACAGCTGGTACGATATCGATGGAGATAGTATGACCGTGACTTACAGGTGGTTCAAGAATGGTCATAAAGTGGTTATTAGCAATACTAGCGCCTGGCTCTTTTTGCCTTCCATCGGAGCAAGTATCGGGGATCAAATCAACGTGGAACTCACTCCATTCGATGGTTCTGTTCATGGGTCGGCAATTAATTCATCCGCGGTAAAGGTTCAATCGTTATTCCCGTGGGGTTATTATGCACCTGAATACAATGACAGCGATGTTTTCGTGGCTCCAAACGGCACCGATGTTGCTTCGTATGGTACTCAAACCCAACCCTTCAAGACGATATCGTATGGTATCGAGGAAGCACAGGTAAACGGAAAAACCGACGTGATCGTGGCAACCGGCACGTATAACGAGACCATCGAGCTCGTGAATGGTATCAACATCTTAGGCGGGTATAGTAGTGATTTCAACTTGTGTAGCGAGCAGGAACTCCGGGCGGTCGTGCGAAACGGCTCGCAAAGATGGACCATTAACGGCTCGGGGATAACGACTCCCACGCGTCTTGATGGGTTGATCATTTACGGGCCTCCCGAGACATCCGCTGGCACGGATTCCTACGGGATTTATCTCGAAGATTGTGACAGCCACTTGTTGATTTCGAATTGCACGGTGCTCGGTGGTGGAGCAGGTTCTGGTGCTGGTGGCACGACTGGCCAAAACGGCGCTAGTGGCAATGCTGGAGCCTTTGGAATCAATGTGACAGCCTATGCCGGCACCAATAGCAATGCTGGTGGCGCTTGTGGCAGGCTAACGGGACTCGGTGGCGAGAAACTCGATGGCGGGAATGGATCCACGACCATCTGGGGCCCGCAATTTGCCCCGCAGGCCCCCGGCTTGACCGCGGCAGGAGGTGGAGCCTGCGGAGGTGCTGGTGGTTATAATTACTGGTACGATTCGGGCGGTACAATTACTCTGCCGACGGGGTGGATCGATGGTAAAACCGGGACGAATGGGGGTCAAGGCACGAATGGCTTCCAAGGGCCACGTGGCGGGAGCGCAAGCGGAATCATCACGAGCAAGGAATGGCACGCGTATGCCGGCTCAAATGGCGGGAACGGAACGAACGGGTATGGCGGTGGCGGTGGCGGCGCAGGTGGATGCCAGGTGAACCAGACGGGTCTTGGCCAGCTTGGAGGCTCTGGCGGTGGCGGCGGTTCTGGTGGTGCTGCGGGAACTTGTGGCGGTGGTGGCGGCGGTGGCGGTGGCGCTTTTTGCATCTTTCTCTATTTCACGAGCTCAGCAACGTCGTTGCCTATCATCCAAGGGAACATGTTATATCTTGGTCGTGGCGGTTGTGGTGGCTCGGGCGGGATCGGTGGCACGGGCGGGCTGGGTGGTGCTGGCGGTGGTGGCGGCCGAAACCCGTATACCAAGACGCCATTGATGATCGTCGGTAAGGGTGGTAATGGTGGCATTGGCGGCGAGGGTGGTGCTGGCGGCGGTGGTGGTGGTGGCTGTGGCGGATGTTCTTGCGGTATCTTCACGGTGAATGCGGTTAGTCCATCTTACGGTACATCCAACAGCATCATTACGACGACCGGACAAGCAGGCACCGGCGGCCACGGCGGTTATAGCACCGGCAATGCTGGTCAAGCAGGCTTTGACGGTTTTCTCCAGGCGACCCATTACATTTAATATATTTAAATTCAAAAAACGCACGTCCACGCATTGTTTTTTTCATCTTCTTTTTTACTCGTTTATAAATTCCGGGATGAAGCTTCTTCCACCAAAACGAAGCTTGAACGACCATGCAAGAAGAGATCACCGAGCGAACTTCCATCCTCGATGAAAACGGCCACGTGCGGCGCCCGGGCTGGGCACGGGACGATTTATTTGACTATGACAGGACCAAGATAACGAGCAGCCCATTGCGGATCAAGGAGTGGGATTTCTGGGAAGTGTTCAACGACAACTACCGCGTCGTGCTCAACATTTACGACATCGGTTTTGCCGGCGTCGCGCAGTTCACGTTTACCGATTTCAATGCAAAGAAATCGGTCAATGCGGCGATTTTCAAGTTGTTCACCAGAGGCTCGGTTGGCAATCCACCATCCTGGCGGTACAAGGTTCCATTGGTATTCAAGAAGGAAAAGAATCGCATGGAATTTAGCCGAGATGGTGACGACATCCACTTGTGCGTCGAGTTCCCCAGCAAGAATATCAAGGGAGACTTCACGCTCTACAAGGACCCGCGCATGGATTCCATGGCAAACTTGATTCCCTTCAAGAACCCCCGCCACTTCGTGTACGCGGTAAAGATCATGTGCCTGCCCGCCCGGGGACTGCTTCGGGTCGGCAATGAAGAGATCTCTTTCGATGAAGGCAACAACAGCTGGGGCGTGCTGGACTGGACGCGGGCGGTTTTTCCTTACAAGAATCACTGGAAGTGGTGCATTGCCTCAGGGATAGTTGGTGGGATTAACCTCGGGTTTAACATCGACTATGGTTTTGGAACCGAATCGAGCAAGAGCATGATCGTCCACGGCACCAGGGGGCATCATCTGGACATCGTGGAATATCAACACGATCCGAAGCACCTGGAGAAACCGCTGGACATCGCGAGTCCCGAAGGTCGCGTGAAGCTCACGCTCGTTCCTAAATTTGTCGAAAAGACAAGCATGAACATTGGTTTCTTGAAAATGGCTGGCTTTAACACGTATGGTTATTTCACAGGTGAGCTCGTGCTGGACGACGGGTCCGTGATCGCCGTGCAAGAATCTGACAAGCTTTTCGGTTGGGCAGAAGAGTTCGACCAACGGTGGTAATTGTTAGAATATCGATCAAGTTTTTTTCGCTATGAACACGCCGTAATTTAGAAACCGGGCGTGTTTCTTTACATTCACGAGTTGCAACGCGCCATCATCGAGGAGCTCGTGCCAGAATCTCTCCGGGTTCCATGCCATCGCAAAGAACAATAACGACGTCCACATGCGCCAATCCCGGAACAATTCGAGTGCCACGACAAACCCGCCAGGTTTCAGCACGCGGGTGATTTCTTGTACTGCTTTTTTCTTGTCTGACGTCCCGTGCACGTCGTGCAGCACGGAACTCGATGTCACGACATCAAACGACTCGTCGGGATACGGGATTTGCAAGAGATTTCCTTCCTTGATAACGACCCGGTCCCCGACACCTTCTAATTCCGCATTGTGTTGCGCCTGTTCGGGAGAATTGCCGCTCGCGCCTTGAAATATGTCAATACCCACCACTTGTGCCTTGGGAAATGATCGCGCCACGTCAATCGCAGCCCGGCCTGTCCCGCACCCGACGTCCAACACATTAAACTCTTCGATTAACCCCTCACCTTCGATGATTTCTTGCCAGTGGTTCGTGGGAGCCCCCTTCCGCATCATCATCAGGTGCAGGGGTATATAATTTGCCGCGATCCACGCGCACGCTGCTCCGAAAATCAAAAATCCAAGGAACAAGACAATTGCCAATGTTCCTCGGAGAAAGAACCAGCAAATCATTGCAATGCCGATGCATATTCCCCCGATTACGCCAATGTTAACGAAGTATTTCGCGGCTACGTAACCATAGTTTGGTTTTTTCGAGTCTGTTGTCATGCCATTTTCACCACGTTAATTTAATCCTGGAATTGTCGAAATTTAAATCAATGCCAGATTGTCGTGACATTTCGACAGACATATAAATTCCCGATTGCTGGATACGATCATGAACGAGAGAAGGAGCGACACGTTCATCCGTGATCTCCAAAAAACCGGCCTAAGCTACGAAGAATCAACCATCTTTTTTGCACTCCTTCAAAAAGGTTCCAAGGGTGCCTTCGCGAGCACACTTGCGAACCAGTTAAACATGAAGCGCACCTCTATGCTTTCGAAACTCGATCGATTGGTCCAAAAGGGGTGTGTACACGTCAATGACGATGCGCGCGCACCGCGTGGTGTCAAGCGATTCGTGGTGACTCGGCCTGCCGAGCTTTTCAGTCAGAAAGTCCATCAAACCCGCCAGGAATTGGAAGATCTGGAAAATCTTGAAGAAACAACGGGCAAGCGATTGGAGGACCTGTACCAGCAAGGCATCGAATATGGTCCCGACGACCTTGACCCGTTCCTCGTCCCATATCTAAGTCAATTGCTTGAAACTGGATGGAAGCTCGCGGAACAGGACATAGAAAAGAGCAAAATGGCACACGGGTTCGATGCCTTTGATTGCACGTTGATGCCTCCCGATGCTCGGTTCGTGAAGGATTGTGGGTTCATGGCTTTCGTTTTTCATCACGTCGTCGAAGATGATGTTACCACGATAAAGTTCATCATCGAAATGTTGCTGCGGCGGGGTGCAGGCGAGATCTTCAAGAAAGACATCGGCGTGAAGGATATTCATATCTCAGAGACGACCACAGTCCTCTTCAACCGCAGTTATCCTTCCTTGAAAATGGAATTCTTGTTTTCCCCGCAAGCAATGTTTCAGGAAATGACGCGATCGGCAATCATCCCCGTGAATGACAAGATCTTCTTTCTGTGGGGTGAAGACGAACGAATCGTGGAGCAAATGGCGAGGGCCATTTTCAACGTCGAGAAACCAATTACACTCACTTGACATTCACACATTTTCAAGCTGGCGCTAAAATTTAGAAGATTGCGTGCATTCTAATACACGTGAAAAGCACCAGGATGCTCACCGCTCGCCTTTCTATGTTTCTAGGGGCATCGTTCATGGGTGGTGTTGGACTCTTTCTTACCTTTCTCACGAAAGGCCTCGGCATGACTGTATATGGGGCTGTCGAGTTTCGAGGCTTGTTCGGCATCATCTGGGTTTCCATCATCTTGGCATTGACCGGGAAATCCAAGGTCGTCAAAGATTTGCTCGAACACAAGGGGCTCGTCCTCGCGATCACGGTCCCGAACGTGATGACGATCTTTTTCTATTTCTTGACCATCAATACTGCCGGCCTTGCCATCGCAGCATTTTTACTGTACCTCGGGAATCTCATCGCGGTAATCTTCATGCGCGTATTTCTCAAGGAAGCCATGCCACGAATCACGTATATTGCGTATGTCTTGGCCGTGGTTGGTGTCCTCGTTATGGAACCGTGGGGTGACTCGAGCTTGACATGGGGCATCATCACGGGCATTTGCTCGGCCATCATGCTCGGGTTCTTGAACTTGAGCAAGAAAAAGCTGTTCATCGCCAACGCTCGTGTCGCGATGCATGAACCCTTGCTCGTCACCGATATCTCGTTAGGTTTAACATGGTATACAACCCTCGGGTTGGCCGCGGGATTCTGCTTTTCCTGGTTTTTCGATGGCACCATCATGATCACGTGGAACGCGTTGCTTACTGCAACCTTCTTGGGATTGATCCCGACGGCTCTTGCATTCAGTCTCTTCAATTACGGATACCAGGCGGATAAAGGAGGAAATGTGCTCATCATTTCGTACGCGGAACCCGTCGTGGCAGCAATATTCCAGGTCATCTTTTTCGGTGGTGTACCGATCGTGGTTATCTTGGGTGGCGCGTGTATCATCGTTGGCAACATCATAACTTTAAAAACGCATATCCGCTAAAGATTACCCATTCATAAAGAAAGCGTCAAGAGTAACGACTGGTGTTCGATGAGCTCCTTGGCAAGTTCATCGATGATTTGCTGGACGTTATCGATGCCGAGTTGTTCGAGCCGTTTCTTTAAATCGAAGACGATGGCGTCATGTATCGTCTTGAAATCAGCACTCAAAGTATTAACCTCCTTCTCTGCGGCATCCACAGAAAGTAGAAGAAGGCCTTTGGCCGCATCGGGACTTTTATCGATGAGTGGCGCGAGCATGTTACCCAGATAGTCAATGATTGCAATGACGATTGAATTACCCAATTTTTGAGTTGGAGTTTCTTGCACCTTTTCAGCAGACACCACACGCTTATCGCGTGAAACCCTTTGCTTTAAACGATTTGGAAAGAACCATGCGATGAAACTCGTCACGGAATAAAGAACACTACTCACCGCTAAAGCGATCTTGATGATATCTTGCTCGTGAAATATCTCCTGATTTGGGTAGAACACGGGAAGTACTGCAGTGGAAATCGCGAGCGCACACGAGAGCGCCAAGAGTTTATACCGTGTTTTCACCCACGGTTCGATACTATCGGTCAAGATGCGAGTCATTCGCAAGCATTCGATGAAGAACCAGCCATAGCAGATGATGAAGATAATCAGGATTATGCCGAGAAAAGAAAGGTAAATTAAGTTGGATATAGCACCAGCTCCAATAAATTCATAGATAATCATGAGAGAAGACGAGATTATGAATAAGCACAGTGAAACAACCAGCAATTGCTTGTAGCGGGATTCTTTATTCTTGTAAAAGGTTTCCTTGACGAACGGAAGGATGAATATCGCAACCGGTGGATTTAAAAGGATCCGGAATCCTCCCCAAGCAAGGCCAAGGATACCCGCGAGGGCGGCGAAAACGAATGTTAAAAATACCCATCGCAATTCTCTCAGTCCAGCAGCGTGCATGCGTTGAAAAAGCAATGTTGCGATCGTGGCCTGTAATATCAGGTAGATGACCGATATAGCGATGCTCGTGACCTGGAATTCATCCGTGCTTTGTTACACCCATGCTTGTTCGATTTCCAACTTGCTTAACGCTTTGTCCACCTTTTAAAAACATCTTCTGCCGGCCTTTTATGCTTAACCATGCGAGCACACGATTTTATTCGAATTTATAATTTGCATTCATCGAAAAAGAATCACGTTATGCAAGCCAGCGCCTGGTTATCCAGTTTTGAAGGATAAGAGTTTTAGAATTAAAAACTTATGAAAAAAATACCTCGCGATTGCTTCGCAATCGCCTCAAACTACCTATTAATTGTCAAGATGGGCAAAATCCAAG
>Ga0209039_10000274_pt1 | contig 49514 bp, 40 predicted proteins | sample BogFormECP12_OM1_FD_188238 | JGI IMG/M metagenome (GOLD analysis project Ga0209039, IMG submission 188238) | Bog forest soil microbial communities from Calvert Island, British Columbia, Canada - ECP12_OM1 (SPAdes) (version 2) | ecosystem: Environmental > Aquatic > Freshwater > Wetlands > Bog ...
TGAGTCATCCGAATCGGGACCTCGCCTCCACCCTTCGGTATGAAAAAGCCCACGCTCGATCCGGCGGGCAGTGTCGGAAATCCATTCCCGTCGACGCCGAATTTGCCCGGCGCCGCATTTGCAGCGGGATTCCACTCCTTCAGCTTCGGCCCGCCGCTGGCCACCACCAGTTCGTAACCGGGGCGGGTCTTGGTTTCGTGGTGGAGTCTTAAGTGGAATCGCTCCGCCAGCAGATTCTGGAGCATCAGCCGGAATTGCTCCGTGGTGGTATTGGGAGGGAGCGTAGCGTCGATGCGATACACGTACGCCGAGCGGTCGTTGAGGAAATCTGGTCGAGCCATACGTCGTAGGCCCGGGCCAGCAGATCGGACAGTGTCGCCCGCGCAATCGTGATCCGGCCTGGGTCGCCGGTTCCGGGGCCGCCGCGCATGCCGCCCATCTCCCCGGGGACGAAAGGACCGGCCGGTTTCACAGAAGCCGCCTCGAACGTGAGTTTAGAGTCGGCGGCGCGCGCAAAACCGGGGGTCCGAGGCGTCAGGACGGCTGTCAGGGAAAGAGCAACGATAGACCCGAGTTTCATGCGTTTGTCTCCTCGCCTCACTTGTAGCGGTAAAGCGTCACGCGCTGGATGCCCTCGCCGCTCCAGCGTTGCGCCCATAGGGGCACCTTGGTTCCCAGGGGCCAACGCAGTTGGATGCAATCCCCCTCGATGGTGTCGTCGCCGGCCAGGCGGCGGCCGGGAACCCAGCGGCCATCGACAAATGCGCCCTCTTCCACGGTGGCCAGGCCGGCCAGCGGAGGCCCTGGTGTGTTGGGAGTAAACGTGACGGCTACACCGTTGCCGGCCACGAAGTACTCGTCAGGCCCTGTCGCAATAAAAATCGCTCCGGCGCGGGGCGGGGTTTCCGATTGCTGCCCGCCAGGCCCAACTCTTCTGGTCCCGAAGAATTTCGCCTCCAAAGTGTAATTCCCTACCTGGACCTTTTGCGGCGGGTCGTCCGGGCCCAGCATGACGGCGGACATGGTGCCGTTGCCCTGGTGTTCCACAATCAGGGGAGTCAATTGCGCGATCAGGTCGTAGGCGCCGGCCAGATCGTTGTCGGGAGTGGTCAACCTATCGACCCCTCCGCTCATGCGCGAGTAACCGATGGCATCGTGGTGTCCGAAGGCATAGAGCGCGCGGGCGGCGCCTTCCGGCCCAGGCGACTCCTCCGGTATGAACAGCGGGTTCCCGGATTGCGTGTACTTCCCGCACATCACAATGTAGGTCCTGGAATTGTCGGGTGAGAAGATGTCGATCCCCGGCGCGCCGGCTCTCCACACGTCGAACACCTCCGGCATGGGGCTGCCGCTCGAGGGCGCCGGCTCGTTCGCCTTCGGAAACCCGTACGTGTATGCGTTCATGTACATGGGCAGCGGGTATTCGGCTTTGCCCGCCGCCGCCACCTTCCCCACGTAGCGCGCATAAGTCCACGCGGTGAAAATCTCATCCGTCGCCTTGCCTTTGCCGAAAACCTCTTCCCAGGCGCCGGATGTCTTGCCGCCGGCCGCCTGCCACACCTGGCGAAACTCCGGATTCAGAGTGTCCTTGTGCTGCTCGATGTAATCCATCAACTCTTTCGGCACCGGCCCAGCGTAAGCCTGATTGGCCACCGGCGAGCGGTCGCGGGTGTCGCTCTCCATACCCACTTCGTTCTCCACCTGAATCATGATGACCGTGTGCTGCTGGCCGTCGATTTCCTTGATGTGCCGCATGAGGGCGGCGAAGGCGCGGGCATCGGCATCGCGGCTGGAATCGCCGAAGGCGCTGAGCACTTCGATGCTCTTACCGTCTTTCAACTGGGCGCGCGGATACTTTTCGTAATCCTTCTTCAGCCAGTCGGGCGGGTAGCTGGAGGTGCCGTTCTTCCAGGTTGCGAACCACAGAAGCACCAGGTGCAGGCCGTGGCTGCGCGCATCCGGCACGATACCATCGATCACGCTGAAGTCGAACTTCCCTTCCTGTGGTTCGATCTGTGCCCAGGAAACACCCGCGAGAACGGTGTTGACTTTGGAGTCGACAATCTTGGACCATAGCGGCTTCATGTACTCTACATTGGTGGCGCCGTTGTTACTCAATTCTCCGGACCGCGCCAGGTACGGCTTACCGCCCACGATTAGTTGCGTGGCCGTCCCCTTCTTTACCAAGTGAGGAATTTCCGAAGCGGATGTGGTTGAGACCGATCCGCTGTTGCACTGACTCGCAACGAGGGCGAGAGCGCACACGAGAGCGCCGTAAAACACAGTTCGAAGTTTCATACTTATGTCTTTGTAGTAATCGCAACGCTGCTTGACTTGAGACCGGGCGAAGTCGCTGTCAGTTGAATCCGCCCCGGTTTGGCCGTCGATTGCACGATGGCCAGGCACAGCCCGTTGAACGCCTTCCCGCGGCTGCCCTTGAAATCCTCATGGCTCGCCAGGTTCCCGTTGTCGAGACCTATGATCTTGCCTTCGCCCTGAAGCTCGAAGGCCACCTCATTATCCGCCATGGGCACTACCCTGCCCTGCGCGTCGAGTATCCTCACCGTGACATGGGCGACGTCCCGGCGGTCGGCGGCGATGGCTTCCCGGTCGACGGAGAGTGCGATGGCGGCCGGTTCTCCGACGGTCGCGACTTCCACCTCGGCGACCACCTTCCCTTCCCTGGTGCCGACGGCTTTCAGCGTACCCGGCTCGTAGGGCACGGTCCATGTGAGGTGCAGATCCGACGTGGTGCGCGGGACGGTGCTCCGGCCGCCGCCCTCCTGGCGCGGCCAATACCCCACGCGCGGAAACCAGTAGCCCTGCACGCCGAACGACTTGCCGTTCACAAACAACTCGACGGTGTCGCAGTTGGTGTAACAGAGCACCGGTATGACGACCCCCTCCTTGCCCTTCCAGTTCCAGTGCGGGAACACGTGGATCATGGGCTTGTCGGTCCACTGACTCTGGCAGAAATAGTAACCGTCCTTTTCGAAGCCGCAGGTATCCAGCACACCGGCTCCCGATCCCTTGGAAGGCCACTGAGCCTCGCCGAGGTGGTCGATACCGGTCCACATGTGGTCGCCAGACACGTAGTCGTAGATCCTCCTAAACCTCCACAACTGCTCGAAGTCAGTCCCGCGATTGTTGCGCCGGCGCGGGGCGGAGCCGGGGGTTGGCACAAGCTCCGAGTAGTCGCCTCTGACACCGCCCAGGGAACCGTTCTCGGTGCCGATGAACTTTCTTTTGGGGAATGCGTGCCGGTCGTCGGCGTAGTACTTCTCCGCCCGCTCGCGCCGGCGGTCCGAGTAGTTGTAGCCAACCACGTCCAATACCGCGAGGAACTCCGGCGGCGTGCCGACTTCGCGCCCGGTCAAATTGGCGGCGATCCTGTCGCATCCCATGGTGACCGGCCGGGTCGGGTCTTCCCGATGAAAGATCTCGGCTAGCCGCTTGACCATTTCCACGCCGTTGGTGGCGACCTGCTCGCCGATCTCATTGCCGGCGCTCCACAACAGGACGGAAGGGTGGTTTCGGTCGCGGCGGACGAAGTCGGTTACGTCCCGCTCCGACCATTCATCGAAGTACTGGCCGTATCCGTTGGCGGTCTTGTTTTGCTTCCACTCGTCGAAGACCTCATTCATCACCATGAAGCCCAGCTTGTCGCACAGGTCGATGAATTCCGGCGCGTGAGGGTTGTGCGCGGTCCGAATGGAGTTGCAGCCCATGGCCTTGAGCGTCTCCAGCCGCCGTTCCCAAACGCGCTCCGGCACGGCGGCCCCTACCGAACCGCCGTCGTGGTGCAGGCAGACGCCGTTCAGCCGCACCTGCTTGCCGTTCAGCAGGAATCCTCGGTCCACGTCGAAGTCAATCCGTCGAATCCCAAAAACCGTGTCGTAGGAGTCGGAGCCTTGATCCATCACCGAGGTGCGCACTTTGTACAGATAGGGATTATCCAGCGACCATAAGTTCGGCTGTGTCACCCGTATCTGCTGCACAAACTCGTATTCTCCGTTGGCCGCGATGCTCTTACTCTCACTTACCAGCGCGCCCTCAGCCGGGTTGCCATCCCGGTCCAGTATGGTGCTGGTGACGCGGCACTGGGCGGCAGTTGTGCCTTCGTTCTGGACTCTGGTCTTGATTTGGACGATGGCCGAATCCATATCCACCTGGGGCGTGGTGACGAACGTGCCCCAGTGAGCGACGTGCGCCTGGTTGGTAACCTGCAGCCAGGTGTGCCGGTAAATCCCGGAGCCCGAGTACCAGCGGCAGTTAGGCTGGTGGGAGTTGTCAACCTTGACCGCAATCAAGTTATCGCCACCGTACTTCAGGTGGGGAGTGAGATCATAACTAAAGCCGATGTACCCATACGGCCGCTTGCCGAGATACTGGCCGTTGATCCACACCTCACTGAGCTGATAGACGCCATCGAACTCGATGGAGACCTTTCGCCCACCATAAGGTTCGGGAATGGTGAAGTGTTTCCGGTACCAGCCGATGCCGGTGGGCAAATAACCGCCTTGCCCCCGCGCCGGGGCGTTCTCACTGACAGGGCCGCCGATGCTGAAGTCATGCGGCAGGTCCACGTCTTTCCAGGTGGCGTCCGCAAAGGCCGGCTGCTGCGCGCCGGGCGCATCGCCCTTGAAGAATTTCCAACCGAAATCGAAGGAATCCCGGATGCGGGGGCCGTTGCGGACGGCGGGCGCCGGCTGCGCTGGCGCGTTGGCCTCCAATACCGACAGTATGCCGGCCGCGCCAACTGCGTGCCCGAGCAAACTGCGCCGGGTCGGGAAATCCATAGAGGTACTCTCGTTCTTCATGTTTCGGCTCCTGGCTGAGTAAGGATTATACACCTGTGGGGCCGAGATCAATCGCATGTTATGATGCGGGTCTATGCGCGACGTGAACGTAGGAATCGTGGGCCTGGGCAATATCGGTTCGGGCACGATGAAGATTCTGGCGGAGAACGGAGATCAGATCGCTCTCAAACTCGGGTTCCATCTGCGGGTGGGGGCGGTCTGCGACCTGTTGATCGATTCCAAGAAGGTTCCCGAATCGCTGGGGCCGGTTTTCAAGACCAACGACTGGCGGCGGCTGATCGAACATCCGGGCCTCGATATCGTGGTCGAACTGGTCGGCGGCACCACGGTGGCGGCCGAGGTGATCTATGCCGCCATCGCGGCCAAGAAGTCGGTGGTCACGGCCAACAAGGAATTGATGGCGTTGAGCGGCTCCGAGATCTGGGAGCACGCCATCCAGGCGGGCACCAACGTCGCTATGGAGGCCAGCGTGGCGGGCGGAATTCCCATTCACACTGTCCTGCGCGAAGGCATCTCCGGCGACCGCGTGGTGGCGCTCTACGGCATCCTGAACGGCACCAGCAACTACATCCTCACGGAGATGGAGCAGCACGGCTCGCCTCTCGAAACGGTGCTCGCCGAAGCGCAGCGGCTGGGATACGCGGAGGCCAATCCGAGCAACGATATCGATGGCTTCGACGCGCGCTCCAAGCTGGCTATTCTCTCCGCGCTGGCCTTCGGCGAGAAGATCACGCCGGGGGACATTTTCACGGAGGGGATTCGCCGCCTCTCGCCCATGGATTTCCAGTACGCCCACCGCCTGGGCCACACCATTCGATTGCTGTGCGCGGCGCGCCAGACGCCCGAGGGGTTGATCCTATCGGTGCGCCCGGCCTTGATTCCGCAGACCGCCATTCTGGCCAGCGTGCGCAGTTCCTACAACGCCATCTGGGTGCAAGGGACCTACGGCGAAGACACGTTCTACTACGGCCGCGGCGCGGGTCCGAGGCCCACCGGCGTGGCCGTGGTGAGCGACCTGATGCGGGTGGCGCGCGAGATTTTGAGCGGCAGCCCCACCCGCGTCTCGCCCTTCGCGCACCAGCGCCTGGGCCAATATAAGCCGATCCCGGTGACGCTCCAGACGCGCTCCTACTACGTGCGGTTCCGTGTGCGCGACCAGCCGGGCATCATCGCGGCGCTCTCCGGCATTCTGGCCGCGAAACGCATCGGCATCGAGGCCGTGCTCCAACTGCCGCACGAGAACAAGCTGGATCTGCCGTTCGTGATTACGCTCGAACCCACCACGGAGGAATCCGTGCGCCAGGCGGCGGCGGAGATGGCGAAGCTCGATTTCCTGTTGGAACCGCCGCTGGTGTTGCCGATGGAGCCGCCTCTGTAACGGCGGGAGGAATCGTGGGCAAGGCATCCCGAGAGTTCCAGGTCTTCGTGAAGCCGGCGGGGGCCGTGTGCAATCTCGATTGCCAATACTGCTACTACCGGGACAAGCGAAGCCTGTATCCGGATACCGGCGCGCTCCGCATGCCGGAGGCCTTGCTGGAGGAATACATCGTCCAGCACATTGAGGCCGCGCGTGGGCCGGAGGTCGACTTCTCGTGGCATGGGGGAGAGCCCACTACTTTGGGCGTGGACTTTTTCCGCAAAGCCGTCGAGCTGCAGCGCAAGCACAGGCCCGCCGGGTGGCGCATACGGAACGGCATCCAAACCAATGGCGTGCTGCTGGACGAAGAATGGGGCCGCTTTCTGGCGGCGGAGGGTTTTCGGGTGGGTCTCAGCCTCGATGGCCCGGCGGAGCTGCACGACGCCTACCGCGTCACCAGGGGGGGCCAACCGACTCACCAGCAGGCCATGCGCGGCTACCACCTGCTGCGCCAGCATGAGGTCCCCACCGACATCATATGTGTGGTGCACAAGCTGAACGTGCGGCATCCGCTCACGGTCTACCGGTTCTTCCGGGAGATTGGCTGCCGGTACCTGGGCTTTCTTCCGGCCGTGGAGCACGCGCCGGAGAGCGCGGACGGCGTCGGCCCGTATACGCCGTCGGCGGAGGACTACGGGACCTTTCTGTGTAAGATCTTCGATGAATGGATTGCGCGGGACACGGAGCGGATGGCGGTGCAGACCTTCGAGGAGGCGGCCAGGCCGGCCCTTGGCATGGAGCACTCGTTGTGCGTGTTCCGCGAAACCTGCGGCCAGATCCCGGTGGTGGAACACAATGGCGACTTCTTCCCGTGCGATCACTACGTCGACCGCGAACACCGGTTGGGCAACATCCGCGAGACGCCGCTAAGTGAATTGCTGGACAGCCAGACGCAGCGGAGTTTCGGCGACGCCAAGCGGGACGGGTTGCCGCGTTACTGCCGCGACTGCGAAGTGTTGGCGATGTGCCATGGCGGATGCCCCAAGTACCGTTTCATCCGCACGCCGGAGGGCGAGGCGGGCCTCAACTACCTGTGCGCGGGATTGAAGCGCTTCTTCCTGCACAGCCGGGCGCCGATTGAGCGAATCGCGACTCGCGAGCAGGCGCCGGCGCCGCGGACCGCGCCGGCCGGGGTGGGCCGCAACGACCCCTGCCCGTGCGGCAGCGGGCTGAAGTTCAAGAAGTGCTGCGCGGCCAGGTAATTTTACAGGCCTGAAACTACTTTTTCCCTCTTGCGCTCGCTGGACCAACCGTTCGAAAATATCGGAGATGCAGACGGTTTCAAGAAGGCTGTTTCTGGAAGCATGCGGCGTGTCCTCTCTCTGTGCCCAGGATTGGGCTCGCCAGGTGGTGGATAAGTCGCCCAGGCGGCACGAGTGGGTGTCGGTCAAGTACGGCGCCCGCAGCGTCGAATCGTTTGTCGCATACCCGCAGTCGCCGGACAAGGCGCCCGCCATCGTCGTGATCCACGACGTGATTGCGATGGCCCCCTGGGTGGAAAACGTGGCCGATCGGTTGGCGGAGGCGGGCTATCTGGCCATCGCGCCCGACATGCTATCGGGCCGGTCCGCGGAAGAACGGCAGCCGCTGGAATCGGCGGGAAAGAAGCTGGGCCCGGCCCGTCGGCTGCCGCTCGAACAGGTGGCCGCGGATCTCAACGCGCTGGCCGACTACGCCAAGAAGCTTCCGGCTTCCAACGGGAAGGTCTGCGTGGTGGGCTTCTCGTGGGGCGGCGACCAGGCGTTTCGCTTCGCCACCACCCGCCGGGACCTGGCGGCGGCGTTCGTGTTCTACGGCATCTGCCCGGAGCCGGATGCCGTCCCCAACATTCAGGCTCCGGTCTACGGTTTCTACGCGGGGAACGATACCAACGTCGGCGCCACCATTCCGGCCACACGGGAACGGATGAAAGCGGCCGGCAAATTCTACGAGACGGTAATCTACGAAGGGGCGGCCCACGGATTCATGCAGTCCGGAGCGCGGCCGGATGCGCCGGAAGCCGACAAGAAGGCGTGGGATGCGGCCTGGATCAAGCTGAAGGCGCTCAGAGACAAGTTTAAGTAAGCGCGCCGCAAGGAGACAATCATGAAACTTCGAACACTGTTTTGCGCCACTCTGATGTACCCTCTGGCCCTCGTCGCGGGCCAGGTTCAAACGAAACCGGTTCCGACCACGGCTGCTTCGGACATCCCTCACCTGCGGAAGCAGGGGACGGCCACACAACTGATCGTCGATGGCAAGCCGTTCCTGGCGCTGGCGGGAGAACTGCACAACAACAGCGCCACCAGCCTGGAATACATGAAGCCGCTATGGGCCAAGATCGCCGAGTCTAAACTCAACACCGTGCTGGCGGGCGTTTCCTGGGCCCAGATCGAACCCCAGGAAGGGAAATTCGACTTCAGCGTGCTGGACGGTGTGATCCGGGATGCGCACAGCCACAACCTGCGCCTGGTGCTGTTGTGGTTCGCAACCTGGAAGAACGGTCTCTCCAGCTACCCGCCCGACTGGGTGAAGAAGGACTTCGAGCGGTTTCCGCGCGCCCAGATGGTAGGGGATAACACACCGTGGCCCGTGTTCGGAGCGCCACGCACCCCGGTCACAGGGCCTTTGAATATCGAGCTGCTCAGCCCCTTCGGCGATGCCACGCGGGACGCCGACGCTCGCGCCTTTCGGGCCATGATGCGGCACATCAAGGCCGTGGATGGCCAGCAGCATACCGTCATCGGGATCCAGGTGGAGAACGAAACCGGAATGCAGGGCGACACACGCGACCGCTCGCCCATGGCCAATAAGGCTTTCGAGGGGCCGGTTCCGAAGGAGCTGATGGACTACCTTCAGCAGCACAAGGACACCCTGATTCCGGAACTGCGCAAGGTGTGGGAGGCGGCCGGGTTCAAAACCTCCGGGACGTGGGAAGAGGTGTTCGGCAAGGTCCGGGCGGCGGATGAGATTTTCATGGCCTGGAACTTTGCGCGCTACATCGGCCGGGTGGTAGAGGCGGGCAAGGCCGAATACCCCATACCGATGTTCACCAACTGCCCGCAACTAGGATTTGGTACGGCGCCCGCGCCGCTCCGCGGAGGCGGACAGAGCGGTGGCGCCATGTCCGACGCGATCGACGTGTGGAGAGCCGGAGGGCCGCGAATCGATCTGTTCGCGGCGGACGTTTACAGCCCCGACTTCGTGGGCTTTTGCGCCAGGTACGCGCAATCCGGGAACCCGCTGTTCATCGCCGAGACGGGGGGCGGGGGACCGGATCTCAAAGCCCGCGGGCTCTACGCCTTCGGACGCCACGACGCCATCGGCTTTTCGCCGTTTGGCATTGACAGCATGGTGGGGAAGGATCATCCCGACCAGTTCGGCTATGACCTGCTCTCGCAATTGGCGCCGCTGATACTGAAACACCAGGGCAACGGCACGATGTCGGCCGTCTTGATGGGCCCGAACGACCCGCCACAGAAGATCGCGGTGGGCAACTACACGCTGCTGGTGGGCACGTCCTCGAGGCCCCGGCCCGCGGCCCCTGGCGGGGCGCCATCGCCGCAGCCTGCGCAGCCCCCGCAGCCCTCCGCGGCGGCCATTTTCATTGCGGCGGGTCCCGACGAGTATTTCGCGGCCGGCAGCGGCGTCAGCGTCGTCTTCTCTCCCAACACACCGGGGCTTCCGCTGGCCGGATTGGCCACCGTGGAGGACGGCAAGTTCGTGGACGGCCACTGGGTTCCGGGACGCCGGCTGGCGGGTGACGACGACGCGCAGGGTCAGAGTCTCACGCTGCGCACTATGGGCATCGAGCGCTTCACGTTGTACCGCTACCGGTAGCGCCCAGGAGACCGCCATGAGAATTCGCACTTTGTTTTGCGCCGCTCTGGTGTGCCCTCTGGCCCTCGTCGCGGGTCAGGGCCAAACGAAATCGGTCGCAACCACCGCCGCTTCCGACATCCCTCACTTGCGGAAGCAGGGGACGGCCACGCAACTGATCGTCGACGGCAAGCCGTTCCTGGCGCTGGCCGGAGAGTTGAGCAACAGCAGCGCCACCAGCGTCGAGTACATGAAAGCGGTGTGGCCGAGGCTCGTCGCCCAGACCAAACTCAACACCGTGCTGGCGGGCGTTTCCTGGAACCAGATCGAACCACAGGAAGGAAAGTTCGACTTCAGTGTGCTGGACGGCTTGATCCAGGGCGCGCGGAGCCACAACATGCGTCTCGTGCTGTTGTGGTTCGCAACCTGGAAGAATGGTCTCTCCAGCTATCCACCCGACTGGGTGAAGAAGGACTTCGAGCGGTTCCCGCGCGCCCAAATGGTGGGCGATAACACGCCCTGGCCGGTGTTCGGAACGACGCGCAACCCGGTGACGGGGCCTTTGAACATCGAGCTGCTAAGCCCTTTCGGCGAGGCCACGCGGGACGCCGACGCCCGTGCCTTGGCGGCCATGATGCGGCATATCAAGGCCGTGGATGGCCAGCAGCATACCGTCATCGGGATCCAGGTGGAGAACGAAACCGGATTTCAGGGCGACACCCGCGACCGCACGCCTGCGGCCAACAAGGCTTTCGAGGGGCCGGTGCCGAAGGAGTTGATGGATTATCTTCAACAGCACAAAGACACCCTGATCCCCGTGCTACGCCAGGTGTGGGAAGCGGCCGGATTCAAAACCTCCGGAACGTGGGAAGAGGTGTTCGGCAAGGTCCGGGCGGCGGATGAGATCTTCATGGCCTGGAACTTCGCGCGCTACATCGAGCGGGTGGTGGAAGCGGGCAAAGCCGAGTACCCGATCCCGATGATCACCAACTGCCCGCAGTTGGGATTTGGGACGGCGCCCGCGCCGCTCCGCGGAGGCGGGCAGAGCGGCGGCGCCATGCCCGACGCGATGGACGTGTGGAGAGCCGGCGCGCCGCGAATCGATCTGTTCGCGGCCGACATCTACAGCCCCGACTTCGTGGGCTTTTGCGCCAAGTACACGCAATCCGGAAACCCGCTGTTCATAGCCGAGACCAGGGGTGACATGGAAGCCAAGGCGATCTACGCCTTCGGACGCCATGATGCCATCGGACTCTCGCTGATGGGGGTCGAAAGGTCGCCGACGCCCGAACCTGACATGATCCGCGGTTTCGAGCTGATCGACCAATTGGCGCCCCTGATTGCGAAACACCAGGGCAAAGGCACCATGACCGCCGTCTGGCTGGGCCCCAAAGACCCGCCCAAGAAGATCCAGTTAGGGAATTACACGCTGACTGTCTCGTTTATGACACCCCGAGGTCTGCCGGGCGCGCCCCCGCTGCCGGAACCCTACCCCTCCGCGGCGGCGATTTTCATTGCCACCGGGCCGGACGAGTTCTACGCCGCGGGCAACAGTGTGAGCGTCTCTTTCGCTCCCGCCATGCCGGGACCCGAGCATGCCGGAATCGGCACGGTAGAAGAGGGCACGTTTGTGAATGGCCGTTGGGTTGCCAGCCGCCAGCTCGCGGGCGATGAAACCGGACAGGGCCAGAATCTGTCCTTGCGGAGCCATCCGGCAGATCGGATTCCGGACCGCTATGTGGGCATCCAGCACTTCACCCTGTATCGCTACCGGTAAGCGCCAAGGAGATCACCATGAAACTTCGAACTTTGTACTTCGCCACTCTCATGTGCCCTCTGGCCCTCGCCGCGGCTCAAGGTCAAACGACTGCTTCCGACATCCCTCACTTGCGAAAGCAGGGCACGGCCACCCAACTCATCGTCGACGGCAAGCCGTTCCTGGCTCTGTCCGGTGAACTGAGTAACAGCACGGCCACCAGCGTCGAGTACATGAAGCTGGTATGGCCGAGGCTGGTCGCGTCAAAGGTCAACACCGTGCTGGCGGGCGTTTCCTGGAACCAGGTCGAACCGCAGCCGGGGAAATTCGACTTCAGCGTGCTCGATGGCGTGATCCAGGGCGCGCGGATTCACCACATGCGTCTCATGCTTTTGTGGTTCGGAAGCTGGAAAAACGGGCTCTCCAGCTATGCGCCCGACTGGGTGAAGAAGGATTTCGAGCGCTTCCCGCGCGCGCAGGTGGCAGGCGGCAGGAGCATCGAACTGCTCAGCGTCTTCAGCGATACCAACCGCGACGCCGATGTTCGCGTCTTTGCGGCCCTGCTGCGGCACATAAAGGCCATGGATGGCCAGCAGCACACCGTGATCATGATCCAGGTGGAGAACGAAGTGGGAATGAACGGGGACACCCTCGACCGCTCGCCGGTGGCCGATCAAGCTTACGCGGCGCCGGTCCCGAAGGAGCTGATGGACTATCTTCAGCAGCACAAGGACACCCTGATTCCCGAGTTTCGCCAAGTATGGGAGGCGGCCGGCTCCAAAACCAACGGGACCTGGGAAGAGGTCTTCGGCAAGGGCGTGGCCACCGATGAGATCTTCATGGCCTGGCACTATGCGCGCTACGTCGGCAAGGTGGCGGAAGCGGGCAAAGCCGAATACCCGATACCGATGAACGTGAACGCGGCGCTGCCCAGGACGTCTACCATCGCGGACCTGGCTGCGAAGGGGCGCGAACCCGGAAGAGGGAACATCTTCGCTATCGGCGGCCCCATGGACGACCTGATGGACGTGTGGAGAGCGGGAGCGCCGCGAATCGATATCCTCTCGCCCGACGTGTATAGCGACAGGGACTTCGTGGCGTGGTGCGCCAGGTACAGCCGATCCGGGAACCCGCTATTCATACCGGAAACGCGGAACAATATGGAGGCCAAGGCGATGTACATGTTCGGGCGCCACGATGCGGTCGGCCTCTCCTGGATGGGGGTGGAAAGGGCGCCGACTCCCGACGCTGAAATGGTCCGCGGTTTCGATTTGATCGCGCAATTGGCGCCCCTGATTGCGAAACACCAGGGAGACGGCAGCATGTCCGCCGTCCTGCTGGCCGCGGACGACCCGCCCAAGAAGGTCCAGGTGGGGAATTACACGATGGAGGTGGCGCGTATGCGACCCCGAGTCGCGCCTGGTGCGACAGCGCCGGCGCCGCCGCCAGGCTTCGCTGCCGCGATTTTCATTGCCACGGGGCCTGACGAGTATTATGCCGCGGGCACCGACGTGGCCGTCACTTTTGCGCCCAACACGCCGGGACCCGAGCATGCCGGAATCGGCACGGTGGAAGAAGGCGTATTTGTCGACGGGCGTTGGATTCCCAGCCGCCAGATCGCGGGCGATGAGACCGGGGAGGGACAGAACCTGTCCTTGCGGAGTCATCCGATCGATAGAATCCCGGACCGCTACGTGGGCATACAACACTTCACCCTGTATCGCTACCGGTAGAGAAGCCGCGGAAGAGGCAGGCGGCACCGCCTGCCCCACCTCTGAAATGCGGGACTTGCTGTGGTGGCGCAGGCGGTGCCGCCTGCGCGGCTGGATTTCAGGAGATCGCCATGAAACCGCGAAGCCTGTTTTGCGGCACTTTCGTTTGCTGTCTGGCCTTAGTCGCCACTCAATGCGGCACCCGGCCCGGTTCGACGGAAATCCCTCACTTGCAAAAGCGGGGGGCGATCACACAACTGATCGTCGACGGCAGGCCGTTCCTGGCGCTGGCCGGAGAATTGAACAACGACAGCGCCACCAATGTCGACTACGTGAATCGGCTATGGCCGAGGCTGGTGCAGGCCAAAATCAACACCGTGCTGGCAGGCGTTTCCTGGAACCAGATCGAACGCCAGGAAGGGAAGTTCGACTTTAGCGTGCTCGACGGCGTGATCCAGGGCGCGCGGAGTAACCATCTGCGTCTCGTGCTTCTGTGGTTCGCGAGCTGGAAGAACAGTCTCTCGAGCTATCCGCCAGACTGGGTAAAGAAGGATTTCCAGCGCTTCCCGCGCGCCCAGACGCAGACGGGCAAGACCGTGGAACTCCTCACGCCGCTGAGCGATGCCAATCGCGACGCCGATGCCCGCGCCTTTGCGGCCCTGATGCGGCACGTCAAGGCGGTGGATGGCCGCCAGCACACGGTCATCATGATTCAGGTGGAGAACGAAGTGGGAATGCATGGGGACTCCCGCGACTACTCACCCCTGGCCAATCAGGCTTTCGCGGCTCCGGTGCCGAAGGAGCTGATGGACTATCTGGAGAAACACAAGGACAGCCTGATTCCGGAGTTTCGCCGCGTTTGGGAAGAGGCCGGCTTCAAAACCTCCGGAACTTGGGAAGAGGTGTTCGGCAAGGGCGCGGTGACGGATGGATACTTCATGGCCTGGAACTATGCGCGCTACATCGAGCGGATCGTGGAGGCGGGCAAAGCCGAATACGCGATACCGATGTTGGTGAACGCGGCGTTGTACGGAGTTGGGAGGGGACCGCAACCGCCACCAAGCGGGGGCCGCCCTTGGGACCTGGTGATGGACGTCTGGAGAGCCGGAGCGCCGCGACTCGATATGCTCTCGCCCGACGCTTACGGCGACTTTACAGAATTCTGCGCGAAGTACACGCAACAGGGGAATCCGCTGTTCATACCCGAGTCGCTGAATCAGGCGGTAGGCGCGGCCCGAGTGCTGTACGCCTTCGGGCGCCACGATGCCATCGGTTTCTCGGCCATGGGGGCGGTGGAGAGGTCCAACACACCCGACACCGATCTGATCGGCAGCTACGACCTGCTCACGCAATTGACGCCGCTGATTCTGGAACACCAGGGCGACGGCACCATGTCCGCCGTGCTTTTGGGACCGGACGACCCGCCGCAAAAGATCCGGGTGGGGAATTACACCCTGGAGGCCGCGTTTATGAAGCCGCGCGTTGCGCCTCTGACGCAACCGACGCCCATCCCGCCCAACACCTTCGCGTCGGCCATCTTCATTGCGACAGGGCCTGACGAGTATTACGTGGCCGGCAGCGGCGTGATTCTCACCTTTTCTCCGAACACGCCGGGGCCGCCGCTGGCCGGACTGGCCACCGTGGAAGAAGGCAGTTTTGTGAACGGACGCTGGGTTCCCGGGCGGCTGCTGGCCGGCGACAGCACCGAAGAGGGAGAAAGCATAAGGCTACTTTGGGCGCCGGGGAGCTGGGTCCCCGTATACCGGCAACGCGCGAGCGCGGACGCCATCCAGCGCGTGACGCTGTACCGTTACCAGTAACCGCTCCCTGACGGTCGCGGCTCGGATTCGGCTTGGTAGTGAGCCGCGACCGTCAGGGAGCGCTTGCAGGCCCGAAACTATTCTTTTATCTTGCGCTTTCGGGACGATTCGTTCGAAAATAGCGGCACAGGAGCACATCGGCAATGAATACAGTTACGAGAAGGCTGTTTCTGGAAGGAAGCGCAACGGGAGTGGCCGCAACCGGCTGGGGCGCGGCTTCGCTCGGCGCGCAGGATTGGGCGCGCCAGGCGGTGGACAAGTCGCCGCGACGGCGCGAGTGGGTGACGGTGAAGCACGATAGCCGGGCCATCGAATCGTTTGTGGCGTACCCGCAGTCGCCGGGCAAAGCGCCCGCGATGGTGGTCATCCACGAGATTTTCGGAATGACCGACTGGGTGGAGGACGTCACCGACGAATTCGCGGCGGCGGGCTATGTGGCCATCGCTCCCGACCTGCTATCGGGCATGGGCCCGAACGGCGGACGCACCAAGGATATTCCGGCGAATGGCGTTGGGGCGGCCATCGGCAAGCTGCCGCCCGACCAGATCACCGCCGATCTGAACGCCGTGGCCGACTATGTCAAGAAGCTTCCGGCATGCAGCGGGAAGGTTTGCGTGGTGGGTTTCTCGTGGGGCGGCGGACAATCGTTCCGCTTCGCCACCAACCGCAAGGACCTGTCGGCGGCATTCGTGTGCTACGGCACCGGCCCGGCGCCGGAGGCCATCCCCAACATCACGGCCCCCGTCTACGGTTTTTACGCGGGAGCCGATGCGCGCGTCAACGCCAGCATTCCAGCCACGCAGGAGCAGATGAAAGCGGCGGGCAAGGTCTTCGAGACCGCAATTTACGACGGCGCGGCCCACGGGTTCATGCGGGCCGGAGCGCAGCCGGATGCGACGGAACCCAACCAGAAGGCGCGCGCCGCGGCATGGGTCACGCTGAAGGCGTTCCGCGACAAGGTCAAGTAAGGGCGCCTCCGCCGGCCCGACCGGGAACTGAAGATCAAAGGAAAGTGAGCGCCCCATGGAATACGCCGCATTGTTTGAACCCGCCGAGGAGGGTGGTTTCGTCATCACCCTCCCCGCTTTCGGGTGGGGGGTGTCGCAGGGAGATACCGAGCAGGAAGCCCGCGAAATGGCGGTCGCGTTGCTGCAAACTCTGATTCAAGAGCATATTCGCAAGGGAGAACCGCTCCCGCTCCCCGACAGGCCCAGAGGCAAGAAGTACCGCATGATCGAACTACCCGCGAAGGTCGCGCTGAAAACGGAACTGTATATCGCGTTCAAGGCTTCCGGTATCACCAAAACCGCCCTGGCGCAGAAGCTGGGTATTCCAAAAACCAACGTGGACCGGCTGTTCGACTTCAAGAACCACACCCGTCTGGAGCAAATCGAAGCTGCCTTCCACGCGCTCGGCAAAGGGCTGACTATAGACGTGCGGGATGCGGCCTAATCGTCGCCCGAAATCCGCACCAGGCTCTCGGCCGCTCCGTTGGCCACCTCCGCGGCCTCTTCCGCCGTGAAGCTTTCCACCTTCGCCGAGATGTTCATGGAACAGAACTTGGGGCCGCACATGGAGCAGAAGTGCGCGTCCTTGAAGCCCTCGTCGGGCAGCGTTTCATCGTGCATGGCGCGCGCGGTCTCGGGGTCGAGCGAGAGATCGAACTGGCGGTTCCAGTCGAAGCGGTAGCGCGCGCGGGAAAGCTCGTCGTCGCGGTCGCGCGCTCCGGGGCGGTGGCGCGCGATATCGGCCGCGTGCGCCGCAATCTTGTAGGCGATGATCCCCGCCTTCACGTCGTCGCGGTTGGGCAGGCCCAGGTGCTCCTTGGGCGTCACGTAGCACAGCATGGACGCGCCGTACCAGCCGATCATGGCCGCCCCGATCGCCGAAGTGATGTGGTCGTAACCCGGCGCGATGTCGGTGACCAGCGGCCCCAGCGTGTAGAACGGCGCCTCGTAGCACATCTCCTCTTCCTTGCGGACCTGCATCTCGATCTGGTCCATGGGAATGTGGCCCGGGCCTTCGATCATCACCTGCACGTCGTATTTCCAGGCCTTCTTGGTAAGCTCGCCCAGGGTTTCGAGTTCGGCGAACTGGGCCTCGTCGCTGGCGTCGGCCACGCTGCCGGGACGCAGCCCGTCCCCCAGCGAAAAGGTCACGTCGTACTTCTGGAAGATCTTGCAGATGTCTTCGAAGCACTCGTAGAGCATGTTCTGGCGGTGGTTCTTCACCATCCATTCGGCCAGGATGGAGCCGCCGCGACTGACGATGCCGGTGATGCGCCGGGTGGTGAGCGGGATGTGCTCGACCAGCACGCCGGCGTGGATGGTCATGTAGTCCACGCCCTGCTCGGCCTGCTCCTCGATGACGTCCAGCATCACTCGGGCGCTCAGATCCTCCACGCGCCGCACGCGCGAGAGCGCTTCGTAAATCGGCACCGTGCCGATGGGCACCTGCGAAGCGTCCAGGATGGCCTTGCGAATGGCCGGTATATCGCCGCCCGTGGAGAGGTCCATCACCGTATCGGCGCCGTATTTCACGGAGTAGCGCAGCTTCTCCAGTTCCTCTTCGACGTTGGACAAAACGGCGGAATTCCCGATATTCGAGTTGATCTTGCACTTGGAAGCGACGCCGATGCACATCGGCTCCAGGTTGGCGTGGTTCACGTTGGCCGGAATGATCATGCGGCCGCGGGCCACTTCGGAGCGAACCAACTCCGGAGATAAAGCTTCCCGCCGCGCAATGTGGTACATCTCCTCCGTGACCATGCCCTTGCGGGCGTAATGCATCTGCGTGCGAATCTTGTCGTTCTTACGTTTGGCTACCCAGTTTGTTCGCATGTTGGCTCCTGCGGTGGCTGCGGGCGGGTCTCCATAAACCAACCCGCCCGCACCGGGGGATGATGGGCCGGGCATGCCCGGCCCCTGCTAGCACTTCTTCTTCTTAGGTTTTTTGGCTTCCTTTTTGGGACTCTTGTCTTTAGCCACAGGAATCCTCCCTTATGTTGAGATTATACTCGCTCCACGCTTCAAACTATAGCGGTAGCCCCGCCACTCGATGGTATTCGCGAAAGCCGACGCCGCGAGCCCCGCCAGCCATACCCACGTCGCCGGCGGAATCCATACCGCGTACACCCAGGCGTGCCGCCGGAACCATGCCGCATATTCGGGCAGCGCGGCCTTCGCCAGCGTGGCCCGGTGGAATCCTTTCAGCATGCCGGGCAACAGTTGCGCCGCCAGCGCCAGTCCCGCCAAGCGGTGGCCTTTCGCCAGCGCGATTACCGATGCCGCCATGCCTCCGCAATAAAAAATGTGTGCCATCAGCGCAGGCCACCACTGGCGCGGATCGTACACGCGCGCCATCGCCAACTGGCGGCGCATCCACCGGAAAAACCGCGCGGCAGTGACGTGGTCGAGGCACGGCGTCAGCGCGCCCGGCGCATAGGCGATGGAAAGACCGGCGGCGTGGACGGCGGCGCTGAGCGCGTAGTCGTCGCTGAGGATGCTCTTCCAATACTCCGCCACCCGGGCCTCGAGAAACGTCTCCTTGCGGATGGCCATGGCGCCTCCCCACGCGAAGCGGTTGTCGCCGGGCCCCAGCGTCCCCGCCACTACCGCGTCCCACACGCCGCGCATGAGCGCCCAAAACGTGGCCGGCGCAGGTAGGAACCATCGGTATCCGGTTGCGGCGCCCACGCCCGGCTCGCCCAGCGGCGCAACCAGCGCCCCCAGCCAGCGGCTGGTCACGCGGCCGTCGGAATCGGCGAAGGCCAGAACCTGGCTGCGCTTGCGGGCGGCGTTCACAGCCGCCATCAGATTCTGCGTCTTCTCAGCCATGTGCCCGCCGGCGCCGTGGGCCAGCACGATCCTGGCCCGCGCGGGAAGCACGCGCGGCGGTATGTCGGCGGCGGCGCGCGCCACGATCAGCAGTTCGTAGTCGGGGTAGTCGAGCGAAGCCAGCGCCGCCAGGTTCTCGCGCAGTCCTTCGTCCTCACCCTTCACCGGGACGATGACGCTGGCGGGCGGCAGGTATTCCGGCGCCTGGGAAAGCCGCCGCGCCACGTATGCCGCGCGTTTCCGCTCGCCCCGCAGCGAGAGGGCGGCCAGCAGCAGCGCGGGGCCCGCAAAGAGCCAGTACCAGAACACCAGACGGTCTACTTCCGGCCCTTGCCCTTTGCCTTCGCCTTGGCCTTGGGCGCTTCTTCCACAACGGGGTCGGCAGGCTCGGCGGCTTCGACCGCGACCGCGTCGGGGTTGACCGACTTGAGGACCTCTTGAAACAGCGCGGCCTTGCGGAGATCCCCTTTCGAGGGCGGCACCTGCTCGTGCCGGTAGTCGTGATCGCTGTGGCAGGTGCGGCAGCGCACTTTGGCCGGTTCGCGGTTCAATACGGAAACCACCGCGTGGTTCATGATGCGCTTGCAGCGAACACAGTAATCGTCGATGATGTCGCCCAAGCGGTATTCGGACATGCGGGCCTCCTAACTGGCCGTGGACTGGCCGGCGGGTTCCGGTTCCGGCTGCTTGGGCTCGGGAAGCGCCCACTGGGCCGGCTCGAAACCCACGTACTTGCAGATGCGCAACTGGCCGGCTTCGGTCTCCACCAGGTCGCCAACCGCCAGCGGGTCTCCCGATTCCCGCAAGCCCCGCCACGCGTCGTATTCGTTCAGCGCCTGCACCTGCCCGCGCTGTTCGTAATCCCTGGGCTTGACCGAGGCGCAACCGGCGACGTGCGGCGCCCAGCGGAACTGTTGCCGTGGCGAATCCTTCATGCGGTAGATCCGATAAAGCGGCATAGCTCTACATTGTAATCGAAGTCGCAACCCGATTCGCGTCGCGCTCACCCTGCTCGACCCAGCGTTCCACGTTGGCTCGCGACCAACAAACCGCATCGTGCAGGGAGCCGAGCGGTATAGAGGGCTCGATGCGGATTACTTCCAGCGCCGCGCTCGAGCGCCGGCCGCGCATCGCCTTGTGGAGCATGCGGAACGGGAGCGTAGTCAGGACGTTGACGGCGATGGCGCGTGTGGCGCCCATCTCCTCCGCGGCCCATAGCGGCAGGGCGCCCAACAGGCCGCCATCCACGTACCACCGGCCCTGGATTCGGACCGGGGGAAAGCCGAATGGGATGGTGCAGGTCGCGGCCAAGTGCCGCCACGTAATCTCGGGACCGCGCACCAGGCGCGCGCCGAGGCGCGGGACTTCCACCACCGTGAGGCCAAAGGGAATCCGCGGCTGGTAGCGTAGGAATAGCTCACGCGCCCGCTGGTGGAGCGCTTGCGCGTGGGACAACCTGATCCGAGCGGTGGCGGAATCCATCCACTCGTGGATGAGATCCTCGGCGGAGCAGCCTCCCGCGATGGCCCACCCGTTCCACGCTCCCGCCGAAGCGCCCACGATCAAGTCCGGCTTGAATCGGCCACAGAGGCTCTTCCACACGCCCGCCTCCCACGCCGCGAACATGCCTCCCGCCGAGAGCACCAGTGCGGTGGTCATTGATGCGCCGGCCCGTACAGCACGCGTCCCGGCCGCTCGCTGGTGACCGCCTCGTTGCGCAGCACCAGCTTCCCGTTCACGATCACGTCGCGCACGCCCACCGAGTACTGATGCGGCCTCTCGTACTCGGCGCGGTCGGCGATCTTATCCACATCGAACAACACCACGTCGGCCTTCATGCCGGGGCGCAACAGGCCGCGGTCCCACAACTTCAGCCGCTCGGCCGGGAATCCGGACATGCGGCGCACCGCCTCTTCCAGCGTCAGCACTTTCTTTTCGCGCACGTAAACGCCCAGCACGCGCGTGAACGTACCGTAACTGCGCGGATGCGGCGCCGCCACGCCGAAGACCGGGATCTCGCCATCCGACGCAATCATGGTGTAGGGGGAGCGCAGAATCCGCACCACGTCGTCTTCGCTAATCGCGTGATAGACGGCCTGGCAGCCGCCTTTCTGCTGCAACTCGATGGCGCTCTCGGCGGCGTTTTCCAGGGTCGGGGAGGCGCCGCGCGCGCGTGTAATCTCGGCCAGGTTCTTGCCGGCCAGGCCCGGGTCGAACGGACAATTGGCGATCACCACGTTCTTGGGATCGCCGGCGCCGCGATCCACGCGGATGTTTTCAACGATCGCGGCCTTGATGCGCGCGCGCTCCGCGGAAGCCGCGAGCCGCTCCAGTAGCGGCTTCTGTCCGCCCTCCAGCGCCCATTGCGGAAACAGCGCCGAGATGCTGGTGCTCGACGCGGTGTAGGGGTATTGGTCGATGGTCACGTCCACGCCGCGGGCCCGCGCCTCCTCCACCAGCTTGAGCGTCTCCACGCTCTTGCCCCAGTTGCTCTGGCCGATGATTTTGTGATGCGTAATCTGCGTCGGCAGGCCGCCCTCTTCGCCGATGCGAATGGTTTCCCGCACGCTGTCGAGCACGTGCGACGCCTCCTCGCGCATGTGCGAGATGTGGATGCCGCCCATCCGCCCCACCACCTTGGCCAGCTCGATCACTTCCTCGGTGGGCGTGTAGTTCCCAGGCACGTAGTAGAGGCCGGTGGAGATCCCGAACGCGCCATCCCGCATGGCCCCCGCCGCCAGCCCCTTCATCTTTTCGATTTCTTCGGGCGTGGCCTTCCGGTCGGCCAGCCCTATAACCAGCTCGCGTATGCTCCCTTGCCCCACCATGGTGGCGAAGTTGATGGAGATGGGCGTTTGCCGCACCTTGTCGAGGAACGGCGCCAGGGGCACCGCGGAACTGCCGTCCGGCCCTTCGACGATGGTGGTGACGCCCTCGCGCAAGTAGTTCTCCGCGGTAGGCACGGCGAAGATGCCGCGGCGCCCGTGCGAGTGTATATCGATGAAGCCGGGCGCCGCCACCAGGCCGCGCGCGTCGATGCGAATGGCCGCCTCGGCGCCGGCCAGCAGCCCCACGGCGGCGATGGTATCGCCGCGAATCCCGATATCGGCGTAGTACCACGAGCCGCCGGAGCCATCGATCAACCTGGCCGAGGTGATGAGCACATCGAATGGGCTGGTCTGCCCGTAAGCAAAGGCCAGCGAGAGCAATGTAACAACAGCACGCACCATGGCGGCTATTGTACTAAACCGCGCAAACAGTACCTTTACTTCTTCGGCGGATTGATCATGATGTGCGCACCCGCCGTCCCAGGGGACATCAGCCACGGCGCGCCCTCGCTCGCTTTGGTCGATAGCCCGGTGGATTGGGGCGTGGCGAACGGCACATAAATCACCCAGCGCAGGTACGGATCCTCGACCTTTCCACTGGCGGAGTCGAAGCTTGTGCCGGTTAACACATAGAGCGTGCGCGGCTCCTTCGGCATGGGCAGTTTCCCATCCTCAATTTCCTTGAAGCGGACCTCGTTGCGCTTTGGCCCAGTCACGTTTTGCGCCAGCAGTTCCCGGCCGCGCGCCATGAATGGCTCCAGATCCTTGTGGTAGCAGGCCACATTGAAGGCCGTCTTGGTGGGGTCCGTGGCGAGACACACCAGTTCGTTCTTACCCTCCCGAATCCACACCCGCCCGCCCTGCGCGTCGTACCCCAGCACCGCCGCGCCTTCTCGCAATTCAGCCGGCGCCGCCAAGACCGCGCCCGCAATCTGGATCTGCGGGGACGGAACGTCGGCCGCAGCCGCTATGGAAGCAAAGACCAGCATCGGAAACACAATCGTCGATTTCATGTGAACCCTCCCGCACGGAACGGTCGATCACTACTTCTTCAATTCCACCAGGATCAGTTCCAGCCGCTTGTCGCCCGTATTCTGCGGGAGGTGGCTTCCAGCGGCCGTCCAGTCGGCTTCCCCAGCCTTGGCCGGCATATCTTGCGATTTCCCGTCGGGCGTGGTCATACGGGTTTTGCCGTCGGTAAGGTAGACTGCCACTCCATTGGGATGGTAGTGCATCACCGACTTCTCGCCGGGTCCGTAAGAGATGCGCAGGACGCGCACGCTCTCATTCTCGAACTCCACCTTGTAATGCTTGGCATCCACCCTCACCGGATCGGCTTTACCACCGCCAGCCGGCTGCGCGTAGGCCGCCACGCCATATGCTATGGCGCCGGCCACAATCAGAGTTACTGCGATCGTTAAGCTCTTCATTTTCCCCTCTTTTTGTCGGTTGGAATCCCCAGCCCGGGCCTCCCGGCTGCGTTGGCAGGCCACAGAAGACGATGGCCTGCCCCACCGGAACCCGGGGTGGAATGATTATACCCTTTTACAGCCAGCCAGCGCAATCTAGGTGCGTGTCCTTGCCACAGTTCCTCGAAATATAAAATACGTGTTAATTTGCCACAGGTCAAAGAAAATGAGTTGATTTATACGGTATTATCATGCAACGTCGTTCGCATCAGGGAAGTAACACATCACTTCAGGCTACCGCGTTGTAGAGACTTGAGTGACTCTTAGAAGAACTACCGCAGGTCGTTGGCTGGGCCGCTGCGTGCCGACCGGGTGACGATCGCTGCTTTGGCGAACCGGAGGTAGAAGTGCGCTTACATCTCTTGACTCTCGAACTCAATACGACCTACCAGGCCCCATGGCGCGCCTCTCCCTCATTTCCTGGGCATTTTGATTTCGAGCAACGAAGCATAGGAGGCCACCATGCCGTCGGATCTGTTGAACGCTAACGCGCCCGAAGTCTCAGGGGCCACCCGCCGTAGTTTCCACATGGCCGGAATCTGCGCCATTTGGGGAGCCATCGCCGCCAGTCTGGGCGCGCCCGCCTTGGCCTACCTCTTTCTTCCGCCCAAGGCCCGCAAGGACGAGTCCTGGGTCGACGTCGGCGACATCACCTATCTCACGCCCAATCAGCCTGTCGAGATGGCTTTCCACCGAAATCGCGTCGACGGTTGGAAGGTGCTCAGCGAAAAACTGACCGCCTGGGTAGTGAAGAACCCCAGCGGCAGCGTATCCGCTTTCGGCCCGCAATGCACTCACCTCGGCTGCGCGCACCACTGGGACGACGCCAGAACCCAGTTCGTCTGCCCCTGCCACAACTCCCTGTTCTCCATCGATGGCCAGGTGACAAACGGTCCGGCGCCCCGCCCGCTGGATCGTTATGCGACCAAACTGGACGGCAGCAGGCTGCTGCTGGGCGAACTCCGCAAGCCGGAAGGGAACGCCGTATGAAACGCCGATTCGAATCCATCGTCAATTGGCTGGACCACCGCACCGGCCTAAATACCGCTCTCCGCCGCGCGCTCTACGAAGAGATCCCCGGCTCCAGCGGCTGGCGCCAGGTATTCGGCAGCGTGGCCGTCTTCCTCTTCCTGGTCCAGGCTTTTACGGGCATCCTCCTGGCTTTCAATTACGCGCCAACCCCTGGCGACGCCTACAACAGCCTGCGCTATATCATCACCGAAGTCACCGGGGGACGCCTCATCCGCGGTCTGCACCATTGGGGCGCCAGCATGATCATCGTGGTCGTGGTCCTCCACATGCTCCAGGTCTTTCTCTATGGCGCGTATAAGAAGCCGCGCGAAGCCACGTGGATGGTCGGCGTGGCGCTGTTCCTGCTGACCCTGGCCTATGGCCTCACCGGTTATCTGCTACCTTGGGACAACCGCGCTTACTGGGGCACCGTGGTAGTGACTCAGATTGCCGCCCAGTCCCCATTGCTCGGACCGTACCTCACCCGCCTGCTCGGCGGCGGAGGCGGCGTGGGCGTCGTCACCTTCGCCCGCTTTTATGGGATGCACGTTCTGCTGCTGCCGCCCGCCACCATGGCCCTCATCGCCGGTCACGTTTACCTGGTCCGCAAGCATGGCGTCACTCCCATACCGGCCGACGAAACCCTGCCGCCCAAGCACTTCCACCCCGGCCAGACCTTCAGAGATACGGTTGCCATCTTCGTTGCCTTCGCCATCCTCTTCATCATGGCCGTGGCCGTGCGCGTGCCCCTGGAACAACTGGCGGACCCCTCCGACACCACTTACATCCCCCGCCCCGAGTGGTACTTCCTGTTCCTGTTTCAGACGCTCAAGCTCTTCAGCGGTCCGCTCGAGATGTTAGGCGCGGTGGTGCTGCCCGGTCTCGCAGTCCTGGCTTTGATCCTGGTGCCCTTCATCGACCGCGGCCTAATGATCAGAGTGACTCGACGCGTCACGGCCTTCGCCTTCGTGGCCCTGGCCGCCATTGGTTGGACGGGACTCACGGCCACCGCCATAGTCACCACGCCGCACCCGGACCAGGCCGCGCAAATCGATTACTCCGGCCCCACCGAGTGGCTGCAACTCTCACCCTCCGAAATGGCCGGAGTCGCCTGGTTTCGCCAGGAAAAATGCGCCGATTGTCACGCCATCGGCCAAGGCGAAGCGAAGGTCGGCCCCGACCTCACCCGCATCTCCATTCGCAAGGATGCCGGCTGGATGATCGAGCACTTCAAACGCCCCTCCGCCATGCGCCCCGGCTCGTCCATGCCGCCCATTGAACTCAGCGGCGAGCAGTTGAATTCCCTGGCGGCATTCCTGTTGCGGCTCAATCCCGCCAACGCCTCCGCTCTGCAGAATGCGCCCGATTTCGCGGCCAAAGGCGCCGCCGTCTACCAGGCAGCCCACTGCGACATGTGCCACAAGGTCAACGGCATCGGTATGTTGACAGGCCCGCCGCTGAACGGCCTATCCAGACGGCGCAGCCGCGGCTGGGTCCAGATGCACTTCGCCGATCCTCAAAAACTGGTCCCTGGCTCGATGATGCCGCCGTACAGATTCCCGTCCCAGGACATGGAAAACCTGACTTCGTACCTGTTCTCCCTGCCCGAACAGTAGCCGGTATGGGGGCCTCAATTCGGTCGCGCGTGGTCGCCCGGCTCTGTCATCCGGCGGATCACACAATCGCCGCCCATGGCGCAGTGCCCGCGTTCCTCGCTGAGGGCCAGGTCGGTCAAGGTTTCGAGGAACTCCATCCCGATCTCAATGGGAAACTCGAACGTGACGCCGGTTCCACGATCGGAAATCCACCTGCCGCGAATCAGCCTGAAGTCGACGGGGTCGTCGGTGCCTTCCACCGCGGCACGCAGGTTGGCCCCGATTAATCTGTAAATGACGGCATGCGCCATGGAGCCGTCTTCGTAACGAACGATCATCACACATCACCCCGGACCCTCACCCAGGAGGTCCGTTTTTTTCCGGTTTGCCAGCCAGTGAGCAAACCCAATTTCGCACAATCGTTCGTCGTTGGTATTATTCTATCGCGGCAATGCTCGACATTTCGTTGCTCCAGCGCAACATCTTGCGGTTTTGGTGGGGCAGGCGGTGCCGCCTGCCAACGGGCTTTCTTGAGCAGGTCGCTCGCCCCGACCGAGTTGCCAAACTCGAATTGGCTACCCGTCCCACAATCGGCTATTATTAGGCTACCGCGCTATTTGAATATGTTGACACTCGACCTCGGCAGATTGGCCGACCTCCCGATCCCGATCGGAACCGGGTGGCTTCTCGGCGCGTGCATGGAGGCCCGCGGAAAGCAGGACCTTTGGATCAGACAGAAACCTGAAGTCCTCGCAGTATTGCGAGAACAGGCGATGATCCAGAGTGTCGAATCATCGAATCGAATCGAGGGCGTCACCGTCGAGGCAAATCGGTTGCGCCCTCTGGTGATTGGCCGGGCCAGGCCGCGTGACCGCTCGGAGGAGGAACTCGCCGGATCTCATCAAGAAAGTGCTGGCAGAGATGAAGAAGGCCGGTCGGGTGCGGCTGACGGGCAAAGGGCGTGGGGCAAGTTGGGAGAATATACCTAGGTGATCTGGTCGGGGCGAGTGGATTCGAACCACCGACCTCCTGGTCCCGAACCAGGCGCTCTAGCCAGGCTGAGCCACGCCCCGACGTTTCCAGTGTACCATCGAATTCGTGGCCGAAAACGACAAGTTGCGCGATTTGCCCGCGGTGCATGAAGTGCTCACTCGCCTCTCCCCCGCTCTGGCGCGGTTCCCGCGCGCCCTGGTGGTGGAGGAAATCCGCCGCGCGCTGGATGAACTCCGGGCGGAAATCCTGCGCGGCGGCGCCGCTGGGCCGCCAGTCGAAGCCCGCGTCGATAACGCGCTGGCGGCGCTCGAGCGCCCGTCCCTGCGGCGCGTCCTCAATGCCACCGGCGTCGTGCTGCATACCAACCTGGGGCGCGCTCCGCTGGGCCCCATCCACCCGCTGCCCGGCTACTCCAACCTGGAGTACGATCTGGCGGCCGGGCGCCGCGGCCAGCGCGATGTGCACGTTTCGAGCCTGATCGAGCGCCTCCTGGGCGCGCCCGGCATCGCGGTCAACAACAATGCCGCGGCCATTTTTCTGGCGCTGAACGAACTGGCCGCCGGCGGCGAAGTGGTGGTCTCGCGCGGCGAGCTGATCGAAATCGGCGACGGCTTCCGCATTCCCGATATCATGGCGCGCTCCGGCGCGGCGGTCCGCGAAGTCGGCACGACCAACCGCACCGTGATCGCCGACTATCGCGCCGCCATCAATGAGCGCACCAGGCTGCTGCTGCGCGTCCATCCCAGCAACTTTCGCATCTCCGGCTTCACCACGCGCCCCAGTCTGCCCGACTTGGTGGCTTTGGGGCATGAGCGCGGCGTGCCCGTGTATGAGGACCTCGGCAGCGGCTGCGTGGTGGACCTGCACGCCTTCGGAATCGAAGAACCGCTGGTCTCCGATAGTTTGAAGGCCGGCGCCGATCTGGTCTCATTCAGCGGCGACAAGTTGCTCGGCGGTCCCCAGGCCGGGATTCTGGCGGGCAAGCCCGAGATCGTCGCCCGCCTGCGGCGCAACCCGCTGTTTCGCGCCCTGCGCCTCGACAAGATCATTTACCAGGCCCTCGCGAACACCCTCCGCAGCCTGCTCCTCGAACGGTGGGACGACGTGCCCGCGCTGGCCCTGATCCGGCGAACCGCGGCCGATATCCGCGCGCGCGCCGAGGCGCTGCTGGCCCGCGTTCCGCAATTGCGCGCGGAAATCATCCCTGGAGGCTCCGTCGCCGGAGGCGGTGCAACGCCCGAGCAATCCATCCCCACCTGGCTGATCGCCATCGATTGCGCGAATCTGCCCGAGGCCGAGCGCCGCCTGCGCGCGAACAACCCCCCAGTGCTGGCCCGCATCGAAAACGAAAAGCTGATCCTGGACTTGAGAACCGTGTTCCCGGAGGAAGAAGAGCAACTGGCCGCCGCGCTGCGAAGCCTGTGAGACCGCGCGAATCAGGGCGCCGAGCCCGGCCTTAAACGCTGGGCTTCGGAGAACTCGCGGGCCGCTTCGCCGGCGTGGCCCAGGGCGGCCAGAATCTTCCCCAGGTTGATGTGCGCATTGACGTAATCCGGCCTCAGCCGCACCGCCGCGGTAAACTCATCGCGGGCCTCTTCGAGCCGATTTCGCGCCGCCAGCGCGGTTCCCAGGTTGAAATGGGCCTCGGGGTGGCCAGGCTGAAGACGGACGGCTTCGGCGAACTGCACGATGGCTTCATCCGCGCGCCCCATCATGCCGAGCAGCGTCCCCAGGTTGTAGCGGAGATCGGGATCGCCGGGATTGCTCCGCACCGCCTCCTCCAATTGTGGAAGCGCCTCCCGCAGGTGTGGAAGCGCTTCCTGCAGCCGGCCCTGCTCCGCCAGCGCTCCGCCCAGCCCGTAGTGCGCCTCCGCTATTTACGGCCCACTATGCTAACGGCGGACGGCGCCGCTGAGCGTCCGGTAGGGCTTGCCGACTTCCTGAGCGTCTACCACGGCCACGGCCGCCACGTGCACGATATCGTTGACTTCCGACCCGCGCTGTAATACGTGCACGGGTTTCAAGAGGCCGGTGAGCAGCGGTCCGATGCACTCGGCGCCGCCGATGCGTTGCAGCAGCTTGTAGGCGATGTTGCCGGCTTCGAGGTTGGGGAAGATCAGCACGTTGGCGCCGCCCTTGAGCGTGCTGAAGGGGTAGGTCTCCTCGAGGATCTCCGGGACCACCGCGGTGTCGGCCTGCATTTCGCCATCGATCATGAGGCCGGGGGCGCGCTGCCGCACCAGGTTCACGGCGCGGCGGACCTTGTCGGCCAGCGGATGCCGGGTGCTGCCGAAATTGGAGAAGGACAACATGGCCACGCGCGGCTCTTGGTTGAAGCGGCGCGCCTTTTCCGCGGCCTGGATGGCGATTTCGGCCAGGTCTTCGGCAGTCGGCTCGATGTTCACCGTGGCATCCGCCAGGAAGTAGAGGTCTCCCTTGGGCGTGATGAGCACGTAGACGCCGGCCACGATCCGCATTTCCGGCCGCACCTCGATTACCTGCAGCGCGGGCCGTATGGTATCGGGGTAGTGGGTGGTGAGTCCGCCGATGACGGCATCGGCGTCATTGAGCCGCACCATCACGCTGCCGAAGGTCACGGGGTTGAGGATGTCCTGGCCGGCTTCGGTGCGGGTGACGCCCTTGCGCTGGCGCAGGCTGAAAAACTCTTCGATGTACTCATCCAGCCGCGCGAACTTCGCCGGCTCGACGATCAGCGCGCCCTCCAGGTGCAGATGCAGTTCCTCTACCTTGGCGCGGATGGTTTCTTCGCGGCCCAGCAGAATGGGGATGGCGATCTTTTCGTCCAGCAGGATCTGGCAGGCGCGCAGGATCTTGCCCTCTTCGCCTTCGGTGAAGACGATGCGCTTGGGCTGCCTCTGCGCCTTGTTGATCATGTTGCGCACCACCCCGTAGGCCTTGCCCAGGCGGCGCTCGAGCGCTTCGCGGTACTTGCCGATCTCGACGGGCACTTGCGCCACGCCGGTATCCATGGCGGCCTGCGCCACCGCCGACGCTTCCCAAATGAGCACGCGCGGATCGAAGGGCTTGGGGATGATGTAGTGGCGCCCGAATTCGAGGCGCTCCACGTCGTAGGCGCGCAGCACCGAATCGGGCACGTCTTCCTTGGCCAGGGAGGCCAGGGCGCGGGTGGCGGCCAGCTTCATTTCATCGTTGATGGTGGTGGCGCGGACGTCCAACGCGCCGCGGAAAATGAATGGGAACCCCAGCACGTTGTTCACCTGGTTGGGGTAGTCCGAACGGCCGGTGGCCACGATGGCATCCGGGCGCGCGGCCACCGCCGCATCGTAAGAGATTTCGGGATCGGGGTTGGCCAGCGCGAAGATGATCGGGTTGGGGGCCATGCGGAGGATCATTGCCGGGGAGACGATGTTGCCGGCCGAGAGTCCGAAAAAGACATCCGCGTCAACCAGGGCCTCGGCCAGTGTGCGTGCCTCGGTCTTGGCGGCGAAGCGCGCCATGTATGGGTTCATGCCCTCGGTGCGGCCCTCGTAGACCACGCCCTTGATGTCGCACATGACGATGTTTTCTTGCCGCACACCGAGCTTGACGTGGTGCGTGGCGCAGGCCATGGCCGCGGCGCCGGCCCCGCTGAACACTACTTTCACGTCGCCGATCTTCTTGCCTACGATCTCCAGCGCGTTGAGCAGCCCGGCGCCCGAAATGATGGCCGTGCCGTGCTGATCGTCGTGGAAGACCGGGATCTTCATGGTCTTCCGCAACTCCTCTTCGATGTAAAAGCACTCCGGCGCCTTGATGTCCTCCAGGTTGATGGCGCCGAAGGTCGGCTCGATGTTCTGGCAGGTGCGTATGACTTCCTGGGGATCCTCGTTGCCAATCTCGATATCGAAGACGTCGATATCGGCGAAGCGCTTGAACAGCACTCCCTTCCCTTCCATGACGGGCTTGCCGGCCAGGGCGCCGATGTTGCCAAGGCCCAGCACCGCCGTGCCGTTGCTCACCACCGCCACCAGGTTGCCTTTGGCGGTGTACTTGTAGGCGAGGCTGGGATCGCGCTCGATTTCCAGGCATGGAACGGCCACGCCGGGTGTATAAGCCAGGCTCAGATCGCGCTGCGTTTGGCAGGGTTTGGTCGGGGTAACCGACACCTTCCCCGCCGGAGATGCGGAATGGTATTCGAGCGCATCTTCAGGACGAATTTTCATGAGGCGCTACCTTTCAGGTTCAGACGCCCCTCAATGTATCACGTGGACAGCCCCACCGGTGGGCGGTGCTCATCGGTCCCGGCCAACCAAAGGGCCGATTGGCAATCGGCCGCAGCTTGCCAAGCTGCCCCACAGCGATTACCTCCTCGGCGCGTAGCCGCCGGTGATAGTGAGCGTGATGCTGCGCCCGGGCAGCAGGTTCAGCAGATCGGCCGGGCTCTGCACATAAGGCGCCGAAGCGGTGGCGGCGCTGCCTGGAGTGACTCCGACGATATTGCGATTGTTGGCCAGATTGTTGACGGCCAGTTGGATCTTGGTCCCGCGCAACCGTGAAGCATTCTTTATTGTGTAGTTCACAAACACGTTCGTTAGGTTGAAGGGATTGATCGTGACGGCCTCATCAACCGGGTACGGAATCGCGATCCCGTTGATCTTGTAACTTAAAGAGCCGTTGTCGTTGTAGTACTGTCCAACCCGTTTATAGGTCAGGCCCACGTCCCAGTTGCTGTGCTGCCAGAGCAGACTGAGGCCCTCGATGTTGCTGGGGGTATTTGCCACCCACTTGCCTCCGTTGGGGTAGTTGGCGCCGGTCTGATATTTGGCCGAGCCCACCGACATGTTGCCGTACAGGCTCAGGCCGTAGCCGAGCGCGACATTACCCTCGGCCTCTACGCCCTTCGTATTGGAAGGACCGGTCGCGACATACACGGGCTCGAGGGTGGCCGGATCGATATAATTTTGGTAGCCGTTCTGGAAATGCACGTAGTACGCGTCCACATCCAGGGTCCAGCGCTTGAGTTGCACCACCGAACCCGTCTGATAGGTCTTGGCGAGGGTGGGCTTGGGCGGCGAAAGAACATTGCCACCCGTCGTGTCGAAAACGGCGCTCACCGGAATGACGCTGCCTTCGGCAAACTGGCCGTATACCGACCACTGCTTCCAGACGCGGTAGCGCGCTGTCAGCGTCGGCAGCCAGTTGTTGTAGTTGATACGGTGGGTCACGAAGGCCACGCCGCCGTTGCAGGCTGGCGCACCAGCCCAGATACCGGCTGTCGAGGGATATGTGGTGGCGATGCCGCCGAGGCAGCCCACCGTCTTACCGTCTTGATACTGGTTCAAAGCCATGTTGTAATCGGCGGCTTTGACGCCGGCCGTCACCACCAGTCTCTGGGTCGCTCTCCATTCGTATTCGGCAAACGGCTGGTACGACTGAGTAATGAAATGCTCGTGGAAGTTGCCCAGCGGCGTATCGACGTGCGTGATGATGTTGGACGGGATTTGATAGCGGTCGGTGTAGGCCCAGTCGTACCACACGCCGGTGCGGAACACGCCAAACCGCGACTCCCAGCTCAGAATCAATGTGTCGCCAGCGTGCCGATAGCCGTTCAGCTTGTCGACGCCGCTCGGCTTTGCCGGAGTCAGATTGACAGTCGCGCCGTTCTGATAGAACTGCTTGTTCCAGTAGCGGGTGGTGTAAGCCTTGGTGTCCAGCTTCCACCCCTTGCCCAGGTCGGACGTGTACGCGGCATACTCGAAGTCGGTCTGCACGTGGTACGTGTTGTACTTGTAGTAATACGGGTCCGGCGAACCATTCGGCAGCAGCGCTGTGTTGTCCAGCAGGTAGTTGTCTCCGAACTGCGCAACCTGCGCGCGCGTCGGATTCGTCGTATTCGGCGTATTGTTCCAGATATCCACCACGCCCCCATACAGGGTCAGACTCGTCCTGTCGGAGAACCGGTGCTGAAACTTGCCATAACCGGCATCGCGCTGCTGGTAGTTATACGTCTGATACCCGTCCGATGCCATCCCGTTGATGTTGAACAGGACGGCATCCTTCTTTTTGGGGCCAAGAAGACCCGATTCAAAATCGAGCGAGATCAGCTTTGTGTTGAACGAGCCGTACGAGACCGTGCCGCGAATATTGGGGTCCGCTTGCAGTTCCGGAGACTTCATTTTGATGGATCCGCCGAAGTTCGTGGGGCCGAAATCCGAGGCCTGGCCGGGGCTCCGGTCGAATTCCGTCGAACTGATCCACTGGCTGGGAAAGCTGGCCCAGGAATGGTGCGTCGGACTGTTGGTGTCTTCGAACGGAATGCCGTCGAAGGTAAGTGTGTACTGGCCGTCGGCGAAACCGCGGAAAAAGGACTTCCCCTGCCCGAGGCCGATTCCGTTCGGATTGAGGCTGAACGCGCCCGGCGCCTGCTGGATGACCTCGGCGAAATCCGCGACCGGGGCCATAAAGTTCGTGATCACGGCATGGCTGATCTCCGTTTTGGCGGAAGTCGCATCGAGCGTATTGCCGGCCGGAGCCGTTTCCACCGCTAGCAATATCGATTCCTGGACCGTGACCGACTGCGAAATAGCGTCCACGTAAAGCGTGATCGTGACATTCTCCGACCCGCCAGCGGAAACCGAGACTCCGCGGCGGGAGTTCAGCGCAAAACCCGGCGCCGACGTTTCAATCGTGTAGGTGCCGGCGGCCAGTCCGCCGGCTGAGAAATGGCCCTCGCTATCGGTCGCTACAGCGCGGCTGAAGGCGGGTGAGTCGCTCTTCACCGTAACCGAAGCTGCCCCGACCACCTTGCCAGCCTGATCGAGTATCGTGCCTGCGATAGTCGCTGCGCCTTCCTGCGCGCGCAATGGCAGCACGCCCGATTCCATTAAGAGCAGGGACAAACCGACCGCCAATAATCGGACGAAAGGCTTTATGATACCTTGCATTGAACATCTCCTCTCAATTAAACACTCCCGTGAACCCGAACTTAATCCCCCGACTGAGTGAGGAGGCGCAGTATTCTCATGTGAGTTCCCTTACTTAAAATCGATGCGTTCCCCTTCACTGATGCGGATTCAGGGACAAGAATATCAGGCGGACGATTTCATCTCTGCGACAATCGCGCAAATATTGAGTAACAAAATGGTTACGGAGCTGAAATACACGTACCGCTCACCGGTGGTCGTGGGGCTGAGCGAGGTACACCACTCCACACCGAACCGCAACCACCAGGCAGCCGTCCTGACGTGAGCGAATCTGAAAGACCGCGGGCTATTCCGAAGGCGGACGGTACTTGCTGGCCGCGGCCTTCTTCATGGCTGCCTGGCCTTCGTCCATAGTCATGAGTGGAGTAGTTTTCACCGACGTGCATGCGCCGCCGGCGGCGACTGCAAAGGCGAATGCGGCCATGCTGACGTTATCCGGCATCTGGATCACCCCGACGATGTCGGATTCGCCGAAGGACAGCCAGAATCCCTCGACCTTTCCCCCGAGTTCTTCGATTGCCCCCTGAACGACCTTGGAGCGGTCCTGCGGGTTCTTTAGAAACGCGGCCCATGCCGCCGCGGTGTAGCCGACCTGGAACAGGTAGTGTGCCATCAGTTCCCCCCTTTCAAATGGGTAGTGGTTTCTTGCATACTATTCCCGTTCCGCCGAAAATGCAACTGCCCTGAGTGGGCCTAATGCCCCGCTGTCAGCCAAAATGCGGTCTCAGCAACAGGCCGCCTGCGCCCGCGCCATGGCGCGCATCGGGCGTTCGTCGAGGAGTTGCCGGAGGCGCGCCAGCCTCGATTCCAAGTGGCGGCGCTCGGCTTCGGTCACATTGCGGACGGTCGGCAGCAGCGCGCGGACTTCGGAGTACGCCCTCTCCGCTTCGGAGCGCGAGCGAAGCCCTTCATCCAATGTGTTCCGAATCAGGATGACGAGCTGGCGATCCGTCTTGGCACGCAATTCCGCGAGCTTCGAATTCCGATCCATGAAACCCTCCAGTTATCTATTAGACGTATGAACCGGCGATTTCGATCAATAAACCTGCGGAGAGTTGTAAACGCAAGTGCCGCCAACATATACGGCCCAGGCCGATTCGCGCCCGAAGAAGTACGGAAGCTCACGGTAGTCGCCGCAATCGTGGATCGCGAAATCCGCGAGCTTGCCGGGCTCGAGCGACCCGATCTGTTGGCCGCGGCGCAGGCTATAGGCGGCATTGATGGTGGCGGCGGCGATGGATTCCGCCGGCGTCATTCTCATCTGCGTTGATGCCAGCGAAAGCACCATCGGCATGGAGGCAGTGGGAGACGACCCGGGGTTAAAATCCGTTGCAAGCACCACGGGCAGCCCGAGATCGATCATCTGGCGCGCCGCCGGATAACGCGTGGAACCGAGATGGTAGACCGACGCCGGCAGCAGGACCGGTTGGACGCCGGCGGCCTTGAGCGCTTCGAATCCCGCGGGACCCGTGGCTTCCAGGTGGTCGGCGGTGGCGGCGCCCAGCTCGGCGGCGAGAAGCGCGCCCTCGTCGGGAGTGAATTGATCGGCATGAATGCGCAGTCCGAAGCCGAGCGCCCGCGCGGCGGCGAGAATGGCGCGGGCCTTGGCGACCGGAAACACGGTGGGCTCGCAGAAGACGTCGCAGGATTCCGCCAACTTCTCCGCCGCGACGCGCGGCAGCATTTCGTGAATGAGCAAGTCGACGTAGGCGTCGAGACGTCCGCGATACTCGTCCGGGACCTCATGCGCGCCCAGGAACGTGGGAACGTAGCGCAGGCGCCCGTCGGCCGCGAGTTGCCGGATGACCCTCAGAATCTTGAGTTCCGCCTCCAGCGACAAGCCGTATCCCGATTTGGCTTCGATGGTGGTCGTGCCGCCGCGCAGGAACCACGCACGGTACCGGCGCGCGGCCGCCAGCAAATCCGCCTCGCTGGCTTCGCGAGTGAGCCGCACCGTAGACCGGATGCCGCCGCCGCCGGCCGCGATTTCCACATAGGTGGCGCCTGCCACGCGCTGCTCGAATTCACCGGCCCGCGTGCCGGCGAATACGGGATGCGTGTGGGCGTCGACAAACCCGGGGAGAACGATGCGGCCGCCGGCATCGATAATTTCAGCATTGGCGGAAACCACTCGCTCCATCCCCGCGCGCGACCCGATGGCTTGTATGCGGCCATCGCGAACCAGCATGGCGCCATCGTGGACGATGGCGAGTTCCCGCATTTCGGCGCCGACTCGGGGACGCGGCGGCCCCGCCAGGGTGACCAGTTGCGCGCAATTCCAGACGGCGAGCTCACTCATCGAGGTTCAACGCCCGCAGGCGCGCTTCCACCGAAGCCCGGAAATCGTCGCTCTTGATAGCGTCGAGATTAATTCGCACGTTCTCCAGCGTGCCGGTCTTCGCCGCCGCCGTGAGCGCTTTCGCCACCGCCAGATCGGACGCGAACTTCGCCGGAATTTGAAGATCCGCCAGCCGCGTCAACATGGTGGAGGCGCGTTCGAGAACCTCGAGGGGAACTTCCGCTGCGCCATGCAGCGCTTCCTCGACAAACGGCCCGCGCTCTTCCTTGGGGCGCTTGTAGGCCATCATCACGCGCTCGAACGCTTCGGCGTCGCGATCGACGGCGCTGGTGAAGAATTGCCGGTCCTCCTCGAACTCGCCGCTCGCCAGTTTCGCGAGCCGCGTCACCATGGCGCCCAGCGCCGCCGCCATGGCCGCCGCTGCCGCCGACGCGCTGCCTCCGCCGGGGGTGGCCGTGGGAGCGGCCAAGGCATCCAGAAACTCCGGCAACCCGCCGCGCGACGCCATGGCATCGGCGATGCGGTTTTCCAACACCAGCGCCGGGCCGAAATTCTCGTAGCGCAAGAAATACTCGGCCGACATCTCCAGCGCCTTCCTGGGAATCAGGCCCACGATTTCGCTTCCCACCACCGGCACGCCATGGCGCTCCGCTTCCCGGCGCACGGCTTCGAAAACCAGGTGCATGGGAGTCTGCTCAAAATCCGTCAGGTTGATGGAAACCTGTGCCAGGTTGCGCGAGGCCAGAGCCACGCCCATGGATTTCACGTAGCGGAAGCCGCCGGAGGAAAAGCGAATGGTCTTGGCGATCTTTTTGGCGATGCCGACATCGGCGGTGCCCAGGTTGATGTTGTAGGCGATCAGGAATTTGCGCGCACCTACGACGGTGGCGCCGGCGGTGGGGTGGCACACCGGGTCGCCCACGTCCGGGTGGCGCTCGGGCACGGTCCCCATCTCTTTAAGCAGCGCCTCGAATTGACCGCGCCGGATGTTCTCGAGGTTCACGCGCTCAGGCCGCCTGGCCGCCGCTTCGTAAAAGTAGACGGGAATTTTGAGCTTGTTCCAGATCTCGCTGCCCAGGCGCTCGGCGAGCTTGACACAATCTTCCAGCGTCACGCCTTCGATGGGAATAAACGGCACCACGTCCGCCGCCCCTATGCGCGGGTGTGCACCCTGCTGCTGGGTGAGGTCGATAAGCGCCGCCGCTTTTTCAACCGCGCGAAACGCCGCTTCGGCCACCGCCGCGGGTGGCCCGACGAAGGTCAGCACCGAGCGGTTATGATCCGCGTCCGATTCGCGATCCAGCAGCACCACTTCCGGAACCGAAACGATGCTCTGGACGATCGCATCCATCTTGGCGGCATCGCGCCCTTCGGAAAAATTGGGAACGCACTCAACCAGTTGTCGCGCCATTTGGTCCTTTCAGTCTGCCGTCACGCACCGCTCCCTGACGGTCGCGGCTCTGTCATAGGCCGCTTGAGCTTGTGCTCTTTGGCGAAGCGGATGGCTTCCTCGTAACCGGCATCCGCATGGCGAATCACGCCCAGCCCGGGATCGGTGGTCAGCACGCGCTCCAGGCGCCGCTCGGCTTCATCCGTGCCATCGGCCACCACCACCATCCCGGCGTGTTGCGAGTAGCCGATGCCCACACCTCCGCCATTGTGGATGGAGACCCACGACGCGCCCGCGGCGGTGTTCAGCAGCGCGTTCAACAAGGGCCAGTCGGCGATAGCGTCCGAGCCGTCGCGCATGGCTTCCGTCTCGCGAAACGGCGATGCCACCGAACCCGCGTCCAGATGATCGCGCCCGATGACAATCGGCGCGCGCAGTTCGCCCGACCGCACCAGGCGATTCATGGCCACGCCAAACTCGGCGCGCTCGCCGTAACCCAGCCAGCAGATGCGCGCCGGCAGGCCCTGGAAGCGGATGCGCTGGCGCGCCAGCGGCAACCAGCGGGCCAGCGTCTCGTTGTGCGGAAAAAGCTCCAGCGCCAGGCGGTCGGTGCGGTAGATGTCTTCGGGGTCGCCCGACAGGGCCACCCAACGGAATGGCCCGCGGCCCTCGCAAAACAGCGGCCGGATGTACTCCGGCACGAAGCCGGGAATATCGAAGGCATGCTCCACCCCCGCTTTCTTGGCCTGGGTGCGGATGTTGTTGCCGTAGTCGAACGTCACCGCGCCTCGCTTCTGCAAAGCCAGCATGGCCTCGACGTGCGCGCCCATGGCTTGGAGCGAACGCGCCACGTACTCTTGGGGATCGGTCGCCCGAAGCGCGCGCGCCTCTTCCAGCGTCATTCCGTTGGGAACGTAGCCGTTCAGCGGGTCGTGCGCGCTGGTCTGGTCGGTGAGCACATCGGGGACAAAGCCGCGGCGCACCATCTCCGGCAGCACGTCCGCGCAGTTCCCGACCAACCCCACGGATAGCGCATTTCCCTTGCGTAACGCGGCCAGAGCTTCGTCCAGGCTCCAGGCGATTTGGTCACAGTAGCCGGTCTCGATCCTCCGCTGAATGCGAAGCGGATCCACCTCCACCCCCAGAAAGCGCGCGCCGTTCATGGTGGCCGCCAGGGGTTGCGCGCCGCCCATCCCGCCCATGCCGCCCGACACCACCATCTTGCCCGCCAGCGGACCGCCGAAATGTTTGCGGCCCACGGCGGCGAAAGTCTCGTAGGTTCCCTGCACGATCCCCTGGGTGCCGATGTAGATCCACGAGCCGGCGGTCATCTGCCCGTACATGGTGAGGCCCATTTTTTCCAGGCGGTTGAACTCCTCCCAGTTGGACCAATGGCCCACCAGGTTGGCGTTGGCGATGAGCACGCGCGGGGCGTCGGCATGCGTGCGGAAGATGCCCACCGGCCGCCCCGACTGCACCAGCAGCGTCTCATCGTTTTCGAGCGATTCGAGCGCGCGGACGATGGCGTGAAACGAAGGCCAGTCGCGGGCCGCGCGCCCGGTGCCGCCGTAAACGATCAACTGATCGGGATTCTCCGCCACCTCGGGATCGAGATTGTTGTGGAGCATGCGCAGGGCGGCCTCCTGCTGCCACCCTTTGCAGGTGATCGTGCCCCCGGTGGGGCATGCTTTAGCTTGCCCTGTATTCATGAAAATGCCCACTCATCAAATCTACCCTGCCGAATGGCCGCCGCGGTGGCCTCGATGTCCCCCGAGAGCGGCCGGTCTTCCTCGAGCGGCGGTACAATCGAGCGGACCACCTCCACCACCCGGCGGATCTGGGCTCCCGGCTCGAACGGCTCGCGATATCTCAGCGCTTCCGCCGCCGCCAACAACTCGATGGCCACCATGTACTCGGCATTCCCCACGATGGCGCGCAGCTTCGTCGCCGCCGTCATTCCCATGGAAACGTGATCTTCCTGCCCGCCCGAAGTCGGCAGGCTATCCACGCTGGCGGGATGCGCCAGCACCTTCGACTCGTTCAACAGCGATGCCGCCACCACCTGCGCGATCATGAAGCCCGACGACACCCCGGGGTCCGAAGCCAGAAACGCGGGCAGCCCGTTGTTTAGGTCGGGATTCACCAGCCGGTCGATGCGGCGCTCGCCAATGCCGGCCAGCGTGGTCATGGCAATGGCCGCCGAATCGAAAGCCAGGGCAAGAGGCGCGCCGTGGAAATTGCCGCCGGAAAGAATCTCTCCGGTTTCGGCGAAAACCAGCGGGTTGTCGGTGGCGGATCCGGTCTCGGTCTCCACCGCCTCGCGCGCGAACGCCAGCGCGCCGCGCACCGCCCCGTGCACCTGCGGCATCGCACGCAGGCTATACGCGTCCTGCACGCGCGCCGGCGTATTCCGCCGCGCGGGATCCACGTCGCTCCCCTCCAACAACTTCCGAAGACGCGCCGCGCTGATGGTCTGCCCCGCGTGGGGACGCGCCGCGTGAATGCGCTGGTCGAAGGCCACGGGAGTTCCCAGCAGCGCTGCGAGCGACATGGCGCCCGCCACATCGGCCAAGCCCACCACGCGCCACGCGCGCCACAGGGCGAGGCCACCGACCGCGGTCAGCGCCTGCGTTCCGTTGAGCAGCGCCAGGCCTTCCTTGGCTTCCAAACCGACCGGCTCGATTCGCGCCAGGCGCAACGCGTCGCGGCTCGGCCAGCGCCGGCCTTGATAGTCCACCTCGCCTTCCCCAATGATCGCCAGCGCCAGGTGCGCCAGTGGGGCCAGGTCTCCGCTCGCTCCCACCGATCCCTTCTCGGGAATGACGGGCAGCACGCCGCGGTCGAGCATCGCCACCAGGATTTCCGCGATCAGCGGGCGGACGCCGCTATACCCCAGCGCCAGGGTGTTGGCCCGCAGCGCCATGACTACGCGCGTCTCTTCCTCGGAAAGCGGACGGCCCAGCCCGCAGGCGTGGCTTCGCACCAGGTTGAGCTGCAGCCGCTCGATGGCATCGTCCGCGATGCGCACCTCGCACAGTTTGCCGAAACCGGTGTTGATTCCGTAAACCGGCCGGTGCTCCCCGGCCACCCGCCGGACCACGCTCCGGGAAGCTTCCATTCGCGCCATGGCCGCCGGCTCCAGGCCCAACCGGACCGTTCCGGTGGCGATCTCCGCCATTTTTTTCAAGGCCAGCGCTTGTCCGCCGAGTTGCAGCATTCTGATCTAATGATAACGCCGCTCAATTCGCTTGGTAAATATAGAATCAATGGTATAGTTGCTTTATGACAATGGATTCAAGCGTATTGTTAGACCAAACCGGCAGAAAGTTACTGTCGGTCTTGCAGGAAAACGCGCGCCTCTCCTATGCGGAGCTCGGACGTAGAATCGGCCTCTCTCCCGCCGCCACCGCGGAACGGCTGAAGCGCCTGGAGGACGCCGGCGTCATCACCGGCTACCGCGTCGATATCGACCGCGAAGCGTTGGGCCTGCCCATTCTGGCCATCATCCGGATGAGCTGCGACGGCGCCCGATACCGGCCGTTCCTGAAAGCCGTAAAAGGTTTGCAGAACGTGGTGGAATGCCATCACGTGGCCGGCGGCGACGCCTTCATCCTGAAGGTGGTGGCGCATTCCGTCGAAGAGCTGGAGGGGTTGGTGGAAAAGCTACTGGAGCACGGAGTGCCCACCACGAGCGTAGTGTTCTCATCGCCGGTGGCGAGACGATCGCTGCCGCTGGGTTAGTGGGGCAGCCAATCCTGGCTGCCGCCGGCTTTTAGCCGGCGTTTTCGTGTGCGAAGACTCGCGCCTCGCGCGAACGAGCCGACTGAAAGGCGGCTGCGGGCAGGATTGCCCGCCCCACAAACACCCGCACCGAGACTCATTTCAGCAATAGGATATACTGGCATTTCGGATAAACAAAGGTGGTTTTCCCATGTCTTTCTCACGACGCAATTTCCTGATCGCCGCGGGCGCCGCAGTGGCGGCACGCGGTGTGCGGCCCGCCTCGGCGCAGCAACAACCGCCGCAACAACAGCCGCCCCGGCCCAACATGGATTTGTGGACCGGCCCGGATCAACCCTACCCCTACCAGACCGCCCGGTCCACGGTAGCGCTCGTCAAGGGGGAGAGCAGCCGTCGCAAGAACATTACCGACGCGCTGGTGGCCATCGACGACCAGATCCTGCCTGTCCTGAAAACCAAGAAGTACGTCGTCCTCAAACCCAACTGCGTCAGCACGGTTGCTCTCGGAACCACCAATCCCGACGCGCTGATGGGCATCCTCGACTACCTCGCGCCGCGATTCAAGGGGCAGGTGGTCATCGCGGAATCCTGCGGCAATGCTCTGGCCAACTTCGAGGCTCTCGGCTATCAGAAGATTCTCGAACAGCATCGCAGTCAGAACGTGAGCCTGGTGGACCTGAACATCGAAGCGAAATACCAGGTGCTCCCGGTCTTCGATTACGATTCGCACGTGGTTCCGGTGCGCCTGGCGGCGCGGCTGCAGGACCCGGACGCCTACATCATCTGCTGCTCGGTCATGAAGACTCACAACGCCCAGTTGGTCACCATGTCGGTGAAGAACATGGTGCTGGGCGCGCCGCTTTCGGCGGCTCCCAAGGTGACCCCGCGTTGGAGCGACAAGCGCAAATTCCACGTCGGCATACGCATGATGCAGGTCAACATGATGCTGGCCGCGCAAAAGCTGAAGCCCTTCTGGGGCGCGGCGGTGGTGGATGCGTTCGAAGGCATGGAGGGCAACGGGCCGCACGCCGGAACGCCGGTGCCTCACAGGATCGCGATTGCCTCCACCGACTACGTTGCCGCCGACCGCGTGGGCGTGGAAGCTATGGGCGTCGATCCCGGTTGGGTGGGCAGCCTGGTTTATTGTTCCCAGGCGGGTCTGGGCCAATACGATCTGAACAAGATCGATATTCGCGGCGAGAAGGTCGCCGATGTGAAACGGACGTACAAGCTGAGCATCGACGCCGATCGCGAAAAGCAGTGGATGGGGCCGATGGAGGAATTGCCTGTCAAATTAGGCTGACGCTGCTACTCGTACCTCAACGCCACCACCGGATCCAACCGTGCGGCGCGGCGGGCCGGCATCCAGGCCGCGACGCCCGCCGCCACCACCATCGCGACAACCGCGGCGGCGATGGTCGCCGGGTCCGCCGGTTCCACTCCGAACAGCCCCGCGCGCACCAGGGTCGCCACGGCCAGCGCCGCGGGAACGCCGATCGCCATACCCAGCGCGACCAGCACCAGAGCGCCGCGCAGCACCAGCCAGCCCACCTGCGCCCCGGTTGCGCCTACCGCCATCCGCACGCCGAATTCGCTGGTGCGGCGCGCCACCGCATAAGCGAACACTCCGTAGATCCCGATGCACGCCAGCACCAGCGTAATCGCGCTGAAGAAACTGGACAGGAAGGCGAAGGTGCGTTCGCGGAAGAGGTTGCGGTCGATCTGCTCGCGCTGCGTCCGGATCTGCGCCACGGGCAGCGTAACGTCGACCGCCGCCACCGCGTGCCGCACGGCGTTCGAGAGAGAAAGGGCATCTCCGGCCGCGCGGACCTCGAAGGTTACTAGCCCCAGGCGGCTGGGGTACTGCGCATAAGAGAGGTAGATGGTGGGCTCAATCTTACTGCGGATATCGTGAATTTTGGCATCGGCCGACACACCCACAATGCGAACGGGCTTGGTGAACTTGTCCCCGAAGGCGAATTCCCGCCCCACCGGATTGCCGGTGAAATACTTCTTCGCCAGGGTCTGGTTGACGACGGCGACTTTGGCGGAGCCTTCATCGTCGGAGGCGGAAAGGTCGCGGCCCAGTAGGATCGGGGTGCCCATGATGGTGAGGAATTGGTCTCCGGCAACAACGTATAGAGGGCTTCTGTCCTTGGGCGGAGGCGTGTAACCCGGCACGGTGATGCTCTGCGAGGACATCCATCCGGCCAGCGGCGGGATGCTCGAAAACGTGGCCGACCGGACGCCGGGGATGGCGGCGAGCCCGTCGCGAATTCGCCGGTAGACATCTACCAGGCGTTGCTCTTTGTACCCGCTGCGGCTGGGGTCCACGGAAAACAGCAGCAGCTTGTCGGGACGAAAGCCCAACGATACGTTGCCGAGGTTGGCCAGGGTTCGCGCGAAGAGCCCGGCGCCAAAGACCAGGACAAAAGCCAGCGCAATCTGAACCACCACCAAGCTTTTGGCCAGACGCTGCCGCAAAGAACCCGCGCCGGTCCCGCCCTGCCGGAGGCACGCGGCCGGGTGCACGCCGGTGGAGCGCCAGGCGGGCAGGACGCCGAACAGCAGCGCCGTCACCAGCGAAAGCCCCATGGCGAAGGCCATCACCGTGGCGTCCGGCTTCAGATCGAGGGCCCACTCGTAGGCCTCCATCAGAAGCCCGGCGAGCAACACTGTGCCGAGGCGCGCCAGGAGGAACCCCAGCAGCCCGCCGGCCAAAGCCAGCACCAGGCTTTCGGTAAACAGATGCCGGACGATGCGCATCCTACCTGCACCCAATGACAGCCGTACCGCCAACTCACGGGCGCGCGCCCCGCCGCGCGCCAGCAGCAGGTTCGCCACATTGGCGCAGGCAACCAGCAGCATGAGGCCCACCATGGCAAACAGCGCCACCAAAGACCGGGACATGTCGGTGTTGAGGATATCGAGTCCGGTGCGGCCGTCGAGCAGAACCGACTTGGGAGTGTCCACCGGCTTCTTGACCTGTGCCCCGTAGGCGGCGGCAACCTGGGCCAGGATGACGTCGAGCGCGGCGCGTACTTCTCGATCCCGCTTGCCCGGCGCCACGCGTCCGACGATCTGAATCCACCAGGTGTCGGGTTTGTCAAAACGGTAGAAGTCGGACAGTTCATGGGCACGCGCGAGCGGAAGGTACACATCCGTCGGCTCGGTCTGCCTCAGGCCAGGGAAATCCGGGGGCAGAACGCCGATTACGGTGTAGGAAACCTGCTGGATGATGACGGACGATCCGACGGCCGATCGCTCGCTGCCGAAAAGACGCTGCGCCATTCGCCAACTCAACAGGACGGTGGGCGGTGCGGCCGGCGAATCGGCGTCCGCGGTGAAGGTGCGGCCCACGGCCGGCTGGGTTCCCAGCACGTCTAAGAAATTGGCGCTCACAAGCTGCGCAGCGGTCTGCCAGGCCTGGGTCTTGGTGACGACGTTGGTGCCAACTTGCGAAAAGCCGGCCACGGAAGAAAAGCCGGTGTGGCCTTTCTGGATCGCCTGGAGCGCATCCCATGAGAAAGAGCCGCCGGTGCGGATACCGTTCACTTCGGTCATGTAACCGCTGAAAGAGTGCGCCGGCACGTTTTCTCCGCCGGCCCAGTTGAGGATGCGAAGCTGCTGCGAGTCACGTACCGGCAGCGAGCGCAGAAACATGGCGTAGAAGACCGTGAAGACCGAGGTGCTGGCGCCGATCCCTATGGCTAGTGAAAGCACCGCCACAATCGCGAAACCGGGCGACCGCCGAATCGCGCGGAACACGTGGCGAACATCCTGGCCCAGCCGTTCCAGCCACGTCCAGCCCCACGCCTGCCGCACGTCTTCCTGGATCAGCGCGGTGTTGCCCAAGGCCCGCCTGGCGCCATACCGCGCCGCTTCGGGCGTCAGACCATTCTCCTGCTGCTCCTCGGCCTCCAGATCCAAGTGGTCGTGCAGCTCCCGCTCGAGATCCGTTTCCCGCCGCTTCCGCAGCCAATCCATATTAATCTCCTTCTCCCTCCGCAGGCCACATCACCCGCGTAATCGCGCGCGCCAATTGCTTCCATCTGGACCCTTCCGCGACAAGCTGTCTCCGCCCCGCCGGTCTCAGCCTGTAATACTTGAACTGTCGGTTCCGGTCTTTCGCCGTTTGCCATTTGGCTACCACCCAGCCCCGGCGCTCCAGCCGGTGCAGGGCCGGGTAGAGCGATCCGTGCTCTAGTTGCAGCACATCATCCGTGGTTCGTTGTATGTGCTTGGCGATCTCGTGCCCGTGAGCGGGCCCGAACAGCAGCGTCCGCAGGATCAGCATGTCCAGGGTGCCTTGCAGCAGATCGAGGCGCTTGGCCATGGTAGTCATTCTACCATCGGACAGCGTTTCCGAGCCGCGACCGTTAGGGAGCGTTTGCCGCCTGGCCAAGCTCGACGTTCGTCAAGGTGACGATAGCGCCCGGCGGTACGGTCACCTCGCCGCGCGCCACCGCCTCGACGGCATTCTCCTGCTGCGGGCTGACGACTTCCATGAACCGGAACGTCCCTCCCGGCCACGTCACGGCGACTCTTTGCGCCGCCGCGGACCGGTTCAGCATCACCAGCGTTCGCGCGCCCGCGTTTCCGCTGAACGCCGTCGCCAGAAGTTGCGGGTTCGAGCTGGCCGCCTGCACGCGCGTCATGCCTTCGCGGATTCGCCGGGAATACGCCCCAAATACCCGCAATTGATGGCTGGTCGCGGCCGGTACCAAGCCGTGTTCCGTGTCCGGCGCCATCAGCGTGCGCGTCCACCCGTAGGAAGGTTGCACCACGTTGAGCAGCGTCCAGCAGTACAAAACGCCGCACGCGTCCAGCGTGGTCAGCACCTTGTGATAAAGCTGGCCCATGGCAAATGCCGTGCGGTAACTGCGGTTTTGAAAGGCCGAACTGTTGACACAAAGCTCGGCCGCCAGGAACGGTTTCCCGCCAGTGACCTGCTTCATCTCACCAAGGCGCGCATCGAAGCCGTCGGGATCGTAAAAGAAATCCTGGTAATCGTACATGTTCGAGGTGGCGTAATCGATGGCCTTCCACACCTCGTCCTTCTCGCGAAACGCTTTGGCCGCGGCAATGCCGCCGGAGACAAACGGCGGATTGTGCATGTGGATCTTCACCGCGCCGAACCCCGCGTCGTCCAGCGCCTTGCGCAGAGCCAGCGCCATCTGCTGCCAGACCTCGGGCGGCTGCTGCACCTCGTTCTGTATGCCCACGATCTCCGGCGCAGAGCCGGTCTTCTCGCGCGATACCTGGCAATAACGAACCATGGCCTTGGCGTACGCCGGCAGGTCGGGAAGCTCGGTGAGCTTTCCGGCGCTGTCGCGCAGCCTCGCCCACACCGGCAATTCCCAGAATTCGAAAATCGCTTTTCCGCCCAGCCGCCGCACCCGCCGCATGTAATCGAAATCGCTGGTCTCGCAGTTCGGGAAGTTGTCGCCGTAGTAGTGTGGCGAGGCGTCCGCCGGCCGGTCCCAATTGGTCATTTCCGGATTCAGGAGCGCGCCCGTGGGGTACTCGCGATGCAGCAGCAGGTTGTACTCCGCCAGTTTGCGCCACCACACGCGCTTGCCTTCCTGGCTGAGTTCGGCGTAAGCGGGCGGAGTGGTGGTGCCGCCAAAACCCAGCATCCGCTGAAAGCGGGCGGAAGCGTCCACGCGCACCGTGGCCGGCTCGATGGCCGGCGGCAACAGGCGCCCCCGAACCGCGCCCTCGTCCCCCGTATACGCCAGTTGGTGCCGGTTCACGTCCTGCGTGCAATGCGCCACCAGCGCTTCCTTGCCGTTCAGCGCCACGCGAACCGACAGCCGGTGATCGAGCGCCACGGCGATGGCGCGCAGGTCGCCGCTATATTCCACGCTCGATTCTTCCCACAGCCCTTCCGGGTGCCGCGCCGGTCTCTCCGCGACGGGCGGCACTTTGCTCAGCCCCGGCGAATCGAAGTAGCGCTGCGCCAGGCGGAGTCTGCCCGCCCCTACTTCCACCGTGAATCCGCCCGTGGGGCCGGTGAAGATCCAGCGCAACTGGCTCTTCTCTCCCTTCCACTCGTCAATCGCCAGCGTGCGTTCGAACAGAGCGGGCAACCATTCCGAAAAGTACTTTCGCGGAGGTCCCGGCACGTTCCAGCGTTCGCGCGGCGACGGCGCGCCCGGGAATGCAAATGGATCGCCCGCGGTGGATGGCCCGTTCCAGGCCGGCAGAACCAACGTCTGCGCCGCCTGGGCCAATGCCGGGGTGGAAAGCATGGCCGTATGAAAGGCCCGTCGTGAAATCTTCATCGAAGCAATCGTACCAGGAATGCGTGGATCCCGCGCATTTGTCCGGGCGCGAGTGCGATTGATCCTAGCAAGGCGTTGCGGTATGAGTAAGCTGAGGAAGGCAATCACATGAAATCGATGTTTTGTATCCTGCTCTCTTCCATGGCGGCTTGGGCTCAAGCCATTCCAATCGCCAATCTCGCAACGCAGAAACTGGACACGGCGGTGGCCACCTATCAGGGTAAGCAAGCCACTCGCTTAATCGATCGCGATGGCAACGGCGGCCTCGCCCTGCTGAAAGACTCCTCCTTCAGGAACGGCGCCATCGAGGTCGAACTCGCCGGAAAACCTTCCGCGGGTTCTTTCGCCGCGGCTCGCGGCTTTGTCGGTATCGCCTTTCGCGTTCAGAGCGGCGGCTCGAAGTACGAATGCATCTACCTGCGTCCCACTAACGGCCGAGCCGACGATATGTTGCGGCGCAACCACTCTACCCAGTACTCCGCCGAACCCGAGTGGGGGTGGGAACGCCTGCGCAAAGAGTCGCCGGGCGTCTATGAGTCGTACGTCGATCTCGAAGCCGGCGCTTGGACCAGGTATAAGATCGCCGTCAAGGGTACCCGCGCGGAACTCTACGTTCACGATGCGGCCCAGCCGTGTCTCATCGTCAAAGACCTCAAACTGGGAGACGCCACCGGAGCCGTTGCGCTGTGGGTGGGGCCGGGCACCGAGGCCTACTTCACCAATCTGAAGATAACGCCGGCGCCATAACATGCGGCCAATGCCGGGTTTGTCCCATGCGCGGCCAGCCGATTTCAGATATAACGGTTGTGGAGTTCATGGCCGCCTCATCTGCTTCCACTAGCCGTGGATCGCGATGGTCTCACATCGCCTTGCGCGTGCTGGCGATCGTTTTCGCCGCAGCCACTGTGCTTTATACCTGGTTCTGGGTGGTCGCCTTTCAACTCGACAAGCCGACCACCGTCGAACTCGGCCTCGATTGTCCTTACCAGCCGTCTCAGCGCGCCAATGTTGTGACCAGCGTGTACCCTGGCAGTCCCGCGGAGGTAGCCGGATTGAGGGTCGGGGACCAGATCGTCGCGTTTGACGGCAGCCGCGTTGAGAACGCGGCGGATCAGGAAAGAGCCTGGAAGCTGCATGAGCCCGGAGACTCCGTTCGTCTGACCGTTCTCCGTCCGGGCCAAACCGCTCCCCTCGAATTGACCGGTGTCTTCCGGCCCAGCTCGGAGCTGTACGGGAATCCCGGCAGTCTGCCGGGAGCCGCTGGCAGGCTGTTGGAGAACTCGCTTCCGCTGATTTGCGCGGCCGTCGGACTCGTCATTCTGTTGCTGCGGCCGCAAGACCGGAACGTCTGGCTGCTGGCCTGCTTCTTTGCCGGCCTCGTTTCAGCGTTCGGGTTCCGGGGCGACTACCAGACTGTGCCGCCGCCGCTGCGGCCTTGGGTGGAGCTTTACGGCGGGATCTTCCTGGGCGCCATTGGGGCCTCGTTTTACTTCCTGTGCGCGGTGTTCCCGGCGCGCTCTCCCATTGACCGGCGGCTTCCCTGGCTCAAATGGGCGGCCCTGGCCTTTGGATTGATGAATGCCGGCGAGATGAGCCGCCCCGATGTTTCGCGGCCCTTCGCCACTTTGTCGAGACTCATCGGCCCCCAGGCTGCCGACCAGTTCGACTTCGGCGTCGCGTACGCGTTTCTCGCGCTCGGGCTGGGATCGCTGGCCGCCAACTATTTCTTCGCCGGCGAACCGGAATCGCGCCGCAAGATCCGCGTGATCTTCTGGGGCACCGTGGCCGGCATCGGCCC
>Ga0209039_10000275_pt1 | contig 49512 bp, 41 predicted proteins | sample BogFormECP12_OM1_FD_188238 | JGI IMG/M metagenome (GOLD analysis project Ga0209039, IMG submission 188238) | Bog forest soil microbial communities from Calvert Island, British Columbia, Canada - ECP12_OM1 (SPAdes) (version 2) | ecosystem: Environmental > Aquatic > Freshwater > Wetlands > Bog ...
GATGGAATCGAGATTTTCCCAAAGCACGATGAGCTTGGGGCTGGCGAGTTTGGAAACGCGATCCGGGGGCCATTGGGAATTCACCGGGGGGCTGGGCGTCGGTATTGGTTCTATGGAGCCGACTATGGCCTGGAAGCGCAGATGTCATATCTGAACCAGTTGCAAAAAGTGACGGAGGAAGACTTGACCCGTTTTATCGCCGGGAAGACAATGCCGGCAGAGTTCATACGCCAACCGCGCGCGCCAGAACCTGCGCCACGGCCTTCCATCCCCGGAAAGCAAGAATTTCAGATCCTTGAGCACGTCGGCAAGGCTCGCAAGGTGGGCCGCAATTACGTGACTCGCTGCCCATCGTGCGCCCAGGCCGGCCATGACCGTGGCGGCGACAACCTGGCGATTCGCATCGACGACCCACGGTTTTACAAGTGTTGGGCGGGTTGCACGAAGGAGATGATCCGCAAAGCATTGGGCTGCCCGATTCGATTTCAGCAAAAACCGCAATAGTGGGGGTCATTCATGCCAGCAGAACCAGAGATTGCGCTTCGTCGTGGGCTCAGCCTGCCCCGTCGAGCGGTCCGCCGTTTGGCCCAGGTCGGCATTTTCGCCAAGCCCGACGTGAGTCTCGAACACCAGCATTTGGCGCGGCGCTACGTGATCCGAGGGGTTGAGTCCGGCGGCGCGATCGAAGAGATCGGGCGCTACGTGTCTTTCGTTGGCGATCAGGGGGAGCCATTGACTTACCTTCACCCCATAGACGCAGTCGGGATCAACGGTCTTCACGCGGTGGTGGTGGCGCCGGTGTTAGTGCGCGTAGAGATGTTCCGGGCAGGGCGTACTTGCGAGCTGCTCATTACCAAACACGGGCCTGGCGATTCAGCGGCTGGCAAAAGGCCCGCTCTCGAATCGAGTCTGTTGTTTCGAGGAGTTCATGGGTTCCTCGAAATCGAACCCGGAAAAAAAGGCAAAGAAGCGACGAATTCGCGGCTGCCGGTTTTCTACTCCCGCGGTGGTGAGCCATTGGAGATCCCCCAGGAATTTCGAGCGGCAGTTGAGGCAGTAACCAGGGGAATCCTTTGCGTGGGTTGCAATCACCGTCATTGCTTGGTCCCACCGGCGGCAGCAGGTCTTGCTGCAACGAACTCGGAGGGCGGAACTCTCAGTTCCACAAGAAGTGTGGATGGCGGTCAATCTTTTCAACCTTAATGCAGGGGTGCGCAGAGGTTGGATCAGGCTCTATTAGCGACTCAAAAAGGCGTAGCCGGGAAAGGATTATCTCGTGAAAAAGTTGGCCTGAAACCGCCATTGCCTTGAAAAGGTTCACAGGAGGTTGAGATGTCAGGATCGAACGTAAGAAATGCCGTAATCAACGGCCATGAATCAGAATCCCCCAGCCAGCCCGCCCAGCGAGGCTTGACCTTCAAGCGCTTCTTTACGAAGGCTGGCCAGCATCCCTTCGATGAAATTGATTGGGAGTTGCGGACCGCCTCAATCCAGAACGAAAAGGGCCAAGTGATTTTTGAGCAAGCCTACGTAGAGGTGCCGAAAGAGTGGTCCATGACCGCCACGAACATTGTGGCCTCGAAATACTTCCACGGGAAACTCGGCACGGTGGAGCGCGAGTCGAGCGTCCGCCAGCTTATCAGTCGTGTTACCGACACGATCGCCCGATGGGGCGTGGAGGGCGGCTATTTTCGTTCCCAGGAAGACGCCGAGTGTTTTCAAGATGAACTAACGCACCTTCTGGTTCGCCAGAAGGCGGCTTTCAATTCGCCCGTCTGGTTCAACTGCGGTCTGTGGCAGAAGGATGGCCGCCATTCTGAGGGTGGCGGCTGGTACTTGGACGCCGCCACAGGCAGCGTGAAACAGGCGACCGAGGCCTACCGTCACCCGCAGTGCTCTGCCTGCTTTATCAACTCCGTCCAAGATAACCTCCCCAGCATCCTCGAATTAGCCAAAACCGAAGGGATGCTCTTCAAGTATGGTTCGGGCACAGGCACGAACCTCTCGCCTCTTCGATCCTCCCTGGAAGGGCTCTCGGGTGGTGGCATGGCCTCGGGTCCTCTGTCTTTCATGAAAGGTTTTGACGCCTTTGCCGGCGTCATTAAGTCCGGAGGCAAGACGCGGCGCGCGGCGAAAATGGCAATCCTCAACATCGACCACCCCGACGTCCTCGATTTCATCGAGTGCAAGGCCAATGAGGAGCGAAAGGCCTGGGCGCTGATTGATGCCGGCTACGATTCCTCGCTCGATGGCGAGGCATACGCTTCGATTTTCTTCCAAAACGCCAACAACAGCGTGCGCGTCACAGACGAGTTCATGAGGGCTGTGGCTGAGGACCAGGAGTGGGCTACCCGGAACATCACGACCGGCGAGCCGGCAAAGACCTACCGGGCACGCGACCTAATGCGCAAGATCGCGGAAGCCGCTTGGCAGTGTGGCGATCCTGGGGTGCAGTTCGACACCACCATCAACAAGTGGCACACCTGCAAGGCGACGGGCCGGATCAACGCTTCGAACCCTTGCAGCGAATACATGTTCCTGGATGATTCGGCCTGCAACCTGGCTTCGCTGAATCTGATGAAGTTTCTCCTATCGGACGGGAGATTCGATACTGACGCCTTCTGCCAGGCCGTCGATGTGATGATCACGGCGCAGGAAATCCTCGTCGATAACGCAAGCTACCCGACCGATAAGATTGCTCAGAACTCGCACGACTTCCGCCCGCTGGGCCTTGGCTATGCCAATCTGGGCGCGTTGCTGATGGCGAGAGGCCTGCCTTACGACTCAGAAGGGGCCCGGAGCTATGCAGCCGCGATCACAGCTCTGATGCACGGAGAAGCTTACCTGATGTCGTCGCGAGTCGCCGAGGCGGTGGGGCCGTTTGCGGGCTTCAGTGAGAACCGCGAAGCGTTTCTGGAGGTCATCGCGATGCACCGCAAGGCGCTGGATGATGTCACCGGGTGCGACGTGCCACCGAGCCTCTGGTACGCGAACCAGGAAGTGTGGAAGGAGTGCATGGCCTCGGGCGACCAGCACGGCTACCGCAATGCCCAGGTTACTGTGCTCGCTCCGACCGGCACCATCGGGTTCATGATGGATTGCGACACCACGGGCATTGAGCCCGACTTGGCCCTCGTGAAGTACAAAAAGCTGGTGGGCGGCGGGCTGATCAAGCTCGTAACGAACGTGGTGCACGCGGCGCTCATAAGGCTGGGCTACAGCGAAGAGCAGACCAGCGAGATCGGCAATTACATCAAGGAGAACGAAACGATCGAAGGCGCGCCAGACCTCAAGGCAGACCATCTTCCGGTTTTCGACTGCTCGCTCACGCCCGTGAACGGCCAGCGCTCGATCCACTATATGGGCCACGTGCGAATGATGGCCGCGGTGCAACCCTTTCTTTCAGGCGCAATCTCCAAGACGGTTAATTTGCCCAATGAAATATCAGCCGACAACATCATCGAAGTATTTACGGAGGCTTGGCGTTTGGGCCTCAAGGCGGTAGCGATTTACCGGGACGGCTGCAAGCGAACCCAGCCGTTGAGCACGGGAGATGGAAGGAGGATGCCTGAGATGCGTGAGTCGGAAGTTTCAAGCGATACTTCCAGCGTGCGACCTACGGCACCGGAGATCGTTGAAGGAGCGAAAGCCTATCGGCGAAGGCTTCCGGACGTAAGGAACGCCGTTGTCCATCATTTTTCCGTAGGTGGGCAGGAGGGCTATCTAACCATCGGTTTGTACGAAGATGGCGTCCCTGGCGAAATTTTCATCCGGATGGCCAAAGAAGGGTCAACCGTCTCGGGGCTCATGGATTGTTTTGCCACGGCCGTATCGCTGGCTTTGCAGTTTGGCGTACCACTCCGCGTGCTATGTGGGAAGTTCAGCCACACCCGGTTCGAGCCCAGCGGATGGTCAGGAGTGAAGGAAATCGGCTACGCAAAATCCTTAATGGATTACATTTTCCGTTGGCTTGCCATCAAGTTCTTGCCGAAAGAAGAAATGTCGGTCGCAGACCAGGGCGGGGCGGGTGAAGACGGTCATGAACTGGCGCCGTCTGCAGATCTGGCACCCCAGGTGAACTTGGCACTAACCGGGCATAACGGGGATGGACCGGCCTGCCAGCAGTGCGGTGCCATCATGGTGAGTAACGGCTCGTGCTATCGCTGCCTGAATTGCGGGAGCACGAGTGGGTGCTCGTAGTTACATCGCAAAGGCCTCTGTTTTGTGTTCCGGGACACAACTGGACCGTTAGAAGGTGGGGGGCTTGAGGGACCGGACCCTCCAGCGCCATCTCAAACTATTGATACAGCGCGGGTTTGTCTGCGATGCAGAGGCCGGTGCCACGGACCCCACCAATTACTACGAGCCGGTGCTGTCACAACCGATCACATCTCAACTTGTGCACTCCCCCTATGTGTGAGATCCCATCAGCTGCGATGCTGTAGGCCGCCCCCGAAACCACCCATAGCGGTCCTGAGCACATCACATGCCAACTTTTTTTCACCGGTCGAGAAACTAGAGAACCAACCCGTATTAAAGGGTCGGACGCGGCTTCCTACTATAGCTCTCCATGATTCGGAGTGTGAGGAGAGGTCGGGTGCCCCAGTCCCTTCTACCCGCCGTTTAGCACGCGTCGTTTCCAAGCAAGAACCAAGGCAGGACATCCCGGCCAATCAAAATCGTCCGGAGTCTTCCTGCAAATCCGCAATTCATTTCAGGAGGAAAAACCATGTCAGAAACCAGTACGCTCATTGGCTACGAGGGTAGGACTATCCCCCGGGAAGCGCTCGTCCTCGTTCCCACACCCACGGCAACAGAAACCCACCGCCCCATTCCTCATCACGAGGTTATTCAGGCGCTCGTCGAAACCCTCGGGTTTCGACACATCGGCATCGTGCACGATGAGTACGCAGTGTCTCCGGACGGAATGAAGCTATTCGGCGCCTTGGATCTCGAAACCGAGATCGAGGGATGCCGGTTTTCGATCGGTCTGCGCAACAGCCACGACAAGAGCATGCGGCTAGCGCTGACCGTCGGTTATCGCGTGTTCGTCTGCTCGAACATGGCATTCAGCGGAGACTTCACGCCGGTCCTGGCAAAGCACTCGAAGTCCTTTTCGTTACTGGATGCCATCTCTGTCGGCGTGGATCGCATGCAGAGAAATTTCGAGCCCATGCGAAAGCAAGTGGAAACGTGGCGCCAAACTCAATTAACGGAGGTCACCGCCAAGTTGATCATCTATGATGCCTTCATCGAAGGCGAACTTGATGTCCCCAGGCACTTGGCGCGGCGGGTCCACGATTTGTACTTCGAGCCCCAGTACGAGGAATTCAAAGCTCGTACGGTCTGGAGCCTCTCGAACGCCTTCACTTCAGCCTTTCAGGACCTCGAACCGATCCCACAATTCAAGGCAACCGCGAAACTGGGTAGTTTTCTCGACACTCGATTCAAGCAGAGATTCTGACGGTATCCGCTCACGGGCAGGACTGACGATGATCTTCCTGCCCGGTTGCGTTTTGCTTTAACGAAACGTTCGACTTCTGAAGTGGGCGAGTTGTCAGAAAAAGAACGGAGCACTTCGATGAAAACTGCGAGGCCGCCATTTCCTCTCGGCCGGATTCTTTTCACACCGGGCGCAATAGATGCTTTGATACGTGCCAACCAGGACGTACACAATTTTCTAAACCGGCATATGAACGGTGACTGGGGAGATCTCCCGGATGAAGACAGGGTCGAGAACGAATTCAGCCTTGAGCATGGTTTTCGCATTTTGAGCAGTTACGCCACGGCGGCCGGCGAAAAGCTGTGGGCGATTACAGAAGCGGACCGGTCCGCAACCACGCTGCTTCTGCCCGAGGAATATTAGGGTTGCCCGAGCGTCCCTTCACGCTTGTCCCAGCGGAAACCCAACGGCGAAAGCGGCTCTTGACGATTAGCGCCTGCGGCGCGGCGACCGCGATCCAGAACTCGGGAATGCTGTTGCGGGCGGGCGTATCTCCTATAAAGCTCGGAAACGGTTTCGTGCTTCCTGCCGGGGCGCTGATCGATCCTGCCTTGGCGAAGTTGAGGGTCGACCCGCACCTTTTGGTGAACCACTTCGGGTCCCCCTTGAATGAAGGATTGCCTTCGCCCTTTGAGACCGAAGGTTGATAAGCCTAGTTGTTCTCACCCAAATCGGGCGAAATCCTTTCGCCCGACTAATCTCACGTTCAGCGGTGATTGGCGATAATCACTCAAATGCCGGCGCCTATGGTTAGTTAAGTGATGATCTTTCAGGTGCTTGCAAGACCCGGCTGTCCTAACGCGGTCCTCATTTGACGGGGAAGAAACTCTGTTCTATTTATGGACCAGGGATTCCTCGCCACCTGCCCTCTCAGAGCAGCGCCATAACACACAGGCCAGCGAACACCGGAAGCTTTACGGTCGTAGCCGGCACGTTTGAAACACAGAATGCTGGCTCTAGCGCTCCCGGGGTGGGTGTTTGTGCGGGGAACCGAGGTGAGGTGCATTTATGAGTAGCGGTCCTTATCCAACATTGGGCCAGCAAACGGGGACACGATTCCCACAAGCATCGAATTCCGAAGTCGTCGGCTTCGAACCCACATCCACGCTTGAGCCCGTGGTTGACAGCGAAGAAGCGGCCCGGTTTCTCAACATTAACCCGAAGACTTTGCAGAAAATGGCGCGCAACGGGGATGTGCCTGGGTATCGTATCGGAAAGCTTTGGAAGTTCCGCATCTCCGATCTGGACGGGTGGCTTCGTTCCAAGGTAATCTCGAACTGCCACTCGTGCCGCGAAAACGAAAGGAGATGACCTTTGTTTACGCGGACACGATACCAGTACGGAGGTTTGCGGAAGAAGAAGCGAGCGAAAGGGCCGGATGCGTGGGAGTTTCGGTATTACGAAACCGTCGGCGGATCCCGAAATCGCAAAAGTACGACGATTGGGACTGTCGAACAGTATCGAAACGAGGCTGCCGCGCGGCAGGCTGTCGCAGCACTTCTTCTGAAACTCAACTCGGAGGCTCCACATATCGGAGCAGTGACGTTCGCTGCGCTTATTGACAGGTACGTCGAGGAGGAGTTGCCAGAGCGGTTCTCGACGCGAATCTCTTATCTGTCGATGGTGAACTCGCACATCCGGTCCAGGTGGGCCGACTTTCCCCTGGACAAGGTTAAGCCGATGGCCGTTGAAGAGTGGTTACGACAATTGCCGTTGGCGCCGAAATCCAGGGCCAACATACGGAGTCTGATGTATTCGGTCTTCAAGTGCGCCGAGCGGTGGGAGCTCATCGAGATGGGGAAGAACCCCATCGCTCTCGTACGCGTTAAGGATTGTTCCAAGCGTCTCACAACTCCTCGTGTGCTGACGGTGAAAGAGTATTGCGCGCTGCTTCCACACCTCAAAGAACCCTATCGTACGATGGTCATTGTCGCCCAATGTCTCGGTCTGCGAGTCAGCGAGATCGTGGCATTGAAGTGGGGCGACTTTGATTTTCAAAACCTGACCCTCCTAGTTCAACGCAGCATTGTTCACGGCCGAATGGGCGCCGTGAAGACGGAATACTCACGCGACATTGTTCCGCTCGATCCTCAATTGGTTTCGGTGTTACAAGACTGGCGGCAGCGAGGACCGTTCAGAGGGGAAGCGGATTGGTTGTTTGCGAACCCGCGAACGGGCAAGCCTTACCATCAAGAGCAAATCCAAAAGAAGCATCTGAAGAAGGCAGCGATTGCCGCCGAGATTGGGCCAGAGATAGGCTGGCACACGTTCCGACACACCTATCGTTCTTGGCTCGACGCATCGGGCGCTCCGCTTAAAGTGCAGCAGGAGCTGATGCGCCACGCCAGCATCATGACCACGATGAATGTCTATGGAAAGGCCATGCCGAGTATCAAGCGCGAAGCGAACAGCAAGGTCGTTAGCATGGCGCTGGCGAAAGAAAAAAAGGGAGCCGATTGAGGCGGCTCCCTGAGCGATTTCTTCTTATTGGGGGTTTTTGGGGGTTTATCGTCCTTCCCTGTTTCCCCGTAACTCTATGATGGCTTTGGTTGCGGGGGCTGGATTTGAACCAGCGACCTTTGGGTTATGAGCCCAACGAGCTACCAGACTGCTCCACCCCGCAGGATCATCATAACGGATTATTGCCTTAAAGACAATGAGGGATTTTTCTAGAAGGATTTTTCTAGACAAGGGTCTTTCCCAGAACAATCGTTTATGGCGCGGCCCCTGTGCTAGAATTATCTATCCGAATAGATGTTTACGAACACCGGGACTTGCTATGCCAAAGCTCCCCAAGCCCGCTCCGAAGCACTTTGCCGTCAACCGGCAGGCGCAGCATTTGTACCATCTCTTGGAAAGGTTTGAGGCGGGTGTGGAGTTGACGGGCACGGAAGTGAAGTCGGTTCGCGAAGGGAAAATCAATCTCAAAGACAGTTATGTGGACGTTCAGAAGGGCCAGGCTTGGTTGATCGATTGTCACATCAGCCCGTATACGTCGGGGAGCTATGCCAATCACGATCCGCTTCGCGACCGGCGTCTTTTGCTCCATCGCCAGGAGCTGGATAAGTTGGCGGGCCGCGTTCAGGAAAAGGGATTCACTCTGGTTCCGACCCGGGTTTATCTGAAAAGAAATCTGATTAAGTGCGAGATTGCCCTGGCGAAAGGCAAAAAGGTTTACGACCACCGTGAGACCTCGCGGCAGCGCACCATCGACCGGGAAGCGCAACAGGATATACACGAACACCGGCGACGGCACCAATAAGTGCGGGGGTTAGGGATCAGGGGTCAGGGATTGGATATCCCGAATGCGGCATTGCGAGCCCCGGAATTGGATTTGCCATGTTAAACACCAACCACGACGCCCGAATCCCCGATACCCAATCCCTAATCCCTAGTTTCCCAAGGAGTTTCAAATCGTGAAGACAGAATTCCGGGCCGACCCACTAGCGCAACTTTCCACCTCAGCTCTCGTCGCTTATTGCTTCGAAGATGCGCCTGCCTCCAGTGGCACCGTGGATCGATTGCCGGTGGAAACGCGCAAGCTGTTGCAGCAATTGCAAACCGCGGGCGAACTCACGGGCAAGGCGTTTGAATGCACGCCCCTGGGTTGGCCGGCGGGGATGGCCGTGTCCAAGCTGTTGGTGGTGGGGGCCGGCAAGCGAGAAAAATTCAACGAGACGCTCCTCCGCCATCTGGTGGGGGCTGCGGTCCGGAATTTGCGCTCGCGCGGGGTGCGAGAAGTAGCTTGGATTCTTGGTTCCACTGAACCGGGCGCGGTGGCTGCCATCGCGGAAGGGGCTCTGGTGGCCGATTATGACGCGGATCGCTACCGGACCGAACGCAACGGTGAGAAGGGAATTGACAATCTATGGCTGGCGACGGGTGGTGATGCACTGCCGGGAGAGGCGGAAGCGGCCCTCCGTCGCGGCAGCATTCTTGGCGAGGCCCAAAATTTCACGCGTGCGCTTGTCAATGAACCCTCAAATTACATGACCCCCGCAAAACTGGCAGAGCGGGCAAGCGAGATGGCCGCGCACTTCGGCCTGAATTGTGAAGTGCTGGGGCCGCAAGAAATCCAGGATCTGAAAATGGGCGCATTCTGGGCGGTGGCCCAAGGGAGCCAGGAACCCTCCAGGCTGATCGTCCTCCGCTATTCGCCTGAGGACGCACCGGAACAGCCCGTCGTCGGGTTAATCGGGAAGGGGATTACCTTTGATAGCGGCGGCATCTCCATCAAGCCCAGCGAAAACATGCACGAAATGAAAACGGACATGGCGGGTGGCGCTACCATGCTCGGCGTCATGCAGGCGATTGCACAGCTCAAGCCGCGCGTCCGCGTTACGGCGCTGATCCCGGCGACGGAGAACATGCCCAGCGGCAATGCCTACAAGCCCGGCGATGTGATCACTTCGATGTCAGGAAAGACCATCGAAATCCTCAATACCGATGCCGAGGGCCGCCTGGTGCTCGCCGATGCCCTGACTTACGCAAAGCGGCTCGGCTGCACGGTACTAATTGACGCCGCGACCTTGACGGGCGCCGTCCTGGTGGCGCTCGGAACCTTCACCACCGGCGTCTTCGGATGGAACAAGGACTGGGTGGATCGCGTATTGGCCGCTGCCAACGTGGCGGGAGAGAAGATGTGGCAACTGCCAGTGGACGATGACTACCGGGAGCTCTACAAGAGCGCGATCGCCGATCTCGCCAATACCGGCGGCCGTTACGGGGGAGCGATTACCGGCGCCATGTTCATCGGGGAATTTGCCGGCGACACTCCCTGGGTACATCTGGATATCGCGGGCACCCGCTGGGCAAACGAGGAGAAGCCTTACCGGGCTAAAGGGCCCACTGGACACGGCGTGCGCACACTGGTGCAGGTCTTGACAAATCTCTCCACGTAAGACGTCGCATTCGCACCTTGCCCATGCTCGGTCACGGGCGGGACACGCGTGCCGCTTCTCGCTCACATCCGGTCGGGAATCTCGATGCCCATGTGTTCGGTGGCAAGGGTCAGGGTGCGCTCCGCGAGGTAAACGAGGTATAGCAGGAACTGTTGGCGTGAAGGGTCTGGCTCGCTCAGTATGTGGAAATGGTGATAGAAATTGTTAAAGGCCTGCCCAAGGCGGAACGCATACTTGGCCACAACGGCGGGCTCTTCGCTCGTAATGGCTAGCGCCACCATGGTCTCCAGTTGGCCGGCCAGCAAGGTTAGCTCCCAGAACGCCGCGCCATCCTCCCCCTTGAAAAAACCCTGCAATTGTTCGGGGGTGAGGGCTCGGGACAAGTGCGCGGGCTCGAATTCCGGGCTTGACTCCTGGAACTTGCGAAAAATATTCCGCGCCCGCACGATGCTGTATTGCAGGTAAGGTCCCGTTTCACCTTCGAAGGCCAAGGCCTCCTTGAAATCAAAGGCGATGATGACGCGCCGCGAGAACTTCAGCAGGAAGTAGCGCAGCGCGGCCACAGCGATCTTGCGCGCGTAGTCCCGCACCTCGGCGGGCTCCTGCGTCATGTTGCGCGAGCTCACTTCCGCGGCGGCGCGGGCGATCAGCGTATCAATCAGGTCATCCGCTTTGACCCCCTGGCCTTTGCGCCCGGAAACCTCCACGTAAGGACGCTGGCGGTCTTCGTCGCTGAGGGCGATTCCCATTTCCTCGGCGCAGCGCGAGGTGAGCCCTACGACTTCATAAGCGAAGTGGTGGAGGTTTGCGGCGCGCTCGTGGTAACCGAGCGTGTGGAACGCGGCCTTGACGATGTTCTGGAGATAGGATTGGCGCGTATCAATCACCGCATAGGCGGCGCTGGCATGGCCGAAGGGCGGGGCGTCGGCCTGTCCGTCGACGGTGGTGCGCCACACCCAACGGCCGTCGGGATAGCGGTAGAAGGGGTAGTAGCCAAAGTCTTTTCCCAGCAGGGCAAACTTCCAGAGATGGTAGGCAATGTCCTTGCCGACGTAAGTCACCGTCCCGTTGGAACGCACGATGATCTTGATGTCGTCCGCTTCTGGTGTCTCGCCGTCCCCCTCGGCCGAGGAGTCCGCGAGATCCATCACCCAACAGCCCGCATTCTTGCCCGCGTCTTCGAAGCGAACGGCTTGTTTTTCCTTGAGCAGCTCGAAGGCGGATTTCCAGAACTGAAGTTTCAGGATTTCGCTTTCCTGGGCCAGCAAGTCGTACTCGATATTCAGGCGCAACATCGTTTCCAAATGGGTGCGAACAATGGCGGTGGAAATCAGCTCCGCCATGGCCGCGGTTTCGCCGTGGCCTTCTTCGATATCCTTCAGGGCGTCGGCGCGCCATTTCAGAGCTTCCTTGTCCTCCTCATATAACTGGAAGACGCGCGCGTAGAGGTCCCAGCAGTAGTAGTCGAAGCGCTGCCATGTGCTGTGGACCAGAGCTTCCACTTCATTCAGCGTTTTCTTTTCCAGGTGGAGAAAGCCTACGACCACGTCCGCCACCTGGACGCCTGTGTTGTCAATGTAGTTTTGTACTTCGACGTTCTCGCCACAGAAGCGCAGCAGGCGCACAAAAGTGTCGCCCAGGACGGCGTTGCGGAGATGGCCGATGTGCGCAGCCTTGTTGGGATTGATGCTGGTATGTTCCACCAGAATCCTGCCGCGCGCGGTTTCTGTAGGACCAGACGGCGTTCGGCCCGCGGTTGAGGCCTCCCGCAGGGCAAACAGCCGCGCGGCGGTTTGCGCGCGAGCGAGGTGAAAATTCAGATAGCCGGCCCCGGCCACGGTGACGCGCTCCACTCCTTCCAGCGAGGAAACGAGCGGAACGAGCTGTTCGGCGATTTTGCGGGGTGGCTGGCGCAACTGCTTGGCCAACTCAAAACAGCCGGCCAGAGAGATGTCGCCCATTTCCAGGTTGGGAGGCGAGTCCAGCGCGGGCGGGGCAACTTCCAGATGGAACGCCGCGCGCACCGCCTCCACAAACTTAGACTGTATCCTTTGCTGGATGTCGGGTAACAAAGAGCACTCCCTGTTCTGCTGTCGTTGGATGCGGCTCCACCGGGAAAGCTTCGAAACGCCCTTGCGGAGCAAGCCGTGATTGCTGCGGTAAATATGGAATTATAGCAGAGCCACCTGGGCTGGGGAGAATCCGGCAGTGGCACGGGCATCCTGCCCGTGTCTGGAGTTTCTACATTTCTGATGAGGGGTTCCAACCCGCGGTGTTAGCTAGTTACGGGGAGTGGCCCTAGGGGAAGCTGTTCATGAGCTTCTGACTTGCCATCGTCGATGCCTATGTGCGAAGCACCTTGGAGTGCGGCGGCTCAACGCCGCACTCCAAGGTGCTTCGCACAACTATTTCAAGACAGCAGCCCTAAGTGAGACGGACCTACAGGACAGGTCCGCGCTACTCCTACTCCGAGAATGTGTACTTGCAGGCAGCCCGCTTTTCAACTACCCTTCGTCAAACGGAAGGAGGCATCATGATTCGATTTCGCTTATCGGCTTGTGCCAAGGGCAGTGATCGCTTTGAACGGCTCCGGGCAATGTGGGGGTGGCTGGCCGCTCTTGCCGGATGCATGATTCTGGCAACGCTGATGGCTGCGTCGCCGGCGTCGCTGGGTGACTTCGAAGATGAAACCGATGTCGGCGGGCCTCTGCGCGCGGGTTCCGCAACGTTTGACGCCTCAACCGGTGAATACCGCATCACGGGTGGCGGCGCGAATATGTGGGCGCAGCAGGATGCGTTCCATTTCCTTTACCGGCAGGCTTCCGGAGATTTGACTTTGACCGCCAGTGTCCATTTTCCCCATGCCGGCGGGAACGAGCATAAGAAGGCGGGTTGGATGGTGCGGCAGAGTTTGGGCCCGAGTGCACCTTACGCTGACCTGGTGGTACACGCGAGCGGACTCACCAGCTTGCAATATCGCCTTGTCGAGGGTGGCCCCACGCAGGAGATTCAGTCGAAGATCTCTATGCCCGAAACCACCAGGCTGGTCCGCCTGGGGAACACGTTTTCGCTGTGGGCGGCGCGCCCTGGAGGAGCTATGGAGATGGCCGGGTCGGCGGAAGTCCCCTTGCACGACCCCGTGTATGTGGGTCTGGCGGTGTGCGCTCATGATGCCGATGCGCTGGAAGAGGCCACGCTTTCGGGCGTGAGCATGCTCGGGGGCAAGATGGAAGAGGATCGCGACGTGCCCGTGGAAAGCCGCTTGGAAGTGATCTCTCTGGACGGGAGCGAGCGGCGCATCGCCTACCGTGCCGATGACCGCTTTGAGGCGCCCAACTGGTCGCGCGACGGAAAGTTCCTGCTCTTCAATCGTGGCGGGCGGCTCTACACGCTGCCCGTAGGAGGCGGCGAGCCGAAGCTGCTGGAAACGGGCGACGCCATTCATTGCAACAACGACCACGGATTTTCACCCGATGGCAAGTGGCTCGCCATCAGCAATTCACCCAGCGGGCCTTCACTGGTTTATGTCCTCCCGGCCGGTGGAGGGCAGCCGCGCCAGGTGACGATGCGCGGACCGTCTTACTGGCATGGCTGGTCTCCCGACGGCAAGACGCTGACGTTCTGCGGCGAGCGGCACGGCAACTTTGATGTCTACACGATTCCCGTCGAAGGCGGCGAGGAACGGCGGCTGACGGACGCGCCCGGCCTCGACGACGGTCCGGATTATTCGCCGGATGGCCAGTACATTTACTTTAACTCGGAGCGTACGGGCTGGATGCAGCTCTGGCGCATGAAGCCCGATGGAACCGCCCAGGAGCAAGTGACCCACGACGATTACGCCGACTGGTTCGCTCACCCTTCGCCCGATGGGAAGTGGCTGGTGTTCATTTCTTTCGATAAGCACGTGAAAGGACACCCGCCCAACAAGGACGTCACGCTGCGCCTCATGCCCACCGACGGCGGTGAGCCGCACGTGCTGGTGAAGCTCTTCGGAGGGCAGGGAACCATGAACGTGCCGTCCTGGTCGCCGGATAGCAAGCATCTGGCCTTCGTGAGTTATCGGTTGCTTAAGCCCTGAGTGTCTGGTTATAAGGAGGGAATCAATGTCCAGCGTTACGTCCATCATGGCGGAGCTAAAAAAGAAGGGCAGCGAAAAGACGCGCAAGATCTATGCGCGCCATGGCATGGCGGCAGTGCCCATGTTTGGGGTGAGCATGGCGGACCTCAAGGTCATCGCCAAAACGATCAAAGGACAGCAGGCACTCGCTTGCGAACTTTACGAAACGGGCAATCTGGACGCCATGTACCTTGCCGGGCTGGTGGCGGACGGATCGCAGATGAGCGAAAAACAGGTGAACGAGTGGGCCGAGAGCGCGGCGAATATGCAGATGATTGCCGAATACACGGTCCCCTGGGTGGCGGTTGAGAATGCCCATGCCCGCGAGTTGGCGCTAAAATGGATCGCGTCAAAAAAGGAACACGTCGCGTCTTGTGGTTGGTGTACGTATGCCGGGATCGTCGCAACAAGAGCGGACGAGGCATTGAACCTTTCGGAAATTGAGGGCCTTCTTGGCATGGTGGCAAAGGGAATCGAGGGTGCGCAGAATCGCGTCCGGCACACCATGAATGGCTTTGTCATCGCGGTTGGAACTTATGTGAAACCCTTGCTAAAAAAAGCGAAGGCGGCGGCCCAACAGATCGGCACCGTGTCGGTGGACATGGGCGACACGGCGTGCAACGTGCCACTTGCCACGGCGTACATCGAAAAGATAGAAGCCGCCGGCCGCGTGGGGAAGAAGCGAAAAACGATCCGATGCTAGCCCGGAAACACATCAGCAAGCGTAGCGCGGAGCCCCGTTTTGGGGCCCGCGGCTTTCTGTTTCAAATCCTCGCGTTTTCATTCGGCTGGCCAAAGCATACCATGGAAAAGGACCGAGCGTAGGCAAGCCGCATAGCGGCGTCATAATGTGGCCCACGGCGAAAGCCGTGGGAAGAGAGGGAGCGGTAATGACTTCTTAAGCCCCGGTAGGGGCGATAGCATCACGACGGACTGAACGGTTTCCTGATGTCGCCACTCCCGTGGCTCACCCTGTATCCTGAGCTGCGCAATCCCACGGCTGGTGCCGTGGGCCACATTATTCCGGCACTCTCGTGGCTCAGACCACTATTCTTGGGGTTCCGCGATTTCCCGAAGCGTTTCCCGGCAGCCCGCGAAGCGGGCGGAAGGTCGTAGCCCATAGCGTGAGCTATGGGTGAAGGGTTCGATTGAAGTTCCCGCGAGCCCCGTAGGGGCGAAAGGATCATTAGTTGCGGCGATTTTACATCGTCACGCCTGTGCGGCAGCCCAAGAAGGATGCCATTGCGACATTGCCTTTAGCCGTGATTTCCGTCGCCCCTTGCGGGGCTCGCGCTGGATGGGGGGGCCGAATTTCCCGTGGCTTGCGCCATGGGCTACGATCTTCCGCGGGCTGGCGAGCGGTTCGCGAACCGCCCCTACGACGCGCTCGGAAATTGGCGATCCTGATGTGCTACCGTTTCCTACCCGTAGGAATTTGGAAGAATAATCAGACAGAATTTTCCAATCTTTAACATCTCCGTAGGCCTCTCCCACGATCCTGGCCACCAACGTGTTAGCCTACAGCGTGGAGAACTGTGTCGGGGGGAAAGCGCGCAGTATGGGGTTAGGTGTTAGGTGCCAAGTGTCGGGTGTCAGCCTAAGTGGCTAGTGGCTAGCCACCGACCGCCGCTCCGTGGAGGTTTTCATGTCCCCGGTCAAGGGAGTAGGCAGATAGCAGTAAGCAGTAGGCTGAGAGCTGACGGCTGGCCCCTAGCAACTGACCACGATCCACTAACCACTATCCACTGCCCTTGGAGGTTCGCATGTCGCTGATGAAAAGACCAACAATGACCAAGAAAAGAGTCGCCGCCAATCAGGCGAACGGGAGGCGGTCGCATGGCCCCGCCACTGCCGAGGGGTGCGCGCGGATTCGCGAGGCCAACACCCGCCACGGGTTTTACTCCCAGGCGGAGGCCGTGGCGCTCGCCTTCCTGGGTGAGGACCCCGCCGAACTCGAGTGCCTGCGGAAGAATCTTCACGACGGCTTGCAGCTTCCCAGCGCCATGGCGAAGGAACTGGCGGAGCATTTGGTCGAGGTCGTTTGGCGGTGGAAGCGCGCCGGCCGCATGCAGGAGGGCTACGCGCTGCGGCTGGCCAAGGATGCGAACCTGACTCGCGAGGGCCGGCTGCATGCGCAGATGATGCGCCTCGAGTTTACGGCGGAGACTTTGCGGCGGCTCGCCCAATCGGTGGCGCGGGAGGATTACGTCACCACTCCCGCCAACCTGGAGACGATGAAGAACCTGCACCAGGAGAGGGCATTGAAGGACATGGGGGAAATCGCTCTCGCCCTGTTCTACCAACTTCAGGTGCCGGGCGCGGACGAGAGCGGACTCGATCCCGAAGAGAAGGCTCGCAGGCTCGTCGCCCAAGCCAAGGAGATCTTTGGTATCGGTACGACCGCCCCGTTTGCGCCCCCAACGAACGCCGCGCCGGATTCCACCCAAGTCCAGGAAAGCCAGCCGGTCCGATTCGTGGACTCCGAGGGAGTCCCTCCGGCTCCAGGAAGCGGAGAGGCGGAGGTTACCCAGGATGACAATCATGTGCGATATCCCAGGATCACGGCGGCGGAATGGGAGGCGCGCGAGCGACCGCGCCAGCTTCTGAAAAATATCCTTAAGCGGCAGGTAGAAATTTGCGAGGCGCAGCGCATGGCCACTTATCCCTGCTAGGCCTGAATGTTAATGAAAACAAACGTCTTGCATGAGGTCAGTCGCGGCTGGTCAAACGCAGGATGATCCCGATGACCACACCGGTAGTCAGGCTTATGGCGAGGAACCATCGGGCCTCGGGAAGGGAAAGCAGAGTCGTGACGACCACTCCAACGGCAGAGACAAGCCCCATTGCCCCCTTAACGGGAATCTTGTGCATGGTTATTCCGGGATGCATCGCCTTCTCCCTCCTTGCTAGAAGTGTCCCACCGTCTCCCAGGGTCAGTCAAGTTGTCTTTTTTAAAAATGCACAACTACCTGCCGGGGCCGCCAGGGTTCCGTCAAAGTTCAATGGGGTCCGAAAAGACCCCTTATCTGCCCTCCTCCGTCGGGCACCCTCTCCCCAGGGAGAGGGCTGTCATTTCTATTTCTATCCCTCTCCCTTGGGAAGAGGAGGGACGGCAAGGCGGAGGGGGCCCCACGTTTGCGGGTGGGGATGAGGGATTTAGAACTTGGCCGCGGAGGCAGCGGGGGGCGCCGGGGTACCGACCGCTTGCAAGATCCGTTCCTGTTGCGCCGAGAGCCACTGCTCGACCTGGCGGCCCACTTCTTCGGCCACGCGCTCGATTTCCCTCGCTTCATCCGTTAGTCCCGCGTAGGAGCGCAAATCTTTGGCGGCTTGCTCAAACTGGAATTGGCTACCCGCACGCGCCATGAGTCGGCGCACGCCGGGCGAAGAAGTGGTTTGGACGATATCTAAGCGCTCGTCGTCGGGAAAGCGCCCCTGGGAACAGGGTTGGCACGGAGATCGAGAGGTTGGTTTCACTCGCCACCATCGATGACCTTTGGGCCGAGCACCTCGCCGCCATCACTGAACTTCGCGAAGGAATTCACTGGGTTGAATGGGGTGGCCATGTGCCGTTGCACGAGTATCTTAAAGAGGTCCACAGACGCTTCCAAGATTTGCAGGCGCGAGTCCCCGAGGAGATCTCGAGGCGCTTGGCGGAGGCGGAAACCGGACGGACCGATCCCACCCGCCGCGGCGCAACTTGGAAATACCTGACGACCGACCAGCCTTTTGGCATCTTGAGCGAACGCTTCGCTCGCGGCTTAGTGCGAAAGTTTGGGCCGCGCCGCAAAAGGGCGTAGCGCCATCGTTTTTTGGAGGTCTGCAGTCCGTCCGCGGTTGGCAACAAAAAGCCTTGGACCGCCCGAACCGGTCCACGCTACGCTTGCTACGCGTTGCTTCCGATGCTGCTGGCTTTGTCACCTTTCACTGACCCTTGCCCCTTAACCTCCACGATGTGCTTGTGTTTCCTTTTATGGTGCTTCGTCTTTTTCACGTGCGCCTTCTTCGCGTGCTCATCAGCGCCTTGGCCTTTTGCCGGATCGCCAGGTTGAGCGAGCGCCCGCGTGGCCAGCGAGAAAACAATCACGATTGCAAACAGCAGGCTGAGTAATTTCTTCATCGGGTCGACAACCTCCTTTTAGGGATCCAACTGCCTTATACCACTGAAGCAAGGTTGTTTCATATAATAATTCTTGACCGTGGAGATATAGTAGGCTACAATTTTCGAGGTGAGATAGCCTGGCGGCCCTTGGTGCATCCGCGATTCTTCCACACGCGACACGGGGACGCTCAGGATCGGGGATCCCAAAGGCCCCCCGAATGCCAGAATGTATCAGAAACAAAAGGGGATAGCCGTGAGCAGAGAAAGCCCTCATAGATATATGTTATCGGAATCAAAAGACTTATTTTATACCTGGGTGATTCATTTAAAAAAAAGGGGAACAAAAAAGTGAACGTATCACTCAAAATATAAAGAAAACAAAGCGGATAAAAAATTGACTTGGATCAAATTCCCCACTAGGCCAGAATGTTTATGATAAATAAGCTACTTATCCATGTGAGGCCAGAATGTTATTGAAAGGAAAGAAGAAAGGCGTTGGAAATTTTGAATTCTGAATTATGAATTGTGCTGCAACCCGGCTCATTTTTGCTCAGGTGGCGGGTGAGCCGTGGGGATGAAAAGCAAATGGCCCAATGATCCGATCTTCGACCGCTATCATGAAAATTAATGCGCCGAACGCACCTTGGAGTGCGGTAGCGGCAGCTACCGCCTTTCTTCCTCCCACTTGCACATTTGCCGAATGGCCCGAAGGTGGAAGGCGGTAGCTGCTGCTACCGCAATCCAAGGCGCTAGGTGCATTTTCATCGCCGATGGTGCGACGCGGGCGCAAGGGCGTCTATGCTAAAATCATCCCTTGGCTTGAGGTCGGTCGAAAGCCCATTGTCCCTGGGGTTCAGGACGGAAGCGCGTTGACAATTCATTTCCCATTCCGCCGGTGCGCCGTCACGTGTCTCGCCATGACGGCCTGCGTGCTCGGCCTGGTTCTCGAACCTGCCGCGGGTTCTTCCGTCAAGCTTCCTTCGACCGATATCCACGAAGTGAAACTCGATAACGGCCTGCGCGCGCTGATTGTGGAGACGCACGACGCGCCGGTGATTGACGTGCAGGTTTGGTATCACGTCGGCTCGAAGAATGAAGTTCCCGGCAGGACGGGTTTCGCCCACTTCTTTGAGCATTTGATGTTCGACGGGACGAAGAACCTCGCCTCCAACGAATTCTCCGACTACATCATTCGTTCCGGCGGGACGGACAATGCTTACACCACCGAGGACACCACGGTTTTTTGGGAGACGGTGCCCAGCAACATGCTGCCCGTGGTGCTGTGGCTGGAAGCGGACCGCATGCGCAATTTGGAAATCAACGAGAAAGTCTTTAACAACGAACGGCAAATCGTGGAGGAGGAGCGCCGCCTGCGCTTTGACAATCCTCCTTACGGCACCGTGGTGGAAACGCTTTACGACCATGCCTACACGGTTCATCCTTACCGGCATATGACGATTGGCAGCATGGAGGACCTGAACCACGCCAGCACCGCGGACATCCAGGATTTCTATGACACGTACTACGTTCCCAACAACGCCACGCTGCTGATTGTGGGCGACGTCGACTGGCGCCAAGCCGCCGTGGCGGTGCAGAAGTATTTGGGGGAGGTCAAGGCGGGGAATGGACGGAGCCCGAACGCAATTCCTCAGGAGCCCGCGCAACAGGCCGAGCGCGTGGTCAAGATGAATTTGGAGGTGGCGCTCCCGGCCTTCGTGGAGGGCTATCACATGCCCGCCGACGGCACTCCGGACGCTTACCCCTTGCGCCTGGCTTCCAAGATTCTGTCGGACGGCGAGAGCTCGAGGATTTACACTAGGCTGATCTACGACCGGCAGATCGCCGTGCAAGCGCAGAGCACCGGAAACTTTACCGAAGACCCTAACCTGTTTTTTGTTTTTGCGGTCATGAACGGCGGACACTCTCCCGCCGAGGGCGAGACGCAAGTGGAGGCCGAGCTCGCGCGGCTTAAAACCGAACTTGTTTCCGCCGCCGATCTGGAGAAGGCCAAGAATCAAATCCTCCGCGATTTCATCCTCAGCCGCCAAACCGCGCAGAGCCGGGCGGAGGAGTTGGGATACGCGGCGGTGGTTCTGAAAGACCCGGGATTGATCAACACGGAACTGCAACGCTTTCTTGACGTCACCGTGCAGGACATCCAGCGCGTGGCCAGGAAGTATTTTGTGCCGGAAAACAAAACGTTGGTCGAGGTTTATCCCAGGAAAGATGCGGAGAAGGATGCGGGAGAAAAGGCCGCACTGGAAACCCGGAAGGCAGTGGGCAGTGGGCAGTAGGCAGGTGGCAGAAAGCGGTTTTTTCGTAAGGCATGAAGGGGAAGGGAAGAGGCGGGTGAATCGGGACACGGGATCCGGGACACGCGACACGGGGCTCGGGATTAGGGAGTCGGGACACGGGGGGCCTATTCGCGATTCGAGAGGCGCTGGATCAGCGGATTCCGGAATTCGGAGTTTTGCCCGATTCCCCAATTCCGAGTCCCGTGTCGCGTGTCCCGTGTCCCGTGTCCCGAGCATTGCGTGTTTACTTCTGCTTTGTCTCGCGTTGCCGGCGCCAGCGCGGGATTTCCCTCCCGACGTGCCGCCGCCCAAGCCCATCGTGATTCCCGCGCCGGCCATTCAGACGCTCCCCAACGGACTTCAGGTGGTGGTGGTGGAACGTCACACCCTGCCGCTCATCACCCTGCGGCTGGTGGTGAAGTCGGGCGCCGAATGCGATCCCCCCGGCTTGGAGGGAACCGCGGCTCTGGTGAACGGTTTGCTGACGGAAGGCACGGCGCGCCGGACCTCCCGCGAGATTGCCGAGGCCATCGATTCTGCCGGGGGAGTTGCTGAGAACGATGTGGAATGGGATAGCTCCTACCTCAGCTTGAGCGTTCTGACCGACCGCACCGACCTGGCCTTCGACCTGGTTAGCGATATGATTGCGCACCCGGCTTTCGAGGCCCCGGAAATCGAGCGCCAGCGGAAGCAAACCCTTTCGGGTTTGCAAGTAGCCCAGGGTGATCCGGCGTACCTGGCGGACATGGCCGCCCAGAAGTTGATTTTTTCCGGCACGGCCTACGGGCATCCTGAAGACGGTACACCGCAGTCCGTGGCGCGTATTACCGCCCAGGATTTGAGCAACTTCCACCGGCGGTACTACCAGCCCGCCAACTGCATCCTGGCCATCGTCGGCGACATTACGGCGGAGGAAGCGGTGGCGCTTGCGGCCCGGTGTTTTTCGGGGTGGAAGAATGGCCGCGAACCCGCCACGGCGCCCTCCGGCGATCCTACCCCCTACGCCGAACGCCGCGTGGTGGCCATTGACAAGAGCGACGCCGTGCAGACGGAGATTCGCATCGGCAGCCTCGGCGTGTCCCATGATAACCCTGATTATCTGGCCCTCAGCGTGGCCAACGAAATTCTGGGGGGACCGTCGGAAAACCGCCTGTTTAAAGCTCTCCGTACTCGCCAGGGATTGACTTACGGGGCTTCCAGCGACCTCGTCTGCCGGCGCCATCTGGGCGCCTTGATCGCCAAGACGAATACTCGCACCCCGGAGACCTGGAAGAGTGCGCACATCGCGCTGGAGCAGGTGCAAGGGATTCAGGATCACGGCATCAATCGCCAGGAATTGGAAACGGCGCAGAGCTACCTGGTGGGGCACCTCGCCCTGGAGTTCGAAACCTCCGACAACGTGGCCAGCAAGGTTCTGGAACTGATCCAGGATGGGCTGCCACTAGACTATTGGAACCATTATCCGGAGAAGATCCAAGCTTTAACCACCGACGCGATCGGCGCTGCCGCCCAGCGCTATTTTGACACTGAGCACGACGTGATCGTGCTCGTGGGGAATATCTCAGACTTCAAGAAAGACTTGAAGAAGCTCGGCCCCGTCCGCGTTATCCCTTTGAGCGACCTGGACTTCGGATCACCGAGCCTGGTGCGGGGGGCGGGCAAATAGACCAGCCCGAAAGGAGTTCTGTCGCCCGACGGGCAGGGAAGTCGGCAATGCAGTTAACCTGGGTTTCTGGCAACGGGCCTGGAACGGTTGAATGCGAAGCTTTGGAGTGCGGCAGCTTGCTGCCGCTTTCCTCCCCGCGAGCTTGCTCGCGGGAATTTCAACCGAGGGCACAACTCGCAGCCAGCGAGCTGGCTGGCGGCAAAGCGGCAGCAAGCTGCCGCACTCCAAAGCGGGCTGCGCCCGCCCCTTGCCCTCCGTAGCCCATCACGTGACCTATGAAAAAAGGCCTTCAAGTTCTTCTCGGGTTGACCCTGCTCGCCGCCCTGGCGGAAGGCCTCGTCCTGATTCGCATTCGAATTGACCCATGGCGCTCGGCGGCTCTACTGGAAAGTGTGGCGCTGCTGCTGGGTGCGTTTGTGGGGCTGACGCAAACGGCGTTCGTCAAGCAACTACGCCAGTGGGCCTTTGCGTCGCCGTGGCTGGCCGTGGGCCTACCAATCTTCCTTCTCATTCCATACCTCATTTTTGGATTGGGAACGGGGACCTTCTCAGTACTTGCACTAGGGAAATTGGCCGCTTACATTCTGATTCCAACGACTCTACTGATGCCCAATCGGCTGCACCTTAGCGAAAAGTGGCTAATTGTGGGCCTGCCGATTCTCCTTCTCGTTTCTTACCTCGTTCTTGAATTGGGAACGGGGAACTCATCGCTGCTCGTCATCGTGAAAATACTAGCCTACATTTTGGTGCCGACCGCTTTGCTGCTGCCCGACCGTCTGCACCACCGCGAAAACCTGGGCTGGCGCGACGTGGCGGCCATGCTGGCGCTGGCCGTCCCGGTCTCCGCGGGTTGGTTGCAGGGAATTTGGAACTGGCCGCAGGATCTTCATGTTTTCCGCCCCATTTTCTGCGTGCTGGTGGGCGGCTATGCCTTCATGGTGCTGCGCAACCTGGAAGGCGTGGGGTTTCGCCTGCTATGGAGAAAGGGTGACGTTTGGGACGCCTTGCTGAACCTGCTGGCGTTTACCCTGCTGGCGATCCCGCTGGGCATCACTTTAAACTTTATCCATCCGCATTCCACCGCGTCGCTTTCGAACATTCGCGGTCTGGGACCCGCGGCGACCTTTTTCTTCACGTTTGTCGGCATCTACCTTACGGTGGCCATTCCGGAGGAGATGCTTTTCCGGGGAATCCTGCAAAACCTCCTGGTACGCACCATCTCCAAGGGGCCGCGGGGGCTTTACGGCCTGCTGATCGCCTCGGTGGTGTTCGGCGCCTCGCATCTGCACCATCCGCCGGTCCCCAATTGGCGATATGCCATTCTCGCCACGTTGGCAGGAATCTTTTATGGGAATGTCTACCGCACCCGGCAGCGCCTATGCGCTTCCGCTCTGACCCACGCGCTGGTGGATACCATATGGCATTATTGGTTTTAGCGGATGCGAAGCTTTGGAGTGCGGCAGGTTGCTGCCGCTTTGGCTCATGCCAGCTTGCTGGCTTGGAATTGTGTTCTCAGTTGAGATTCCCGCGAGCAAGCTCGCGGGGAGAAAAGCGGCAGCAAGCTGCCGCACTCCAAAGCTTCGGCCTTAATCCGACTGGACGCGCTGAGCAAGGCGCAGTAGAATGCCGGATTCGTTGCCCTGGTGATGGCGGCCACCCGCTTTGACGGGGCCGATGGTAAAAGCCTGAGAAGGAGGACGGATATGAAGAGGAAGCTCATCTATGTCGGCATCGGTATTACGGTATTACTTGCAGCAAGCTTGGCGATTGCAAAGGATAAGAAAGGCCCCATGAGCGGCACTTGGGACTGCCAGTCTCACGGCGGCTCGCAGGGTGACGTGACCTTTACGCTCTTCCTGACACAGAATGGGGAAACCGTGGACGGAAACATATCTTCACCCATGGGCGGCACGCAAATCAGCTCCGGGACCTTCAAGAAAAACATGCTGGAGATCCACCTCGACACGCCCCAGGGCAATTACACACTCATGGCCAAGTTCAACAAGGGTACGCTCAGCGGAACCTGGTCGAGCGACAATGATAAAGGAAACTGGGAAGGCAAGAAGGCGGCGGGTACCCAGTAGGCTGCTGTGGGTGATTGTTTGGGCCGCCTCGCACAAGTTAATCAAGTGCGGGGTGAGCCCTCGCGATGCCTTACGGCATTAAAGAAATGCTGTGGGGCAAATTAATGTAGAGGCGGCTTTACGCCGCCATTGGGCGAGGTAAACTCGCCGCTACAACATCAAATTGATCCACTGCCCGAAGAAGGAGCACAGTATGAAGCGAAACCTCATTTCTATCCTCATTTTCACTGCGGTGTTATTGACCGCAGGTCTGGCCATTGCGAAGGAAAAGGAAGGTCCCATGGCCGGCACTTGGAGCTGCCAAGCGAAAGGAGGCCCGGAAGGTGACATGGCCTTCACGCTCTACTTGGAACAGAATGCCGAGAATGTGGACGGAAGCGTTTCTTCACCTATCGGCAGCGCTCGAATCACCTCCGGGACCTTCAAGCACGACATGCTGGAAATCCACATCGACACCGAAGATGGGAACTACGTTCTCATGGCCAAGTTCGAGAAAGGCGCGCTCTCCGGAACCTGGACACATGAAAGTGACAAAGGGACTTGGGAGGGCAAGAAAGAGGCAACCGCTTCCCATTAGGCTGCCGTCCGCGATCCTCTCGGCCGGTTGGCTACGAGTTTGCACAGCGCCGCTAGCGGCTGCAACCCGAGAAGGATTTCACCACGGCCAACAAAAGAGGTCGCAAAGAACAGACTCAGAGGATGACAAGGGTGAACGGCGGGGCTATGTTTCTTAGTTAACATAACATATCTTATCAGACGTAACAAATAAGCTTGCAAACCGGGCGGCGCGGGCGGCTCCTAACCGGAATCCTCTAACATGTATTTCCGCGAAAACTTTCTGCTGTCGGACCAAGCCGGCCGCCGGCACCTTACCATCAGCGACAGCCACCCGTTGCTAAGCGGGCTCGGCCTTCACCCGGGAAAGCGCCGCTACGCACTCTGCCATTTTGGGATTAACGCCGACCGCCGAGAGCAGGCTGAAAATTCGGAGGTAACATCATGATTAATCGAGGATTCACGCGCTGGTCATTTCCCCTCATCGTATTGCTGCTCTTAAATTGCGCCGCCCTTCCGGCCGCCGAGCCTGCTGTCAAGGTGGCAGTGGACTGGAATAAAGTCCTGCGCGTGTCCAGAACCACTCCCACGCTCCAGGTGGTGGTGACCCCCGCGATGCGGCCAGGCCACGCGATGCACGATGCGACTTTCCGCGCCCTGCACGGCCTCGGCTGCGACATGGTCCGCTACGTTCCCTGGCTGCCCTACCCGAAGTTGTCCGTCGCCGAGATCGAGCCGCCGAAGGACGGCAAGACCTCCTGGGATTTTTCCTTGATCGATCCCATGACCGCGGACTTCATGGAGGCGACGGCCGGGCATTCCGTCTTGATGAATTTCAGCGCGCCTCCGCAATGGGTCTGGAAAACCGAGAAGCCCGTGCCTTATCCGGCGGATCCCGACGAGGTCACCTGGACCTACGAACAAGGGACCGAGCTGCGTGATCCCAGCATGAAGGAATTGGCGGATTACTATGCGCGCCTGGCGAGCTGGTATACGCAAGGCGGTTTCAAAGATGAATACGGTGTCTGGCACCCATCGGACCACCATTACAAGATCGATAACTGGGAGGTGTTTAACGAGGTCGATGAGGAGCATTCCATGACTCCCCAGCAGTACACCGCCTATTACGACGCCATCGTCGAAGCCATTCTGCGCGTGGCGCCGCACATGAGGTTTGCCGGTATGGCTCTGGAGAACACCTCGCGGCGTCCTGATTATTTCGAGTACTTTCTCAATCACCGCCACCACAAGCCGGGAATTCCCCTGGACATCATCACTTACCATTTCTACGCCAACGCCACGTCCGACCAGCCGCCGGAAGTGCAGCAGTACACTTTTTTTGAACGGGCCGACCACTTTCTCGACGCCGTGCGTTACATCGAAGCCATTCGCCAGCGCCTCTCACCCGAGACTCAGACGGACGTTGACGAACTCGGGACGAATGCCGACGACGGCACGGGAAGAGAGCCGGGGTACGTTCCCCCACCCCTGCCGCATGGTTACTGGAATCTCTCCGGCGCGGTGTACGCCTACGTCTACGCCGAGCTGGCGAAGCTTGGAATTGAGTATGCGGGCGAGTCGCAACTGGTCGGCTACCCCACGCAGTGGCCTTCGGTCACCATGGTAGACTGGGTAACCGGCCAGCCCAACGCGCGCTATTGGGTGCTCAAATTGATTCATGGAAATTTCGGCCCGGGTGACAAACTGATTGAAACCAACATGGACATGCCCGCAGTTTATGCTCTGGGCTTCATCACTCGCGACGGCCAGCGCAAGGTGCTGTTGGTGAATAAGCACGACCGAAGTTTCGTCGCATCCCTTCCCGGCGCCGCCGGAGGCCGACTAGAGGTGGTCGATCAGCAGACGGCTCTTCAACCGCCCGCCGTGAGCCAACTCCCTGGCGACGACGTGACCCTGAGCGGGTTCGCCGTGGCCGTGGTGACTTTGCCCAAGTAGGTCCAAGGGCGTGAATCCCCACGGGCAGCGGGGAGAGTGCGGCTGCCATTGAGATCAATTGGGCGGTAGTGAGGATGGAGCTAAAAATGAAATTCCTGAATCGCAGGGATCTGTTGAGGAACTCTCTACCCATGGGGGTCGCAGCACTGGTGGGAGGGCAGTTCGCGAAGCGCGCGGCGGCACGCGGCGGCGCCGCATCGCCGCCCATTGTCGAAACGCAATACGGGAAAGTTCGGGGCGTCGACTGGCAAGGCGTTCATGTTTTCAGGGGTATCCCTTACGGAGGCCCCACCGAGGGAAAGGCACGCTTTCTGCCGCCGGTGAGGCCCGCCCCTTGGGCAGGCATTCGCGAGGCGACGGAGAACGGGCCGCGCTCGATTCAGGGATCGGCGGATGTGTTCTTGAACCCAGTGATCGGTGAGTACTTCCGAGGATCGACCGACCGCACCGAGCTGGCCGAGGAGAAAAGCAGCGAGAACTGTCTGGTGCTGAATGTTCTCACCCCGGGACTAAAAGGCAAGCGTCCGGTGATGATCTACATTCACGGGGGAGGTTACAGCAACCTGTCGAGCCAGATCGTGGTTTTCGCCGATGCCCTACCCCGTGAAGAAGACGTGGTTCTGGTCGGATTCAATCATCGTCTGAGTGCCTTCGGCTATCTTTACTTGGGCGGCCTGAGCGAGAAATATGCGATCGGCAATGTGGGACAACTGGATCTGATCATGGCGCTGGAGTGGGTGCGCGACAACATCGCGCATTTCGGCGGCGACCCGGGGAACGTCACGCTCTTCGGCGTTTCCGGCGGCGGTGGAAAGCTCAACACCTTGATGGCCATGCCTGCGGCCCAAGGACTCTTCCACCGGGCGATCATCGAGAGCGGCTCCCTGCTGCGCGCTGACGACCAAGACACCGCCACCCAAACCGCGAAGGTGGTGCTGTCAAGACTGGGACTGGCCGATGACCGGGTTGACCAGCTTCAGAGTATTCCCGCCGACAGGTTGTATGCCGCTGCGGAAGCGCCGGGTTCGAGGGAGGTTGCTCCGGTGGTGGACGGCCACTCCGTGCCGCAGCAAATCTGGGACCCCACGGCGCCGGCGATTTCCGCCGATATTCCGCTGATCATCGGCAACTGCAAGGATGAGTCCACGCTGTTCTCGACGGAGGATGAGGGGCTGTTTCATCTCGATGAGAAAGGGTTGCGCGATCGTCTGGTGAAGGCCGGCATCCCCGCATCCAATGTCGATCCACTGCTCGCTGCCTACCACCGCGATTATCACCAGGATACGCCAAGCGACATCTATTTCCGCATTTCCACCGACCGGGGAGCACGCTGGAACGCGGCGCGGCAGGCGGAACTCCAAATTGCGCAGGGCAAGGCTAATGTTTATCTGTATTACTTTGCATGGGCTCCACCCCTGGCGGATGGCAAGTTCAAAGCTTTTCACACGGGAGAGCATCCACTGTCCTTGCGGATTGTCCGCTATCCGGAATCGGAGCAGTTATCCAAGCAGATCAGCGGCGCGTGGGTGGCTTTTGCCCGGCACGGCAGTCCCCATCGACAAGGTTTACCAGACTGGCCCGCCTATTCAATTGCCGACAGAGCCACCATGATTTTCGATGCTGGCAAGAGCGAGGCCGTGAACGACCCTAATCGTGATGAGCGGCAGATGCTGATGGACTTGCCGACGCGCCGCCTTTTGTGATTTCGGGTTGTTGCCAGAGGTCAAGGAAAGATGAATGCACAAACTTCCGCTAGGCTTGGCGTTCGTCTTTGGGACGGAAGGCCTGCGTCAGGATCACCCCGATCGACACCAGGACAATCCCCGCGAGCATTAGGCCATTGAGGAATTCGTGCAGGAAGAAGTGCGCAAACAAAGTCGCCACCAAGGGCGTAAGTGAGGAGAACGCGTAAACCCGCGCCACCGCCATCAGGCGCAGCGCCGTAAACATGCAGTAGATCCCGAGCACACCGGAAAGCACTCCGCTGGCGAGAAATGCGCCCAGGGCGCGCCAATTTGCCGTCTGCAAGGTGGGAAGCCGCCCCGCGACAAGCAAGCCTGCGAAGGCCACTGCCACGCTGGTGATGAACTGAAGGAATATGGCCACTGATTGGTGGGCGCCGCGCAGTTGTCCATCGCGCCACAACACCCCGGAGATTCCATAGGTCAACGCCGTGGTCAGTGCGAGGGGAATGGCCCAGAACCAGTGCTGCGAAATCGGCTTGCCGAGTGATTGGCCGAACGAAAGTCCTACCAAGCCCACAAAGATCATCACCACGCCACCCAGCGCAAAGCGGTGAATCCGCTCCTGGAGAAAAATCCAAGCGATCAGCGTGCCCCAAATGACGTAGGTTTCCTGCACGGGGACGGTGATGGTTACGCCCCCCAAGCTCATGGCCAGATAGTACATGAAGAGCCCAAAGGTCGAGATGATGCCCGCGGCCACGAAAGCGAGAATCGGGCGTAAGCCGATGTATTGCGGCGAACTCGGGCGCAGTTGGTTGAGCGTGCGGTGCTTCCACATCAAGATGATGCCCAGCGCCAGACTGGGCAATCCCCGCATTACCGGACCGATCAACGGATCGGCTTCCACCACCGCCACGCGATCGAAAATATTCGCCGAAGAATACCCTAGCACAGAACCCAGCGCCCAGGGCTCGCCGCGACGGCGGACGTTATTGGATGGAGCAGCTTCCATGCACACCAATTTTGAAGAAAACGCGATTCAATGAAAGAGCAGCGATTATATCTGTTGGTGGGTGAGTTTGGGCAAGTTTAATCGCAAAATGGAACCTTTATCCCGGCACGCGAAGCTTTGGAGTGCGACAGCTTGCTGCCGCTTTCCTCCCCGCGAGCTTGCTCGCGGGAATTCCAACCGAGAGTATAATTCCCCGCCAGCGAGCTGGCTCCAGACAAAGCGGCAGCAAGCTGCCGCACTCCAAAGCTTCGCACCCACGCCCATTGGAGCAATGTTGGACCCGTAGGTCCGACCCCTTGATGGAATTCACCTCGCCGCATGAGGTCACCACCCAACTTTTTGGCTTCTTGAGGAATCCGCCGCAAGGTGGTAAATTAGGAATGGAACTAAAACCTTCGGGGCAGGGTGAGGATTTGCGGCTCGACATATCGTCCGCGTTTCCAATTCCCGATCGGCGGTAAAGCCCGCGAGGGGGGCTAAGGACAGTGACAAGTGAACAGTGGCGAGTGACAACCAAGAGCCTTTACTCGTCACTTGTCACTCTTCACTCATCACTGTCCTTAGCCCCCCAGGATCCGGTGAAACTCCGGGGCCGACGGTAAAGTCCGGATGAAAGAAGGTTAGGGCCGGTTTACGTTTAGGGGACAATGCTGCCCTCGCTATGAGCGGAGGCGGTTGTCCCCGAGTGTTTCTACGTATCCTGGTCACCCTCCTCCCCCTGCCCCGCCGTGAGGTAATCTCCTTGGAAGCCACTGGTAAACGACATCCTGCTCTTTCTGCAATCATGGTGTTCGCGGTTTTCTTAAGCCCGCTTATCGTTTCTCTGACGCCGTGTACACTCCGCGCCCAGAGTTGGAACAGCCATCTGGAAGGACTGATTACCGACCCCAGCGGTGGGGTGATACTACAGGCGCAAGTGACGGTGATAAACAATGCCTCGGTGCAAGTCCGTCACACCCAAACTGACCAGCAGGGCTTTTACAATTTTCCCCTCATGCCGGTGGGCGTATATGATTTGACCGTGGCGGTCCCCGGCTTCGCCACCCGCACCGTGAGAGGCCTTTCGCTGCAGGTCGGGCAATCAAACCGGGTCGATCTCACTCTACAGCTTGCGCGCGGGCAGGCCGTAATGCAGGTGGAGGCACGGCCACCGCTCGTGCAGGCTGCCTCCCCGGCCATCGGCGACGAGATTTCAAACCAACGCGTCACTTCCCTGCCCCTGAATGGCCGCCAGTTCTCGCAACTCGCCTTGTTGGCCGCCGGTGCGGTCCCACCCTATCCCAATGGCGCCACGCAGCAGTTCAATACTCCCGGGTTGGGATTGGGTTTTTCGGTAGACGGGCAGCGCTCCGAGCGTAACAACTTCTCGTTGGATGGTATTACCTTGATCGAGCCTTTCGCCTACAGCTTGACGGTGAGCCCCTCGGCTGATGCCATCCGGGAATTCCGCGTGGTTGAGAACTCCTACTCCGCCGACCAGGGGTTGGTGTCGGGCGCTCAGGTCAACATTGTTAGCCGGTCGGGATCGAACCGCTTTGCAGGCACCGCCTATGAGTTTCTTCGCAACAGCGCGCTTGACGCCAAAAACTATTTTGATGACCGTATCCTCCCGATCCCACCTTTTCGGCAGAATCAATATGGGACAAGCCTCGCCGGCCCCCTCCGCCGCAACTCGACGTTCTTTTTTACCGAATTCGAAGGTTTCCGCATTCGACAGAGCCTTACGAACACGACATTATTACCCACTGCCTCCGAGCGCGAAGGCGACTTTAGCGGAACCAACCCTGCCACTGGCCAACCCTTTCCTGCCATCTTAAATCCTGCCACGGGTCAGACTTTCACGGGCAATCAGATTTTGCCGGCCGATATGGACACTGTGTCGCTCGCGCTTCTGGCCCGCGTTCCTTTGCCCAACCAAGCCAACGCCGTGACCGGCGCGGACAACAGCATCGACACCGGCTTGCACAGTCTAAGGGCCAATCAATTCACCGGGCGACTCGACCACCAATTAAATCCGAAAGAGGAACTTTTTGGCCGCATCCTTGTTTCTCGCGACACGCAGACGATGCCTTTTGTACCCGATAGTTTTGCCAACAATCCCCCCGCACCGCCGGGTTTCGGTGACGACGTGTACGACTCCGGGGTCAACCTCGCGCTCGGCCTGACTTCCATTTTTCGGCCCACGCTGATCAACGATTTCCGTTTTGGGTACTCCTTCTTCGATGGAACCAAGCAGGGCCGAAACATCCACAGTGGCTTTCTCCAATCGCTCGGCATCAATCGCGCGCCCGGCTCGACTAATGACGGCATTCCGGCGATCGCCGTTCCCGGCTACGCCGACCTGGGCGACAGTGACATCTTCCAGCCGGAGGTTCGCAAAGACCACACCTTCCAATTCACCGATAGCCTGGTGTGGGTCAAAGGACGGCACACGTTTCAAGTGGGCGAGGACCTGCGCCGCCTGCGACTCTTTTACCTGGTGGAAGATTTTGGCCAAGGAGTTTTTCAGTTCGATGATGGCGCCAGCTCGGTCTCAGGCACCGCGTTTTCGGATTTTCTTTTGGGAAGGCCCTTCCTTTCGTATGCGCAAGCGGGAAATTCCGGTGGCAATGATCGTCTTGATTACCTGGGCGCCTACCTCACGGATGAGTTTCACGTCTCGCCTCGCCTCAGCCTCACTTACGGCCTGCGCGAGGAGTTCTACACCCCTCCGGTGAACATCGACGGGCGGGCCTCGATTCTCGATCCCACCGATGCCGAGCGCTTCATTGTGCTCAACGATCACGGACAGGCCGCCACCTTAACGTCAGGCCCTTTGGTCCAACAACTCAGTTCCCGCTATGGCCTGCACTTCATAACTTCCCAACAAGCCGGTTTGCCCAATTCCCTCATCAAGCCTGACTGGAGCAATTGGGCGCCCCGCCTGGGCTTTGCCTACGACCTCACCGGCGATGGGAAAAACGCTCTGCGCGGCGGAGTAGGCGTCTTCAACTCCCTGATGGAACTTGATTACACGGCGGAGACCCGCTTGAGCGCGCCGATTACCGATTTCCTTCTGGGCCTGGATTTGTGCCGCTTTTATGGCCCCGGCGCCTGCGGACAGTCCTACGCACCCCCCATTCTCACTTATCAGCTCGGGTACACCCTGGGCAATCAGGAACCCACGGCCATCTCTTCCCCGCCCGGCATTCGCAACGGCTACGTTTATGAGTGGAGCCTATCCTACGAGCACGCGCTTACCCCCAATACCGTTCTCTCCTTAAGCTACACGGGATCCGATGGGCACAAACTTCCGCGCCGCTCTCTTCAGAATCAGGGCGTCCCGAACTTGCCGGGAGAGCGGCTTGGCTACCACCCGCAGCCCGGCTCCAATCAGTTCGTTCGCGCCACGGATGTTAACTCAAACTACAACGCGCTGGTCGCCCGCCTGGAGCGCCGCCTCTCCGGCGGACTTTCCTTTGTTGCCGGGTACACCTACGCCAAGTCCCTGGACACAGCGTCGGGCCTGGATGGCACCAACCAGGCGCAGGATAATTACAACCTGCGCGCCGAATATGGCCTCTCCGATTTCGATATGCGGCAGCGCGTTACCTTTTCGGGGGTTTGGCAGTTGCCTTTTGGAGCGGGAACCCGCTGGGCCCAACAAGGCGTGGCGAGCCACATCCTGGGCCAGTGGCAATTCGCGAACATTCTCTCGCTCCAGACCGGCCAACCGCTTACCGCCGTCCTGTCCACCGCGCTGAGCGGGACGCAATCCAACGGAACGGATCGCCCGGACCTGATCGCCAACCCCAACCTGCCCGGCCGCCAGCGTGGCCCCCACGACTGGTTTAATCGAAGCGCCTTCGTCGCTCCTCCGATTTTCTACGACGCGCAGGGCGCCTACAGCATCCCCGGCAATGAAGGCCGCAACGTCATCACCGGGCCCGGCCTGGCAAGTTGGGACTCAGGCCTGGAGCGCCACGTCCGCCTCACCGAGCGCTTAAGCACGGTCTTTCGTGCGGAGTGCTTCAATCTTACCAATCACCCGAATTTCAACCGCCCCGGTTTGATCGCTGGGACAACGCAGTTTGGCAATATCAGTTCGGCGGGAAATTCCCGGCAAATTCAGCTCTCTCTTCGACTGAATTGGTGATGCCGCCGATTCCTTTATGCACATGGATGGGCAGCACCCAAGCGCTTCTCATGGATCGACTCGCGCCCAAGTAATCTTTCCCGGCTTCAACTTCAGCACCCAAGGTTGTAGAACGATGCCTTCCCCTTGAACATTGACGAAGTGCCCAACCCCCACCCACCGCGGTGCCCAGTCGTCCAACTGGACGCCATATTTGCCATCCGGGCCACAGAGCCGCACCATCATGTTTAAGAGGTCATAGGTATAACTATATCGCTCGATCTTCCCGTTGCTGTATCGGATGTAACCGTAATCGAGCGCGCGCCATGATCCGCTGAACCCGATGAGGTCCACGTCGACGCGGATCTTAAATGCGTTGCCATCATAATCGCCGATTTGAACTATTAGCGCCATGAGTGTTCCTCCACGTAGTTCCGCGCGAGAACTGACCCGAGCAGCTTACAGCATGCCTTCTTCGGGGGCAAGAATTTCGTTGTCGCTGTCCGGTTCGAGCGAGTAGCGCGGACCTGTTTTGTAGGTCCGCGGTTCGTCCTCAAATGACAGCAAAAAGCCGCGGACCTAGAGGACAGGTCCGCGCTACACTTACTGAATTGGTGAGGGATCCCCGCAGGGGATAAATATAGTAGCCGGGGGCAGCGCCCCCGGAACAGGTGATCTTCGATCCCCGACCCTGAAGGGATCGAATCCACGGGGAGTACCGCCAGTCTTGTGTCTCCCGGCCTCGGGTAGTGCGACCCTTTCAGGGTCGGGGAAAGGACGTCGCGCTTTCCGGGGGCAATGCCCCCGGCTACTATCCTTTGCCCTTACAGGGCACGGAAAATTGGCGACTAGAGGGACGCCCTGCACCGCTGCGAACACTCTGGGTGTCCAGGAGTTAGTAGCGAGCAAGCCTTCAAATCAATCACGCGCAGTGAACCGAACTCCGCCTCACGCTGGTCCGCAAGCACGGTGGCGCGCAGCTTACGTTCCGGGCACCGCACGAAGCGCTTCCTCAGACCCGGTCCCCATTTCCAAATGGAGTACCCGGCAACGGTCCAACACACGGCGACGCCCACGATCGCTTCCTTGATGATTGCAGTCATTGGAATCACTCCCGTGCGAGGGTGCGGCCGCATCAGCCGCGAGGGAGCCTAATCAGGAATGAGCGTATGCCCGATCGCTGCAAAAAGCAAGATCGGAAACCCGAAAATCAGGTCCCGACCCTGAAGGGGTCGAACATTCGACCCCTTCAGGGTCGAGAGAATTCTTCTCGTTGCCGTCCCGATCCGTAGGTTTCACCTACGGCTAATGATATTGTCCCCCTTCGGGGAACAAGGTTGATGCGCGCATTTTTCATTCCCAATCCGTAGGCCGTTAGGCCTGCGAGTTCCTCAGAAAAGTCCCGGCAACAGGGCCCACGTTGCGCCGCGGTAGTCACGATAGTCTGCTCCGAAGGACTCCATGAGATTCGCCTCTTCCAGCCGGAGCTTGCGCCCATACGCGAATGCGGCCATCGCCAATCCAAGCAACGCGTGCAACTCGCCAAACACTACAGCCGACCCGGCATACATCCCCAGTAGCGCGGTATAGATCGGATGCCGCACGAGGCGATACGGACCGCTCCGCACCAGCTTATGGTTCACTTTGATGGCGATTTCCCCGCTCCAATTGCGGCCGAGGTGTCGCCGCGCCCAAACCGCCAGCGCCAGGCCCATCGCCTGGATAGTGAGTCCCGCTCCGATGACGATCGGTGACGAGGGCAAATATCGCTGCCTCAGTCCCGGAACAGGTGCGAGTATCAGAATCAAGGCGGTATTGGCCAGGAAAACATGCAGCCTCCTCGATCTTCGCGATTCTGACCTGGCAATCGGAGCTGCGTGCTTCGCGGCAGCTTCCCAGTAGAGGCTATACAGAAGCCACCCGGCGAGGCTTGCCCACAGCGGCCAGTCGCGCCGCGACGGCTTCCCCAGGTAACCAGTGATCCATTGGCTGGGAAAATGACTCCCGAGACCGACGATTAGCCCCAAGCCCACGAAACACACCATCAAAGGCAATTCAAGCCCGCAGGTCTGGCTGCGCGGTGGATTTCTCAAAACCCGCGAGAGCTTCCGCTTCCGAGCCGTAAATTTCAAAGGCCTGCAATAGACGGTGGGTGGTCAAGATGCTACGGACAAGCCGGGGAACCATGTAAAGGCTCAGCCGCCCACCCTGTTTCACGGTGTAAATGACCGCTTCGACCAGCATGCCGATCCCGGTGCTGTCGATGCGCGCAACCTGGTCAAGGTTCAGAGAAATCTTCTTGTGATTGTGGTCGACAAGATCGTGGATCATCCGTCGAACGCTGTCAACTTCTTCTCCCGCCACAACTCTTCCACTTAACTCCAATATCACGACTTCCTGGATCTCCCGAGCATGAATGTTGAGCTGCATGGGCATCTCCTTCCGTTGCGCGCATCTTAAGACGCGTCGCGACTGAAGTCAATGTGCAAAAGTTCGCCACGCTTTATTCACATGGATGTTTAATCTTCGAGGGTGGAAAGGTCGCCTGCCGGCAACCCTAGCTCCCACGCTTTCAGGACGCGGCGCATGATTTTTCCGCTGCGCGTCTTCGGCAGCTTTGCGCGGAATTCAATTTCGCGCGGCGCGGCGTGGGCAGCCAACTTTTGCCGCACAAACTTTTGGATTTCCTCTTTCAACTCGTCGCTGGGCACATGTCCCTCGCGCAGTGAAATAAAAGCCTTGATGATGTGTCCGCGTATGGCATCGGGCTTTCCAATCACGCCCGCTTCCGCCACGGCTGGGTGTTCCACCAGGCAGCTTTCGACTTCGAAGGGCCCCACGTTCTCGCCCGCCGTGATGATCAGGTCGTCAACTCGCCCCTGGAACCAGAAATAGCCGTCCGGATCTTGATAAGCGCTATCCCCCGTGACGTACCAACCCGGAATGCGGAAATAGGTCTCATAGCGCTCCGGCTGTTTCCAGATCGTCTTCATCATGCCGGGCCACCCGGGCTTGACCACCAGGTTGCCGAGATTATTGGGCGGTAATTCTTTTCCCTCGTCATCCACGATGGCGGCGTACACCCCGGGAATGGGCCGTCCCATCGAGCCCGGCCGGATGGTCATAGCGGGATAATTCGAAATCAGGATATGACCTGTCTCGGTCATCCACCAGTTGTCATGGATCCGCCGCCCGTAGGTTTTCCATCCCCACCACACCACCTCAGGATTCAGCGGTTCACCCACGCTCAGCACATGCCGCAGGCTGGACAGGTCAAACCTCTGCGCCACCTCCTCCCCCGCCGCCATCAGCATGCGGAACGCCGTGGGCGCGCTGTACCAGATGTTGATCCGAAAGCGCTGGATGGTTTCGTACCAATCGGCGGCATTGAATCTGCCACCGCGGATCAGGTTGGTTGTGCCATTCAGCCAGGGTGAAAAAATGCCGTAGGAGGTACCCGTTACCCAACCGGGGTCGGCGGTACACCAATAGATATCGTCTTCGCGCATATCGAGCACCCAGCGCCCGGTCATCAGGTGCCCCAGCATGGCCTTTTGCACGTGCAGCACGCCCTTGGGCTTTCCCGTCGAACCCGAGGTGTAGTGCATGATGAGCGGGTCATCCAGCGTCAGCCATTCGATCTCCGTCTTGTCCGCAGCCTTTTCCATCAGGGCTTCGTAACTTTTTTGCCCTTCCGCCAACTCGCTGGGCAAGGCGCCCACCAGAATAATGTGCTTGAGGGCAGGCAAATCGTATTGCGGCACGCGTTCCACGAGCGCCGGCGATGTCACTAAAGCCATGGCTTCCGCGTTGGCCATGCGGTCACGCACCGCATCCTCCATGAAAGCTTCAAAGAGCGGGCTGGGAATCGCTCCGATCTTCAGGATGCCGAGGATTGCGATGTAGAGTTCCGGGCGCCGCCCCAGAAACACGAACACGCGGTCACCCTTCCCCACTCCCAGCTTACGCAGGACGTTGGCAAAGCGGTTCGACTGGAGCGACATATCCTCGAAGGTGAACCGCTCGGTGTGTTCCTTGTCGGTGTAGATCAGCGCCAATTTGTTGCGGCGGCCGCGCGTCAGGTGGCGGTCAATGGCCTCGTGCGCCATGTTCACCTTGCCCGTCTTCGACCAATCAAACTCATCGTAGATATCTTCCCAGCGGAACGTCGCGTGGCTCGCCCCGTAGTGCTGCAGATGGTGGGTCTGGGGATCGTCCACCGGCTTCAGAACATTATTCACGTCAGACATGGATTTCGTGGACATTATGGAACCTCGCTGTAAATGCAGTGACGAGTGGCGAGTGACAAGCAACCGAAAGCCGAAAATCGAAACTCGGTGTGATTGTCGAGTTTCGAGTTTCGATTTTCGGTCCTTGCCGGCTCGTCACTCGTCACTTGTCACTCGTCACTGCTTTTCTATACGCTTCGTCCAGCAATTCGATTACGTGCATTACCCGCCGTTGCTTGCCCTCGCGCTTCACTCCCGCGCGCAATTGTAACAGGCAACCGGGATTGGCGGTCAGAACCAATTCCGCCCGGGTTTCGGCGATGCGCCGCATTTTGCTTTCGAGCAACCGATCCGACATCTCGTTGTGAACGACGTTGTAAACGCCTGCGCTGCCGCAGCAGATTTCCGCTTCCTTCAGTTCGATCAGTTGCAGTCCCGGGATGGCCGCCAGCAGCTTGCGCGGCGCGGTTCGGATGCGCTGCGCATGCCCCAGATGGCAAGGGTCCTGATAAGTCGCCCGCACCTTCATTATTCCCAGTTCCCGGTTCAAGTCAATCCCCGCCAGGAATTCTGTGACGTCGCGCAACTTCGCCACAAAGGCTTTTGCCGGTTCGTGGAATTCCCGGTCCTCTTCCTCAAAGAGGAGCGGATACTCCTTGAGAACTGAACCGCAGCCGGCGGCGTTGGAAATAACGGCGTCAAATTCCCCCGCCAGAAATGCCTGGATGTTGCGCTTGGCCAAATCGCGCGCCATGCCGCGAATGCCCGCGTGTACGTGCAGCGCGCCGCAGCATCCCTGGTCAGCGGGGATCACCACCTCACAGCCGTTCTTGGCCAGCACCCGCACCGTAGCGTCATTCAGCCGGGCAAAAGAAAGGTTGGCGATGCAGCCGGCGAAGAACGCCACCCGGTAGCGCTTCTTCCCTTTCGCGGGAACCACCTTGCCCAAGCGATCGTAGAAGAACGGCTTCTCCATGCGCGGGGCGAGTTGCGCCACCTGCTCGAGCCGGCCGGGAAGCAACTTCAGCACCCGCGAAGCGAGCACCAGATTTTCCAGTCCCGAGCGCTGATACAGGCGCAGAAGCCTCCCCAGCAATTGTAGCCGACCGGGATGCGGCAGAATTTCGTAGTAAAAAAGTTTGCGCAGCAAAGTGGTGAGCGGCGGCCGGCGATAGTACTTTTCGATCTGGCCGCGCGCCACTTCCACCAGCTTCCCATACTCAACGCCCGATGGGCACGCGGTTTCGCAAGCGCGGCAATCCAGGCAAAGATCGATGTGCCGAACAAAGCTTTCGCCCAGCGGCAGCCGTCCCTTCTCCACCTGGATCATCTGGTAGATGCGGCCGCGCGGCGAGTCCATCTCGAGTCCCAGCTCGCGGTACGTGGGGCAGGCGTTCAGGCACAGGCCGCAATGCACACAGCGGGAATAATCCACCCAGCGCGGCGCCTCCCCCTCGCCGTAGCCCGAGGGCTTCGCCGTTGCTTCTTTCCCGGTTGTGGGGTTTAGGTTTTTCGAAAGATCAATCATTTAAATACTCAACTTCTCATACCAATGCGAGCCCAGCCTGATTCGACCACTTCACCCCCACGACCTGCAAAACGTGGGTGAGGGGTCTCTCGGAAACTATATCGATGAGTGATTTCCCCAAACCTCTTATGTGAACAGCAAGTGTAGCGCGTAGCCGTTCTGTAGGTCCGCGGCTTTTCCTTGCCCATAAGGGACGAGCTGCGGACCTACAAAACAGGTCCGCGCTACGACCTTCTAAATCCCCCCCACGAACCGCCCCGGGGATAGAACCGCCTGGGGGTCCCAAGCAGATTTCATCTTGCGCATGACTTCAAGATCATCGCCGCCCGCGCCCCAAACGTCCACGCCGCTCTTGAGGTCCAGCGGGCAATGATCGATCGCCAGCGTTCCCCCCAGGTCTCGCGCCGCTTGGCGCAGGCGGGCCACTAGGCCCCCAAGCACGTGTAGCGCGGACCTGTCTTGTAGGTCCGCGGCTTTCCCTTGCCCATCGGGGGCGAGCCGCGGACCTACAAAACAGGTCCGCGCTACATCCTCCTGCAACGCACACAGGTGGACAATACCCACCCCCACCTGGGCGAAACTCGCAAGCGCGATCCGGTCCGCTTCGGCTTCCTGTTGCGCGCGGCTCAGAAATTCCTCGCTGGCCGCCACGGGCAGCGCGGCCTTTAGAACGGTCAGGTCACGGTATTTCGGCTGGAGCCAATCAGCGAGGCTTGATACGCGCGCCCACGCCTCCTCCGCTTCTTCCCGTCGCACCATCGTCGCCCCCACCGCGACGGCGAGTTGCCGGAGTTCAAGCATGCAACGCTCGATGACCCGGTGCGATCCGCCCAATTCGATCCACAGCTCCGCCCCCGTGAGCTCGCGGGCCTCGGCCGAATCCTCCCGCAGCGCCGCAGCCGTGGAATCGAGCAGCACCAGCCGCATGGGATCAAGCGGCGAGCGCCGAATCCTCCTGTGCAAGTCCCTCGCAATGCCCAGCGTGCCGGCTCGCATCGCAAAGGTGGCGCGCTCCGGTGGTTTAGGAAACAGCTTCAAGCTGGCCTCGACAATCACGCCCAGCGTCCCGAAGGAGCCGGTCAGCAGTTTTCCAAAATCGTAACCCGCGACGTTTTTCACCACTCTGCCGCCTGTCTTAACCACTTTCCCGTCGGTGGTGGCAATCTTCAATCCCAGAACCATGTCCCGCGGGCCACCGAATCCCTGACGCAACGGCCCTGCTGCATTCGCCGCGATAATTCCACCCAGGCTCGACTCGGCTCCCCCGCGCGGATCGAGAGGCAACCACAAGCCACTCCGCCCGACAAGGTTTTGGAATTCCCCGAACGTCATTCCTGCCTCGACGCTGATCGTCAGGTCCGCAGGCTCGTAATGGATGACGCGATTGAGTTCCCGGAGAGAAAGGGCGACGTCATACCGCCGGGGAGGATTCCCCATCGAAAGTTTCGTGCCATTGCCATGCGGGATCACTGCCAGATGATGCTCGCTCGCGTAGCGCAGGACCGCAGCCACCTGTTCCGCCGTGGCCGGAGCGACGGCACAATCCGGGACCTTGCCATCCACCGCCAGAGCTGTGCATGCAGCGGAATCCGCAAGCACATGGGATGGACCCACGAGCGCCGCCAATTCCGCCCGCACGGAATCTACCGCCAGGGTCACACCGGACCTCCCCCCGCCACTCCTCCGCGTAGTTCTCCGCACATTTTCCCCGTGGGAAGGAGCTTCCCGGGATTCAAGCGCCCCAGAGGATTAAACAGGTTCTTGATTCGGCTCATCAATTCCAAATCATCCTCGGAAAAGATGAGCGGCATCAGATCGCTCTTTTCAAAGCCCACACCGTGCTCGCCGGTTATCGACCCACCCATTTCCACGCACCGCATGATAATTTCTTTGGCCGCCTTGATCACACACGCGGTCTGTTCCCGGTTGCGCTCGTCATACATGATAAGAGGATGGAGGTTCCCGTCCCCCGCGTGGAAGATGTTGCCAATGTGCAAATCATATTTCTTTTCGATGCTGCCAATGAAGTCCAGCATTTCCGGCAAACGAGTACGCGGAATAACCCCGTCCTGGACATAGTAATTGGGGCTGATTCGCCCCAGCGCACCAAAGGCCGTCTTTCTTCCCTTCCACAACAGGTCGCGTTCCTCCGCGGATTTCGCGCGTCGAACCTCGCGCGCCTGATTTTCCCGGCAAACGGCCTCGATCTCATCCGCGTGCTCTTCCACGGCTTCCCGCAAGCCTTCAACCTCGATCAGCAGCACCGCGGCGCAATCCATGGGGTAACCGGCGTGCGTGGCTTCTTCCACCGCGCGCAGCGTGAACCCGTCCATCATCTCCAGTGCAGCGGGCGTGATGCCGCGCGCAGTAATGGCCGCCACGGTGCGCGTCGCATCCACCACGCGATCATAAATCGCCAGCAGGGTCTTTACCGCCTCGGGCTTGCGAGACAATCGCACGGTGGCTTCCGTGACGATGCCGAGGGTGCCTTCGGAACCCACCAAGACCCCGGTAAGATCGTACCCCGGCCGGTCCCAATGGCGGGCTCCGGTGTGAATGACCTCGCCATCGGGCAGCACTACTTCCAGCGCCAAAACGTGGTTGGTGGTAACTCCATACGCCAGGGTGTGAGGGCCCCCGGAATTCTCCGCTATGTTACCGCCGATCGTGCAGGCCTTCTGGCTGGAGGGGTCAGGGGCGTAATAATAACCCTCATCCGCGACGGCGAGGGAAAGGTCAAGATTCACCACTCCGGGCTGCACCCGCGCCCGCTGGTTTTCCAAATCAATTTCCAGGATTTGCTTCATGCGCGAGAAGACCAGCAGGATACCACCCTCCGTAGCCACCGAACCGCCGCTTAAACCCGTGCCTGCCCCGCGCGCCACGAGGGGCAGATTGTGCCGCAACGCCAACTTCGCAATCTGCACCACGTGCTGGGTCTTACGGGGAAAAGCGACCGCGTCAGGCTGCCGCTGCGAGGAAAGCGCGTCGTACTCGTAGAGCATCAGATCTTCCGGACGCCACAAGACGCTGTCCTCGCCCACGATTCCGGCAAGTTCCCCGAAGAGGTCTTTGGATTTCATAGCGAACCGTGAGGGCAATGAGTAAACAAAAAAACCGGAGATGGCAGACTGGTCCAGGTTGCAAAACGAAGGTCAAATCCGCCCCAAATGCCCTCCCGCGCAGTATATCCCCGCCCCCCATCGTGGTCAACGCAGCATGCATTGCCGCAAAAACACACCGCATCACACGATAGACCTGCTGCTTAGCTCCCGGCAAAACACGGGGATGGGTTCGCTGTGCAGAGAGGGGACAACGCCGGGACCTGTCCGAATTCGCGCATGTCATTCCCAAAAGCGGACAGTCGAAATCCAAGGTAATCCCTCGGAGATTCCTTGCCTGTCTATTATCAAGGGCTTACCTGCTCGCGGGAATGGCATGTGACTTGCCTCTTATCTTTCCTGAGCGAGGGATGCTGGCGGGTTTGGAAGAAGTCGCACTCTGATTGCGAAAGCGCGTCGCCCCTCGACGCGGGGTTTCGTTCATGGTGCCACAAAAAGAGATTTAAGGCACTCTGAAGGAAAAATGGGACGGAGGGAACTTTGTACACCGCTGTTCCGTATACCGCAATGAATGCCGGGCCAACAGGAACTGGAGAAGGGGAATGCATGGAGCTTGGGTTACATTTCCGATGGCCTGACGCGGAGAACCGAGCCGTATTAAAAGCAAGCAATAAGGGGACATCAAACCATTTAGAAAGGTTACAAGATACAGCCGGACGCTAACCACATCCGATGTTGGGCGTCTAATAGGGGAAGATTGCAAGAGGCATGGGCGCGAAATATGTTAGTGGTTAGCGCGTTCCAGCGTCTTAAGGGTGGGGCAGTAAAAAACCGGGGTTAAATGGACTGTCGTTGCCGACGGTTTGGCGGCCTAAGCAACGGCAATCCCGGAGGAAAGACGCGGAGTCTTTAGACTCCCCGCTTTTCATTTAACCCCGCTTGATTTTAGGGACGCTGCCCCCGCAAATGCAAGCGAAATGTTAATTTGTGTAGGCGCGCGATCCGCGTAGTTCAGCCCGTGGGTCGCCTGGATCAACACTCAGGGCAACCACCATTCACAAGGAGGATGGATATGACACTGAAAAAGACTTGGCAATTTACGATGATCGCGCTGGCCTTCACGATCGCAATCGGCGCCCAGGCCAAAACGAAGGTTACCACAAGTATGTTCCTCCATCACGATGCCACGATAGCCGGATCACATCTGGCGAGTGGCAAATACAACGTTCAATGGCAAACCCACAGCCCCGAGGCAACGGTTACATTCTTGCACGGAAACAAGGTTGTCGCGACCGCAGAAGGAAAAGTCGTAGATCGTGGAACGAAGTACGGGTTCGACGAAGTCATGTACGACCAGACCGCCGATGGCGCGCGCGTGGTCCAGGAAATTCGCTTCAAAGGATCGAGCGAAATCATCGTATTCAATGAGTAGCATGGTCGAGGCTTGGGACACGGGGGACGGGACACGGGACTCGGGTTTTGGGGTTGGGGTGCGATTGGGAGGCTCTGACAAAGTCTCTCAGACTCCAGCGATCGGAGATTTCGATAACACCCGTATCCCGTGTCCCTAGTGCTGGGTCCCTGCCCTGCTTTTCCCGTGGGCAGCCGCGGTCTCCCACGGTAAAATGCCTTTGCATGGTACCAATCCCCCTGACCGACCACATTCGCCGGCGCACCTTCTGGGCATTTACCTTGCTCCTCATTGTCACGAACTTTTGGGCCTTTTTTATTGAACTCTCCCTGGGCCCGCACTTGAACCGCTTTATCCTCTTAAACGGATTGATCCCTGCCCGCTATTCTCCTCCTGCCCTCTTCACGCTTCCGGCAAGACTCACCGTGGCTCCCATTTTTGTTTCCATGTTCCTGCACGGCGGGTGGCTGCACCTACTGGGAAACATGCTCTTTCTCTTTGTGTTCGGGCGCAGCATCGAAGACCGCTTCGGCCACTTCCCTTTCCTTCTGCTCTATTTGATTTCCGGGGTCGCCGCCGCTCTGGTCCAGATCGTCGTCAGTCCGGGATCACGCGTCCCCACCATTGGTGCCAGCGGCGCTATTGCCGGGGTGCTGGGTGCCTATTTCATTTGCTACCCCGGAGCGCGCATCACCACGCTTATCCCGCTCTTCATCTTCTTTTGGACCGTCCAGATTCCTGCCATCCTGCTTCTCGGTTACTGGTTCCTCATTCAGTTCGTCGCGGGATTCCAGACGCTCTCGATACAAAGCGCCACCGCCGGGGGCGTTGCATGGTGGGCTCATATCGGGGGCTTTGCTAGCGGTGTACTGCTGGCATTGTTGATGCGCCCGCAGCATCGCGGCCCCGTCGTCGAAATTGTTTCCTAAAGCATAGGTGGGTCAGAAATTCGCCAGCCGCAGGGTTATGAACCTCACAGGGTCAATCCGGGAACCTTATTGTGGACAAAGCATGAATGAGTATTAATGGGGGCTAAATGCCAGTGCAAATCCATTCGGCCACCTGACAAATTGTCAATCTTCCCCTCCTGGTTCAGGAGGGGTGCCCGGAGGGCGGGGTGGTGGCGTCCCGCTCGCGCTCGGTGAGATAGACGCCGGTCAGGATGAGGCCGCCGCCGATCAGCACCTTCGAGGTCAGCCGTTCCGAAAGCACCCAGATGCCCAACCCGCTGGCGATGACCGGCTGCAAGTAGTTGAAGGCGGCGGCACGCGATGCCGGCAATTCCGTCATTACGTAGGCAAAGAGCAGATAGGAAATCACTGACCCGAACACAACCAGAAACCCCAGCCCCCACCACGCCTCCCGGCGGAGAGATGGCCAGTTCGTAACCACTACGGCGTGGGCGCAGAAAGGGAGCATCATGAGTGCGCCCAGCACGAAAGTGAGAGTGTTCAGGGTAAGGGCGTCGAACTGGTTCGCGATTTCCTTCATCAGGATGATGTAGATGGCAAAGACTAGCGTGCCCACCAGCATGATAAGGTCACCGATCCAATGGCCGCCGCTTCCCTGCCCTGACTTATCGGCGGTCAGGATGCCGACTCCCGCAAAGGCGACCATCATCCCCGTGAGTTTCCAGGCCGTCAGCACCTCGCGCCGAATCGCCACCGCAATGGCCAGCACCATCACCGGCCCCAGAGCTATGATCAGCCCCGTGTGCGCCACGGTGGTGCGCGCCATTCCGCCGATAAAACTGAGCTGGTTCAGGGCTATGCCATTGAACGCCATCGCCACCAGGAAAAGCCAATTCCGCCGCGACAATTGCAGTCGCCGCATACGGCCGGTGGCCAGAAACAAGATGGCGAAAACGATCGCCGTGCCCAGCACCCGCAATTGCGCCAGCGCCAGGGGGCCGAACCCCGTCAAAGCTACCTTGCCGGCAATGATGTTGCTCGCCCAGCAGACCACCACCGCCAGCATCAGAAAGTACATACGGCGGTGGGCAGTGGGAGCGAGGGGTTCCGCGGGCAGAATGGGCGTGGCGCTACTCAAACCACTCCTTCCGCACCGTCAACTTCTCGATTCGCTGTAGATTGGGCGTGTACCCCAACCCCACCGCCTGGGGAACGTGAATGGTACCCTGCGCGCTCACCGTAACCTCCGGGTCGATGATATCCTCCTCCCAATACCGCTTGCTGGCGGAAACATCACCGGGCAGGGTAAATCCCGGCAGTGTGGACATGGCAATGTTGTGGGCGCGGCCGATGCCGGACTCCAACATGCCACCGCACCACACCGGGACGTTGCGCGCGCGGCACACGTCGTGGACCTCGCGCGCGGCAGTGAATCCGCCCACGCGCCCCAGCTTGATGTTAATAATCTTGCCCGCGCCGATTTCAAGGGCCTTGCGCGCGTCGTCGGCACTGTGAATGGACTCATCCAGGCAAATGGGCGTGGCGATTTGCTTCTGAAGCTTGGCGTGGTCCAGCAAGTCATCCCAACCCAGCGGTTGCTCGATCATCATCAGGTAGAAACGGTCGAACTCTTTCAGGTGGGCGAGGTCGGCCAGCGAGTAGGCGCTGTTGGCGTCGGCCATCAGCAGGATCCGCGGAAACCGGGTGCGGATCGCCTCAAGCACGTTCACATCCCAGCCCGGCTTGACCTTCACTTTGATTCGCTGATATCCCGCCGCCACTTCGCGCTCGATCTTGTCCAGCAATTCCGCAATCGACGTCTGAATTCCGATCGAGACCCCGCAGGGAATTTCCTCGAGCGTCCCGCCCACGAGCTTCGCCAAGGGCAGGTTTTGCTGTTGTGCGGCAATATCCCAGAGAGCGTTCTCCAGCGCCGCCTTGGCCATGTTGTGCCCGCGAATGGGGCGAAAGCGCAGCTCGACGTCACCCGGCGCCGCCCAATCTTTGCCGAGCGTCCAGGGAATCAGGAAATCGCGCAGGATGTGCCAAGCCGTGTCGGGAGTCTCGTAACTGTAAAACGGCAGTTCGCCGCAGGTCACCTCGCCCCAACCGGTGAGGCCGTCGGCGTCAACGCGCAGCAGGACGATCCGGCGCGTGGTGGTGCGTCCGAAGCTGGTTTCAAAAAAATGCACCAGCGGCATTTGCAATTCGCGTAGTTCGATGCGGCCAATCTTCATACACTGTCCACCTTAGGCAAATGCATTTACCACAGAGGCACAGAGGCACAGAGAAAAATATTTCCTGTCAGGGCGAAGAGATTACGGTTGCTTTCTTATTGTCGCAGGGTTTTTGTCTGAGGCCCTTCCCAGTGATCTCTGTGCCTCTGTGGTGATATCATTTTTTGCAGCAAGGAAAAACCGCGGACAGCAAAACAGGTCCGCGCTACATTTCTAATGCGTCTCGCCCGCCTTAATCCCCTCCCAAACCGCTTCCATTTCTTCCAGTGAACATTCCTTCAATTGCCTGCCACTCTTCAGAATTTCCTGCTCCATGGCCTGGAAGCGCCGCTGAAATTTCTGGTTGGCCCGGCGCAAGCAACTCTCCGGGTCGAAGTGAAGAAAGCGCGAGAGATTGGCCACGGCGAATAGTAAATCGCCCACCTCCTCTTCAACCCGCGCCGGTGGGCTGGGAGGTTGCGCAGTCAACTCCTGCCGCAACTCGTGAACTTCTTCTTCAATCTTTTCCAGGAGAGAACCCACGGTTGCCCACTCAAATCCCACTTCGGCCGCACGCATCCCCAACTCGTGAGCCACCAGCGTGGACGGGAGCGAAGGGAGAATTCCATCCAGCACGGAACTCTTGGCGCGCTTGCCCTCGGCGGCGCGCTCCTGCTCCTTGACGGCGAGCCAGCTCTGCAGCGCTTCCCCGGCGTTTGCCGCTCGCACTTCGCCGAACACGTGCGGATGCCGCCGAATCAGCTTGGCGTGTACGCGCTCCACCACATCATCGACCGCGAAGCGCCCTTCCTCCTCGGCCACCCGCGAATAGAACACCACCAGAAACAGCAAATCCCCGAGTTCATCCTCCAGCCCGTCAAAATCGCGCGCGTTCGCGGCATCCACCACCTCGTAAGCCTCTTCCAGCAACAACGCCTTCAGAGTGTCGTAATCCTGCGCGCGGTCCCAGGGACATCCTTCCGGACCTCGCAGGTCTGCCGTCAGCTCGATCAGTTTACGAAGGTTTTCTCCAGCCAGGGTGGTTCTCGTTTCTCCGGCGCGTGGTGAGCGGCGGCAGAATAGGTTAATACAGTAATCTATCAAGCCGCGCCGAGTGTTCGCAAGAGCGGGGTGGGGGACGACTTTCCCACGGTGTGAGAAGCTGTGAAAAGATAAACAAGCTCACGCAAAGGCGCCAAGGCGCAAAGTTTCGCAAGAATTAACCGCTTCGTTTTCTTTGCGCTCTCTGCGACTTTGCGCCTTTGCGTGACATGGTTTGCTCGTTCCGGAATTTTTTCGCGCCTTTTTGCTCGGGGGCATCGCACGCGCTTCAATTCCACCGGATTACGGTACAATGGTCGAGGAGGTCAACATGCCGGATCTAGCCGAAGTTCTGAAAAACGCGCTGAGCCTCAATGTCGATGATCGCGCGACAGTCGCAGAGAAACTCCTTGCCAGCCTCGATGAATTGGACGAGGGTGAATCGGACCGCCTTTGGGCGGAGGAGGCCGCGAGACGTCTGGAGGAATACCGCGCAGGACGGGCGGGAGCCACGGGGGCTCAGGACGTCGCGACGAAGGCGGAAAGACTCTTCCGGTGACTCCAGTTAGATACCATCATGCCGCAGAGGATGAACTGCTGACCGAGATCGGTTATCTCGAGGTCCGCGTCTCCGGCTTGGGACGACGCTTTTATGCTGAGGTTCGGAAAGTCGAAAACTTCCTGGCATTATTTCCTAAGTCGGCTCGAGAGGTAATCCCCGGTATCAGAAAGCATCCTTTACGCAAGTTCCCGTTTTCACTGGTCTATTCCATCGAGAAGGATTGCTTGCTCATCCTGGCGGTAGCCCACCATCGCCGCCGGCCGGGATATTGGATCGGCCGCGTCAGCGGCCGCGGTTGATAGGGTTCCTGAATCAACCTGGGTTCCTGTAACGAAAACACCGATTCGATTTCGTCATGGGGCATTCGCTTAGCCGCCGCTGGACGAGCCGAAGACCCCAACGACGGGGGTCTGCGCTGCGAGGGCTTTTCAAGCGCAGAGTTGTTCCGCCTTTGGGAACTACTTTGCGGCTCGCGTCTTTTCACAACATCTTCAACAGTCTATTACCAATTTACTAACCGGTAGAGTAGGAGAGAGGGCGACTCCGCGAGTGGGCGACCCACT
>Ga0209039_10000276_pt1 | contig 49409 bp, 47 predicted proteins | sample BogFormECP12_OM1_FD_188238 | JGI IMG/M metagenome (GOLD analysis project Ga0209039, IMG submission 188238) | Bog forest soil microbial communities from Calvert Island, British Columbia, Canada - ECP12_OM1 (SPAdes) (version 2) | ecosystem: Environmental > Aquatic > Freshwater > Wetlands > Bog ...
TTCCCAAACCGGAAGAAGGAAGAGGCCCCGGAACAGCTACCACGGATATAGGACATTTCTATTTTGGTAAGAATAGGACATTTCTATTTTGGCTTTACACTTGGCATTTTCTTGTTGCCTTGCGTGCGGGACAGGAGTACGATGTCCAATGAAACCGGCACTGAATTACGAAAATAGGAGGGGAAAGGGTGAGATTGAAAGGTGTTTTTCCGGCTATGGTGACCCCGCTGACACCAGAAGAAAACGTAGACAAGGCCGCGATGCGCAGGGTTGTACGGTATTGTCTGGATGGAGGCGTGCACGGCGTGCTGGTCCTGGGAACCACCGGCGAATTTCCGGCAATGACCGAAACCATGCGCCAGGATGCGATCGAAACAACGCTCGACGAGGTACGGGGAAGAGTCCCGGTTCTGATCGGCTGCGGTGAGCCAAGCACCCAACGTACCATTGCGCAGGTAAGAGCCGCAGCTCGGACCAAGGCCGACGGTGTGCTGGTTGCGATACCCTACTATTTTCCCCTGGATCAGGCAGCGGTGATTCGCCATTATGAGATGGTGGCCGAATCATCAGAGTTACCCGTCGTTCTTTACAACTTCCCCCAGATGACCAAGATAACCATGGCCCCTGATACTGTCGCGAAACTGGCTGGTCACCCCAACATCATCGGCGTCAAGGACAGTGCGGGCGACTTTATCAGCATGCAACGCTACATTGAAGGAACAGCCGACTCTGAATTTGCCGTAATGTCCGGCACACCCGCTCTTGGACTTTCCGCTTATCAGCTCGGCGCCAAGGGAGGTATTTTTGCCGGGTGCAGCCTGGTTCCCAAGCTATGTGCCGATGTCTATAATGCATTCATTAAGGGTGACATGGAGAACGCCATCGCCCTCCAGAAAATCGCCTCACTGATCCCGCTTATGGGCGGGTTCGGCCCAAACTCGGCCGTCATCAAATTCGGTCTCGATAAACTGGGCATATGTGGACGTACAGTTTCCGCGCCCCTAGGCTTGCCCCCCGGTCAGGAGGAAAAGATTCTCGCGTGGATGCATAGACTGGGGCTCGAAGTATGAAAAGCGCCGGGTCATCAATTTTTATTTTCACAACCGTAGTTTTTTGTTTTATGATAGGCAATATAGCTAAGCACGAAAACAGAATCAGGAGGTTTCCCAATGAAGCGAGCCCTAATTACCATGATCGCTTTGGCCCTTATTCTCGGCACCTCTGCTGTCTGGGCAGCAAAGACTGAACGCTTGTCTATCGCAACAGGAGGAACAGGCGGCGTCTACTATCCGATGGGTGGCAGCATGGCCGCTGTCATTTCCAAATACGTGCCCTATGCCGAAGCGACAGCGGAAGTCACCGCGGCATCGGTGGACAACTGTATTCTGATCTGGAAGAAGAAAGCCGATCTGGCCTTCTCCATGGCCGATACCGGCTGGGACGCGTATAACGGAAAAGGGAAACCCTTCCCGGAGAAGCTGCCGTTGAGAACTGTCCTGGCCCTCTACCCGAACAACCTGCATCTGGTAACGCTTGAAGGAAAAGGGATCGAGAAGGTGTCTGATCTGAAAGGGAAGAGGGTCTCGACCGGTGCGCCGGGAAGTGGAACGGAAGTCATGGGTCTCCGTCTTCTCGAGGCTGCCGGACTCAACCCGGATAAGGACGTAAAGCGTGACAAGCTGAGCGTATCCGAGTCGTCGGGAGCGCTGAAAGACGGCAAGATCGACGCGTATATCTGGGTAGGCGGCGTCCCCACTGCTGCCGTCCTTGACCTGGCAGCCACGCCCGGTGTCAAGATGAAGCTGGTCCCTCACGGTGACCTCGTGGCAAAGATGCGGGAGAAATACGGACCCATCTACGTGACCGGCAGCATCCCTGCAAAGACGTATCCCGGCCAGACTAAAGAAGTCTCCATAGCCGTAGTATGGAACATACTTATCTGTCACGAGAGTCTGCCCGAGAATGTGGCGTACGATTTAACGAAGGCCCTCCTTGAGCACCAGGCCGATCTCGCGGCGGTTCACAAGGATGCTAGTTACATCACGCTACAAAACCAGGCTTCCGGCGGTTCGCCTATCCCTTTCCACGCCGGTGCCCTGCGCTATTTCAAAGAGAAGGGGCTGAAGATTAAGTAGCTCCCCGCAGCAGCCTGGAAGTCGCAAAAAGGAATCAACCGGGAAGATCATGGAAGACCAGAAAGAGATCGAGCAGGAAGTTGTCATCAGCGAAGAGGCCCTCAGGGAGGCCGAAAAATATATCGAAGAAGAGGAGGGCCCTTCCCGAAGGCTCTCTGGTTGGCTCGATACCTTTGTCACGTGGGCGGCGGTTGCATCGACCCTCTTCCATCTCTATGCCGCGGTAGGGGTCGTGACCACGCAGGTTCTGCGCGGTATTCACGTTGGCATTGTCCTCTTCCTCACCTTTCTCGTCTTCCCTGCCCTTAAAGGGCGTAAGAGCCGCGTTCTCTGGTATGACGTGATCCTTGCGCTCCTGGGACTGGCAGTAATCGTCTACATGCTCGTGGAGTTCGATGAGTTCATCTACCGGGCGGTCGTACCAACCCTGTGGGACAAGGTCTTCGGCATCATCCTCATCGTGCTGGTCATCGAGGCGTGCCGAAGGACAACGGGCTTGATTATGCCGGGCGTTGTCATGCTCTTTCTCATCTACACGTTCGTCGGCCCTTCGCTTCCATCGCCCTGGACCCATCGTGGGTATGATCTCGACCGGGTTGTCGGTCACATGTATATGACCCTGGAGGGGATCTTCGGGGTCCCCGTCGATGTCTCCTCTACCTTCATCATCCTCTTCACTATCTATGGCGCCATTCTTGAATACTCTGGCGCGGGCAAGTTCTTCATCGATTTCTCTTTTGCCGCAATGGGAGGAAAGCCCACAAGCGCGGGGAGGACGGTAACGCTTGCCTCTTTTCTATTGGGCGGCCCTTCGGGAAGTGGTGTTGCTACCACGGTAACACTCGGGTCGGTCGCGTACCCGATGCTCGCGAAGGCGGGATACAGCAAGGACGCGGCCGGCGGCCTTCTGTCGGCCGGCGGTATCGGTGCCATACTATCCCCCCCGACTCTCGGAGCCGCCGCCTTTCTTATCGCCGAATTTCTGAAGATCTCTTACCTCGACGTAATCGTGATGGCTGTCGTGCCTACCCTTCTCTACTATTGGTCTATCGTCCTCATGGTAGAATTCGACGCAAAGAAACATGGGGTGAAGGCCATCCCTTTTGACAGGACTTATTCGCTCGGCCGGCTGACAAAGTTATACGGATTTCACTTTATCTCTCTCATCGCCATCGTTGTGATCATGGTAATCGGCTACACACCCATCTTCGCCGTCTTCTGGGCAACGGTCATCGGCTTTGCCGTCAGCTTCATCAGGAAGGACACAGCCCTCCGCTTCAGCAAACTGATTCCCGCGTTGAGAGCAGGCACGCTCGGGGTCTTGAGCGTGGCGTCAACATGTGCCGCAGCCGGTATCATTGTCGGCTCTGTCAGCCTTACGGGGCTGGGGCTCAAATTCAGCTCGATCATCCTCGCATATGCCGGCCACAGTCTCTTTCTCACCGCCATCTATTCCGCCCTTATCGTCTGGATCATCGGCCTGGCGGTGCCCGTTACCGCTTCGTACATTATTGCTGCTGTCATTACCGCGCCGGCCCTGATCACGCTGGGGGTCCCCGACTTTGCCGCGCACATGTTCATCTTCTATTATGCGCTCCTGTCGGAGGTGTCTCCTCCTACCGCGCTATCCTGCTTTGCCGCGGCTGCCCTCACCGGCGGTAATCCTTACAAGACGACCATGCTGGCCTGGAAGTACACCCTTCCCGCCTTCCTCTTTCCCTTCACCTTCGTGCTTGATCCAAGCGGTATCGGATTGCTTTTGAAGGGTCCTGTGCTGAATGTGCTCTGGGTCAGCTTCACGGCATTTGCAGGCATTTTCTGCCTGGCTGCCGGCGTGGACGGCTGGTTCTTCCGGCGCGCGAATATTGTGGAAAGAGTGATTTTGATCGCGGCGGGACTCGCTCTTGTCTATCCTTCGCCCATGGGGGATGGTATCGGGTTCGGCCTTCTGATCCTTGCTACGATCTCGCAGAAGCTCATTCGAAAGGGGCCCGCGGCTGAGCAGGTGAAGGAGCCGACCATACCTGTCTAGGGGCGGTATGCGGCGAATTCCGTGCTGCCCCGGCAGCGTGAAAGCTGCCCTGGTGATATGGGGCCAGAGCTTGACAAGAATTGATGGGAACCGGGCGGCAGATCCGTAGCGTGGATCAGGTAATACAGACCCTGCAAATCTATAGACGGTAGTGAGGAGGAGTTCGTGGTCCTGGGAAATACGCTTGATAAGGCATACAAACTCTATGCATCAAAACCAGCCATTATCTGCGGCAACCATCGGTGGACGTATGGCGAATTCTTCGAACGAGTGAAGCGCCTTTCGTCCTTTCTTGTAAGTTCAGGAATAGGCTATGATGGAAAAATTGCCATCCTTCACCCAAATTGTCACTACTTTCTCGAAACATATTATGCGGCCGCCCGGATCGGAGCTGTCTCTGTTCCCATAAACTTCAGACTCTCGCCGCCTGAGATCGCCTATATTCTGAATCATTCAGAGTCGAAGTTGTTGGTGGTCGATCCAATGTTCAAGGATCAGGTGGATGCCATACGGGCAGAGATTCCAGGTGTCACACGGATCCTCTGGACAGGCCAAGGCATAGACGCCGATCTGACCTACGACCCGGTACTTGAGCAGCAGAATGGTACCGACCAACCGGTCGATGTTGCGATCGGATATGAGGATACGGCCCAGATCTATTATACCAGCGGAACAACGGGCAAACCGAAAGGGGTTATGCTCTCCCACAAGAATGTGTACGTCCACGCTCTGGGGACCATCGCAGAGCTCCACCTCACCGATAGCGACGTCTGGGTCCACGTGGCGCCCCTCTTCCACCTCGCCGACGCGTGGGCCACCTGGGCTATCACCTGGGTGGGCGGCACTCACGTGATCGTCAGGAACTTCGACCCAAAAACCGTTTTCGAAACGATCCAGAGGGAGAAGGTGACCATTACTAATCTGATCCCCACGATGCTCAACCTCATGGTAAACCACCCGGATGTCGACAGCTACGACTATCGAAGCCTGCGTGTCCTCTTGAGTGGAGGCGCTCCTATCGCTCCTGAGATCGTCCGGAAGATTGTCGAGACCTTCAAGTGCGAATATGTTCAGACGTACGGGATGACGGAAACGAGTCCCTATCTGACCCTCTCCCTCCTTAAGGGCCATTTGAAGAATCTATCCGACCACGAGCAACTCAGTTTCAAGGCAAAAACCGGGAGGGAATTTATCGCCGTCGACCTGCGGGTGGTCAACGATCAGGGAGAGGATGTGACTCCCAACGAGCGAGACGTCGGAGAGATCATCGTGAAAGGAGACATCGTGACGGCCGGTTATTGGAAGGCACCGGAAGAAACGCAGAAGGCGCTGAAGAATGGCTGGCTCCATACCGGTGATCTGGCGGTCATCGACAGCGAAGGGTATGTTACGATCGTCGATCGAAAGAAGGATATGATCCTGACAGGAGGTGAGAACGTCTATTCTACGGAAGTGGAAAACGTACTCTACATGCATGCCGCGATCCTTGAGTGCGCGGTCATCGGGGTGGCCGATGAAAAGTGGGGCGAAGCAGTCAAGGCGGTTGTCGTGCTGAAGTCCGGTCAGCAGGTAACCGAAGCCGAGATCATCCAGTTCTGCAAGGATAGGATGGCCCATTACAAGGCGCCCAAAACCGTGGAATTCATCGAGGCCTTGCCAAAAACGGGTTCGGGAAAGATCCAGAAAAAGGAACTCAGGGACAGATACTGGAAGGGCCGCTCCAAAAGAGTTCATTGACTTCAGACTAATACCGACTTGCCTTCATTCATATAGCTGCTTTGCCTGCGTCGGCACGACTCCGACGTACTACTTAGTACGCCTCCGTCGCTATCCTCCTGGTCGCCTTGCTCTATTTTTGAATGCAAGTCGGTATAACTCGACCGATAGGCGCCGTTTTGTAACATTCGACACTTGGTGATTTGAGATTGTTTCCGGGTACCCGCTTGCGGGTGGTGGTGCTTGGAAATCAGACCTTCACCCTGAGCAACATGCTGCTCAGGGTTATGGCGTTTTGCACAGCGTAGCCGCTGAAGTCATTATCGAAGTAGACGTACGTCTCACGGGCCCATCTTCGAATTTTTGCGGCTAGGTCGTGCAGCTCCTCATCGGTATAGTTGGAGGCGTAGAGTTGAGTCCTGCCGTGAAGCCTGAGATAGACGAAGGAGGCTGTCAGCGCCTCATGGTACGGGTAGCGGCCCGCACTCTCGGCAATGCACCAGGCTATATTCCTGTCATGCAGCAGAGAGAAGAAGTCATCGTTGATAAATGTTTTATTACGGGCCTCAATCGTGTATTTCAAGGCCGGATCAAGCAGGCTGAAGAAATCGGTGATAAGCGCACGATCATATTTCAGGGATGGAGGAAGTTGTATGAGAATCGCGCCGAGTTTATCTTTGAGCGCGATCGCATCCGTCAGAAAGCGCCTGACTGATTCCTCTTCAACGTTCAGTCTCTTGATGTGTGTTATAAAACGCGACATCTTCACCGAGAAAAGAAAATCTGCGGGAACCGTATCGTACCACTTCTGAAAGGTCGAGGAACGCACCTGTCTGTAGAACGTGACATTCAACTCCAGGGTATTCAGGTGCTGCGCGCAGAACTGCAGCCAATCCTTCGACTTCAGCTGCTCGGGGTAGAATATCCCCTTCCAGTGGCTGTATTGCCAGCCGCTCGTCCCAATATGATAGGCCGGCGGCGTCAAAAGTCCATCTGCTTTGTCGCCCATCGCCGTCTCTCACTCCGACGTACTTCTAGTACGCCTCCGTTCGCGCCGCTTCGGATCTCCTCGCACCTGGAGCTTTTTACTTGCCGTCCAGCCCTGGGTCCTCAAAAGGCCGCCTGAATCGTCCGCCACTCGATGGCCGTTGTCATCGAAACCGGCGGCTGTCACGGAGGAATCGACCTGCGTTCAAACAATATCTAATACCGATTTGCCTTCAAGTGTATACCTTCCGGGTACCCGCTTGCGGGTGTGCTACGTCGCTTTCCTCGACATACTTCTGAGTACGCCTGCGTCATCTCCTCGCTGCCGCCTCGGTCTCCATCTTGAATGCAAATCGATATAATGCCAACTCGCCTTCCGGCTCAGCCATTCTTTCACACGTTCTACCCTGGTCACGTTCTATCCTCCTTGACATGCCTTTCTGCCGGCACTATTGTACGTTTATGTGAGGACTAACACTATGTCAAAAAACAGAAAGATCAGGAAAGTTGTTAAGAGCAAACCAACCATCGAAGGCGCAGGAGTGCATCTCAAACGTGCGTTTGGGTTCAGTGAAGTGCCGGACCTCGACCCGTTCCTGCTCCTCGACGATTTTCGTTCAAACGATCCACGCCATTATGTTAAAGGTTTCCCCTGGCATCCGCATCGCGGAATCGAGACTATCACGTACGTTCTCGGCGGCAGAGTAGAACATGGTGACAGCATGGGAAATGAAGGCGTCATCGGCGTGGGGGATGTTCAGTGGATGACGGCGGGCAGCGGCATCATCCACCAGGAAATGCCAAAGGGCGACGACAAGGGTTACATGGGAGGCTTTCAACTCTGGGCCAACCTCCCGGCGTCCCGTAAAATGATGGACCCGCGCTATCGCGGTTTGACCAGGGATCAAATACCGGAGGTCTCCACGGGAAACGGTGTGACGGTCAGGATCATCTGCGGTGAGGTTCAAGGCACGAAGGGACCTGTGAGAGATATTGTCACCGATCCTCAATACCTTGATGTGACCATCCCTACCCATGCAGAGTTCATTCATCCCGCCAGACCGGGCCACACCGCCTTTGCCTACGTTATTGCAGGGGCGGGTTATTTCTGTCAGGAGAAGGATCCATTTACCTACGAGATCGAAGGAGCGAACTATTTTGATATGGAGAGAACTGCTTCCATAGGCAACAACAGTCTTGTCATTTTTGATGATGGAGATCAAATAGTGGTCTCCACAAATTCCGAAGGCGTTCGTTTCCTGCTTGTATCAGGGAAACCAATCGGTGAGCCGGTTGCGTGGTACGGACCCATAGTGATGAACACACAGCAAGAATTGCAGGTGGCTTTCGATGAGTATCGCAAGGGGACTTTTATCAAACACGGCGGCAAGCGGTAATACCAATTCGCCTTCAAGTGTATACCTTCGTTGTCGCTACGTCGCTTTCCTCGACGTACTTCTAAGTACGCCTGCGTCATCTCCTCGCTGCCGCCTCGGTCTCCATCTTGAATGCAAATCGGTATAAGAAGACCGGCTTACCCATCATTCTTTCCGCGCGTATCATCCTCTCCGCACGCCCTTCCCTTGAGAGGCGTTTCCTTCATATCTTCGATGGGCGGTATGGCCGCGGAAGAACCGGTGGCTATCTACCACCTATGATACCTATGTCGAAATCATAATTTGCCATGTCCTTCTCCTTTCTTCAGTAACGGCTCGCTGTTCCGGTTCTCCTTCCTGGCCCTGTAGAGGGCCATCAATCTTTTTACCGGTATGGGAAAAATCCCGATGAGTGCAAACGAGATAAGCAGGCTTGGCGAGAGGATCCCTTTCAAGGAATCGATCTTTGCCAGTTCTTTCCCCGCATTCACATAGACGACAGTGCCTGCGAGCATGCCGAGCTGTGACACCCAGTAGAACCTCCGGAGCGGCATCTTGGTAAGGCCCATCACCAGGTTGATCATCCAGAAGGGAAATACGGGGATCAGGCGCAGCGTAAACAGATAAAATGCCCCTTCTTTTTCTATCCCCTCGTTGACCCGCGCGATTTTGTCACCAAATTTACCTTGCACCCAATCCCTCAAAAGGAACCGGGAAACGAAACAGGCCGTGGTTGCACCTATCGCGCTGGCGAAAGAGACGATGAGGGTACCGGTCAGGAGACCGAAGAGTGCGCCTCCGGCAAGTGTCAAAACCGCAGCCCCCGGCAAGGAGAGGGACGTCGTGACCACGTAGACGACAAAATAGACCAGGATCACCAACGCCCGGTGCTCGGCATAGAGCGCCCTGAACGTGTCCGCCGAGCCCTTCAAGTAAGAAAGCGTGAAGTAGTGACCCAGGCTGAGAGCCCAGAAAGCGACGAGGATGCCGATGATCGCCGCAACAATCAATAACTTCTTGACGATATTTTTGCTCACCTCATGCCCCCTTTTGCTATGCTTGGCCGGGTCCAAACTATCGATGACACCTCTGCCCGCACTCGCCGTGGGATCGATGCCGGTCAGATAAGACCATCCTCCATCACTTCTGCGGATTCACCCTTCTCCCGGGCTTCCACCATGGTTACTTCACAAAACCGGAAATCTCCTTTAATGATAGATAATATAATCTCCTTTCCCCGGAGCGGCAATTATGTCAGCTTCACGGCCCCTTTCCTCAGAAGGTAGAAATTCCCGTCTCCCATCCGCTGGAAAGCCGGTTTTAAGTCCAGCCTCAAACTGCAATGATGTCACACGAACGCGCCCACTTACTGGCGGGACAGTTCCCGGCTTCTGAGGTGACGTTCAGGAGAAGCGGGTGAATCTCCTCAGACTCGCGAAAGAGAGGGGTCTGCGACTCATGCTTGCAAATCAAAGATGCAGATTGCCGGGGACCGGCAGTGCATGGTATGGTTAAACTGGAGGAAAAGAGATGGCTGGCATCACATTCCCGGCGCAAAGAAGCCGCGATCGAAGAAGGAGAAAGTCATGCTTTCAAAACAACGGTATGCGGTGATCGGCGGAATCGAGCGCTACGACGAACGGGACAACATACAGGCCCGAGGTCAGTTGCAGCCGGGATCGGAGAGCTTCCTTGAGTTCTATAAGCGCCATCCTGAATGGGAGGCCAGGGACAACGAGATTCGAGCCGTTCCGGAATTTACGGGAAGTCACCTCGACCATCCTTTCTTTCTGCAGGAAATAATAAACGTCATGAAAAACGGTGCAGAGGGTTTGGTAGATGGGCCTCCCGCGCCCAGCAAAACCATCATCTCTCCAGAAAGGGCTACAGAGAAGCTTAAGGGATTTGCCCGTTTCCTTGGCGCCGACCTGGTGCGCATCGGGCCTTTGAACCCTGCCTTTGTCTACACCCATATCGGAAAAACCCACGGAGATCCGGCGAGAACCTACGGCGCTCCTATCAGGCTCACGCACCAACACACGGTCAGCATAGCCATCGGGCTTGATCCCTCTCTCATGAAGGCGGGCCCTACCCTCCCTATGGCCGCCGAAGTGATGAAGGTTTACAACAGGCTTGCCATGATATCCACATTTCTTGCTGGCTACATCCGGTCCCTGGGCTATCCTGCACGGGCCCACATCGTGAGTAACTACCAGATTCTCTGCGTGCCCGTTGCCATCGATGCCGGCATGGGAGAACTGGGTCGCCACGGCATCATGCTTACCAGGGAACTGGGGAGCGCTCTCAAGCTGACCACCGTCACCACCGACCTTCCCCTGCTCTATGATCCTCCGACCGATATCGGTGTTGATGCATTCTGCAAAGATTGTAAGATCTGCGCCGAAAGCTGCCCCAGCGCAGCCATACCGTTCGGCGATAAAAAGGTCGTGCGCGGCGTGGAGAAATGGGCCATCACGTCCGAGGCGTGTTTCAAGACCTGGAGGGAAACAGGCACCGATTGCGGGGTCTGCGTTGCTTCCTGCCCGTGGACAAAACCCAGAACAGGGTTGCATCGGCTTGCTGCTGCTCTGGCGACCAGGAAGAAAAAGGCGGGCTGGTGGATGAGCCGCGCCGAGAAGCTTTTTTACGGGAAGTTCCAACCCGGTAAGGTGCCTTCATACTTCGAAGAACCGGAACCCGTGTGGAAGAAATACAAGTCACTCCGGTAGTACATGAGACCACTGCGGGGCGAGGCCACATGACTGCTCCATCTGACCAGCTTCCCATCCTGATCGTCGAGGACGATAAGAAGACTGCCTCCCTGATATCCCTCTATCTCGAGAGGGAAGGTTTTCGCACGGTCGTTGCCCACGATGGCGAGACAGCCCTGAAACTGGCGGCGGATCGCAAACCCCTGTTCGTGGTGCTCGACCTGATGCTTCCCAGGGTGGACGGTTGGGAGGTCTGCCGGCGGCTAAGAAAGGCTTCCGACTTACCCATTCTGATCCTGACCGCAAGAGACGAAGAGATAGACCGTGTCTCGGGGCTTACCCTCGGGGCCGATGACTACGTGGTCAAGCCGTTCAGCCCCAGGGAACTGGTTGCACGGGTGAAAGCGATTTTGCGACGGGCGCAAGCCCGGCCCACCACTGAATCCAAACCTGTTTTGGCGCATGCTGGTCTTGTTCTGGACCCCGAGAAACAGAAACTGACACTGGACGGACAGCGGATCGAGCTGACCCACCATGAATTCAATTTATTGCATGCGCTCATGGCAGCGCCGGGCAAGGTCTTTACCCGCGACGAGCTTCTCCGTTCCCTTTATCCTAAGCACGAAGCCGTGGTCATCGACCGCGTTGTGGATGTCCACATCGGAAAGATCAGGCAGAAGATCGAGAAAGACCCGTCGAACCCCGGATTTATCATGACAGTAAGAGGGTCCGGCTACCGCTTTACGGAAGAAGACGGCAAGGAGCCTCAAACGAGGGGTTAGACCTTGAGACAAAGCCTTCTGTGGAAACTTCTCGGCGTCAACGCTTTGGTCATTGCCTTCGTGATCAGCGTTGTGTGGCTCGCCATCAACTACCTGGCTGCCGGCTACTTCATGACCCTGATGGAAAAGTATCACATAGCTCCTCAAGCAAGCCATCAGATGTTTGTCAGCGCCGTTCATCGATATCTTATAGGGGCGAGCGTTGCGGCCTTTGTCCTCGCACTGGCCCTGAGCGTGGTACTGATGAGGAGGCTGCTTGGCCCACTTTCGAAAATGACCGGCACTGCGCAAAGGATCGCGGAGGGTGACTACACCGGCGAGGTACCGGTTATATCCCGTGATGAGGTTGGAAGACTTTCTGAGGCTTTTAACCGGATGTCGGCCAGCCTTAGGCACACGGAGCAACTGCGGAAGAAGATGGTGATCGACGTTGCCCACGAGCTGAGGACACCCTTGACCAACATCAACGGTTACCTAGAAGCGCTGGCGGACAATGTCCTGACTCCTTCCCGGGAGACGGTTCTCTTGCTGCAGGAGGAAACGCTCCGCCTGACGAACCTGGTCGAGGATATCATGAGGCTGGCCAGAGCCGATGCGGCGCGGGCCGACCTTCACCGGGTTGAGATTGAGGCTCACGGTGCAATCACACAGCTGCTTGATGCGTTTCGGCCGCAGCTCGAAGCCAAACATATCAATGTGAAGGTAGACCCGAAGCAGCGCGATATCCGGCTGTCGGCCGATCCGGAAAAGCTCTCGCAGGTCGTGACAAACCTGCTTCAGAATGCCTGCCGGTACACGCCTCCGGATGGAGCGCTCAAGATTTCGATAGAACGGATGCCGGATGCGGTCCTGTTTGTCTTCGCGAATACGCGAGGGGAACTGGAGGATAAAGAACTTCCATTCATCTTCGAGCGGTTCTATCGCGGCGAGAAGTCCCGTTCGCGCGAGCATGGAGGTGCGGGCATCGGCCTCGCCATCGTCAAGGAGCTGATCGAGGCGCATGGGGGCCACGTGGGTGCTGAACTGTTGCAGGGGTATATCCGCATCTGGTTCTCGTTGCCCGTAACGTCTAGGTGAAGGCAGCTCAGGCTTTACAAACTCTTTACATTCCCTTTGTACCCTCTTTATGGTCAGCTGTTAAACTTCATCATGTCGAATCATCGACCAATGAAGCGCAGGGAGGTCGCGTTGGAGAATAAAGCACGGCTGAGTGTCAAAAAACGGGTGCTGGTGGCAGGAGTAGGCCTTGTCGCTTTGGGGCTCATATCGGGGTTATACGCTTACGAATCTGTCAGAGGGAGGGATGTGAATATGAAAAAAGGCATGGAGAGCGCGGCGGCGGATCGGATGACTGCTCCCCCGCCCATAGATGCATCCCGGCCGGGAACAATAGAAACCGCGACGTTCGCGCTGGGCTGATTCTGGGGTCCCGATGCCCAGTTTGGGAGCATCAAAGGTGTTGTTCGTACGCGAGTAGGCTATACAGGAGGAACGAAACTGAATCCTACGTACCACAGCCTGGGAGATCACTCGGAGAGCATCCAGGTAGATTATGACCCGGCAGTGATCTCCTACAAGGATCTGCTCAAGCTGTTCTGGGAGGGGCACGATCCGACCTCGCGCTCGTGGTCAACGCAGTACAAGGCGGCGATTTTCTATCACAACGATGAGCAGAAGAAATTGGCTGAAGAGACGCGGGACATGATCGAGGCCACACAGAAGATAAAAGTGCAGACGGATATTTTGCCGTTCTCCCGGTTCTACGTTGCGGAGGCGTACCATCAGAAGTATGGCCTGCGCGGCCACAATGAGTTCATGAGGGAATTCCGGAGCATCTATCCTTCCGGCGAGGCGTTTATGAACTCAACCGCAGCAGCCCGTGTGAACGGCTATTTGAGCGGCTTTGGCAGTTCCGCAACGCTTCAGGAGGAGATCGACAGGCTTGGCCTCTCCCCGGAGGCGCAGCGCAGGTTGCTTGAGCTCGTGAAAAAGCACGGACGGTAAGAAGAGAAGGAGAAAGTTTTATGGAAAGTACGAAGATTGACAGAGCCTATCCGATGTACTACTTGATAAGAAGAGGATGCTGCACGATGCAAAGAGGCCATAGTGTGTTCGTAGCGGGCTTGATTCTGCTGATCCTCGCAGGATGTCAAGCCCCGGCACTCGACGAGCGGGGACCACGGCCTGGCGGCGCCGCTACCGACCAAGCCTCTAAGGAGACAGGGGGGAAACAGATGGAAGCCTCGCACGCACGAGATTGGCGAAACTTCAAAAAACCGGACGATGCAACGCTAAGAAAAATGCTGACGCCGATTCAATACGATGTGACCCAGAGGGAAGGAACTGAACCGCCCTTTAAGAACGAGTATGCGGATAACCATAGGGAGGGTATCTATGTGGACATCGTTTCTGGTGAGCCTCTCTTCAGTTCGATCGACAAATTCGAATCCGGCACCGGATGGCCGAGCTTCCACAAAGCCTCTTGAGCCAGACAATATTGTTGAGAAGGAAGACCGGAGTTTCTTCATGAAGCGTGTCGAGGTGCGAAGCAAGCACGCGGATTCGCATCTCGGCCATGTCTTCCCGGACGGGCCGAAACCTACGGGCCTCAGGTATTGCATGAATTCAGCAGCGTTACGGTTCATCCCCAAAGAAGATCTCGAAAAAGAGGGCCACGGGGAGTACCTCAGCCTTTTTGCCAAACAGTAGGAGCGCGGTGCAGGGCCGAGTTCTTGGGTTCCGTAACCTGTAAAAGGAGGCGCCGGGTATGCGAAAAGAAGACAGAAAGACAAAGGGTTCTGCTATCGCCCCAGGGAAGGTCTGCCGAATGGGCGGACAAACGCCGGCGGATCCATCCGGAACGAGGCGGCTTAGCGCAAGGGACAGGGAAAAGGAAGAACAGATCAGAAGCACCATCGGCCGGAGGGGTTTTTTCAAGCTGATGGGTCTCGGCACGCTGGGTCTTGGCTTCGGTGTTTCTATATTTGACTCCATTTTTCAGTACGCCGAGGGAGGCGACACCAGCGAGGAGCAGAGAAAGCACATGCTTCTCACGGTGGGGACGGTTGACTTCATGGGTTTTCGCGCCAAGGAGATCACTCCCAATAACGAGTTTTACATCACCACCTATTCAGATAAGGTACCTGCGATCAACTATGACGCGCACACGTTACGCGTTGAGGGTCTCGTCGAGAAGCCCTATGCGCTCACGATGAAAGAGCTGGAGGCGATGAAGGATACAACAGAATTTGTGACCCTCCAGTGCATCGGTAACCCTGTGGGTGGAGACTCGATCGGAAATGCCCTGTGGGAAGGGGTCACGCTGAAAAATATTCTTGACAAGGCCCAACCAAAGCCGGCCATTGTCAAAGCGGCATTCTTTGCGGAGGATGGATACAGTGACAGTATACCGTACGCTCTGGTCCAATCTGACGATGTGTTCCTCGCGTACAAAATGAACGGAGAACCGTTGCCCCGCGAGCACGGATATCCGCTGAGAGCCATCGTCCCGGGCATCTACGGGATGAAAAACGTGAAATGGATTTCAAAGATCGAGCTTATCAACTACAATTTCAAAGGCTACTGGGAAAAACAGGGATGGTCGGACGAGGCAATAATGCCTCTCAAATCACAGATCCTGATGCCCATGAGCGGTAAATCGATTCCTGTCGGGAATTATATGGTCGGGGGTGTTGCCTTTGCCGGGAGGTACGGCGTAAGCAGGGTGCAGGTATCGCTTAACAAGGGCAAGACCTGGGCCGATGCCAGCGTCAAATCGCCGCTGTCGCAATGGGCGTGGTCGCTGTGGGAGTATGATTGGAAGCCATCGCGCGCGGGTCAGTACGCCATACAGGTGCGAGGCATTGACAGGTCGGGCAAGGTGCAGGAATCGGGTTCCCTCGTGGGCAGGCTCACGGGATCGTTCCCATCCGGGTCAACAGGAATTCACGAGGTAGATGTGACAGTGAAGTGATACCAAGTTGCCTTCATTCATATAGCTTCGTTGCCTGCGCCCCGTCTCACTCCGACGTACTCTAAGTACGCCTCCGTTCGCCACGGCTTGAGCGCCTCGCTCTATTTTTGAATGCAACTTGGTATGACTCGCCTGCAGTGCAGTGGCGGCTTAACACATAACACTTAACACGCTTCTCTATGCTTGTTCTCTCACTTGCAGAATGAGGGAGGCCATCTCTGCCACGTTGGGTGAATGCGTGGCGCATTGGATCGCGATATTTCTCCCCCTTGGGTGCCAGATAGCAGGGTCATGGTCCCAGAAGAGCGTGATCGTTGCCAGGCCGCAGGCTGCGGCGAGGTGGGCAACACCTGAGTCGTTCGAGAAAAAAAGTCCGCCTCCGGTGAAGAAACGTGCAGTCTCCTCCAAATCCTCGAACCTCCGCGAATCGTCTAGCTGTGGCTCTGAATCGTATGCCTCCAGGAGTACAACATCAATGTCTATATCCTTGAGCTCCTTGTAAAGTGCGATAAAGTGCTCATATGGCCATTTCTTCTTTGCGTAGCTCCTTTCAGGGTAAAGAATGATCCTGCTCCCGCTCAGCTCCTCGATCTCTTGTTTTAAGGGCCTTATGCCAAGCTTCTGGAGTTGAGCGAGCTGGTAGGCCTCCACGTGGAGCGCCTTTTCCTCAGGATACAGGTCGATGAATAGAGGCGACTCTGACGAGACGGCACTTAACCGCTTTCTCATTTCGCCGCTCTTGTCCTTTCCGATCAGGATGGCCTGCTTCCATCCCTTGTTGGAGGGCAGATCGGAGAAGAGCCATAGCCAGCTGCGTTCCTCCACAGACAGGATCTGCTCAAAATACTCCGGAAAAAGACCAAGGAACCTCTTGTAGCCAACCGCACATATGTTTCTTCCGAAGTGCGAAAAAAGAGAGTGAAACGTAGACTCTGAGAGACATACATCTCCCAACCCGCCAAGATGAATAAGAAAAATTTCGTTGCCCGCTGTCCTTTCCATGACTACAATTATAGTATACTGAATCTGGTGGCCAGGACACCACTTGTGCCAATTGGTAATTCGTTTTATGCAAAGCCCTTCTAATGACGCATAACCTAACCGGCCAAGAGCCCTTGGAGAAGATATGAGCGACGTGTGTGAGATTATCGCTGACGATCTGAGGAAAGCGCGTAGAGAACTGGAAACCTATATTGATGTTACTGAAGAAGACCTCATGAAGATCTATTCCCTGGCTCTTAAGTTCGCGCAGGAAAGGCGCTCTCAACAGGTCCCCATCGCTGATGTGATGACGACAGATGTTGTGTCGGTTAGACCGGATGCGGATATACATGAGGCCGCGAGTCTTCTCTCAGAGAAAGGCGTGGGTGGTCTTCCCGTTATCAATGATGAAAATGAAGTGGTCGGGGTCATCACGGAGGCAGACGTGCTCTGCATGTTGGGCGTTGAGAGGACCCATGGTTTCAAGGATCTGATAAGGCATGTCCTGGGAGAGTCTTGCCTCAAGCAACAAAAGGAGGGGAAGGTCAGAGATTTCATGACATCCCCCGCAGTGGTTGTGAGGCCCGATCAGGATGCGCTGGAGGCTGCCAGGCTCTTGGAGAAAAAGCGCATTAAGAGGCTCCCGGTAGTCGATGAGAGAAACAGATTGGTGGGGGTTGTCACGCGCGCAGATATTGTTAAGGTGATGGCCAACAGGTGAATTTCCAGGAATACTTCTCAAAGATGAGGGGTGATGCCGAGGGCCCTCCAAGGGTTCCCTTTAAGGAGGTGCTCTGGTCAGGTCTTGGTGCCCTGCTCGGAATAGGCATGTGCGGCTGGGTCTCGTCGTACTACCTCGAACCGAGGGCCCTCACCTTGATGATAGGCTCTCTTGGGGCTTCAGCAGTGCTCGTCTATGGTGTGGTAGCGAGCCCTTTTTCTCAACCGAGGAACGTGATGGGCGGCCATGTCATATCTGCTTTCATCGGTGTGGTTTGTCACAAGTGGCTTGGTCTCGATGTTTGGCTGGTTGGTACGATTGCGGTTTCTTTTTCCGTCATGGCAATGCTTCTCACGAGGACGGTCCATCCGCCCGGGGGCGCGACCGCGTTGACCGCTGTTATTGGCGGCAAGACGGTTTACGATCTGGGCTTCTTCTTTGTCGTGGTACCTATCGCATTGGGTGTATCTATTCTCCTTGTCGTCGGGCTCATCGTTAATAACTTGTCCGGGAAGAGACGATACCCGGCATACTGGTTTTAGAGACTTCTATTTCTGGTTTTGTTTCAAATAGTCCAGACAGAATTTCAAAGCCTGATCGCCCGGTAGACCCTTATCCTTCATTGCTTTCACGTATTCATCCAGGATAGGCCGCATTCTCTCGGTCCATCGGTCATCTTCTTCTTTTGGCAGCGAAATGAATTTGTGCCCCTGTTTCGTTGCCCATTCCTTGCCTTCCACGTCTATGGTATCCCAGAGCTTGCCTGTTTTCTCTATCCACTCCAGGTCAATTGCTTCGATGGTCTTCTGAACATCCGGGGGCAAAGCGTTCCACTTGCTCTTGTTCATGACGCAGAAAAAACCCGTAGAGTATGCCGAGCCGTAGTTTTCCGTGGTAAATTTCGTTACCTCCGCAAGCTTCCACTGGTGCAGGCCTTCCACCGGCATGAGCACGCCCTCGGCCACCCCTTTAGAAAGGGCGTCGTACGTTTCGGTGATCGGCATGCCGACCGGGGCGGCGCCGAGAGCCTGTACTATTTTCGCGCTTAACCCGGTGGACCTTATCTTCATCCCCTTCAAGTCTTCCAGTTTGTAGGCGGCCTTCTTGGTCGTCAGGATGCCTGGCCCATGAGCATGGAGGTAGAGTACCTTTGTCTCATCGAACTCCTTCGGTTTAAACTTTTCGTAATAAGCATTGATGAGCTTGGTCGCAACATAGCCGCTCTTGTAGCCGAGGGGCAGGTCGATTACCTCCGTCAGCGGGAATTTGCCCCTGGTGTAGCTCATGATAGACCAGCCGATATCGGCGATCCCTTTTACAACGGAGTCATACGTCTGTGGTGCCGGCATCAGGGTGGACCCCGGGTAGAAGGTTATTTTTACCTTGCCGTTCGTCCTCTTCTCCACCTCCTTGCACCACTGCTCCGAATTGATAGCCTGTGCTGTTAGCGGCGGCATAAAATGCGCGTAGCGGAGCGTGATCACCTCCTGCGCAAAGGCCGGATACGCAGTCAGAACGAAGCTCACCGCAAAGCTTAGCATGATCATTTTCATGCAGATGCGTTGTTTCATGGCTACCCCCTATTTTTTTAATTTAAGCGACAGGACCCGCACCTTGTCGCCCCCCTGCAAGGCTTTGCTCAGCCTTTTTCTTACGTCAAGAATATCGTCCTTTACCAGTTTCATGGCCTCTAGCGCCTTCCGCTCCGAGTAGCGCGGTTTCTTAAGCGGCTCAAACATCAACATTCCTCTGAAGGCGAATCAGTATTACTCATCGGCTGCCCACAGGTGCTTACCCGCGTGCTTCCTGGGTAGCTGCACCACGCCATCGATCTCCTCGAGATCAAACCACCACTGCTCCTCGGGGTGCGCTTTGCCATAGCCCATCAGATCATCGCCCCGGATAGCCATGCTTCGTGCAAGGCCCGAGTTGCGCATCATCCAGCCGACTGCCCGGTGGAAGGGTGTGTAAGGCTTGTTCCACGGGCAAACCTTTATGCAGGTGCCGCAGCCGGAACCATGCTGATTGCCCACCCGCATGGTGGTACACTTCCGGGTGTCGCTCGGCCAGTGCTCGTAACCGTTATACATCTCCTTGCCTCCGTCGGTCAGGGCGCCGGAAGGACATTCACGGGCGCACTTTTTGCATTTTGAACAAAAATCCTGCAACCCGAAATCGATCGGCTTGTCGACTTCAAGGGGGAGGTCTGTCGTGACCACAGAGGCCTTAAACCTGGGCCCCAGGAACGGGTGGAGCACGCAGTCTCCGATCCGAGACATTTCGCCGAGGCCGGCCCACAGGAGGATAGGCGGGACCACGATCTGGTAGTTTCGCGCGTGATGTGCCCGCGCCGGATAGCCGAGTCTCCGGATATAGTCGGCCAGGATGCAGGCGATAAAGCCCGACGACGAATATGCCAGAAAGCTCATAGAGTTGCTGATCCAGTTGTGGCCGTTCGTGGCGTGGGAGGTCCGATAGTCCTGGTCAACGATAACGGCAATGGCGTACTTATGGTTACACTCGACTGGTTCACCGTCGGGGAAGGAGTTCGTGTAGACCGCATAGGGCGGCAATTTGCAGATTCCGACCGCGTCTGACCTGAGAAAATATGCGGTCTCCTTGATATGGCGCGACAACACCGCTGGATCCTCAGGAAGCGGAGCCTTCTGCTTCGCTACCACTCCGTCAACAATTTCTCTGAGGAAGAGCTGCATGGTCCCGAGCGCGCCAGAGAGCGGATGTTTCATCACGAACCGGGGTCTCTCCCTGGCGAGAATGGGACCATACAGACCGGCGGCTGCTTTATTGAAGCCACTATCCCGTTCATCAACCCTCTTCACCTCATCATCATGTACAATCGTTGTAGGCCGATCTACCCTCTTTATCCTGTGCATGGGAAAGTTCTCTAAGTCCCGTTTGTGATAACCGCTCATGGTGCACCTCCACCTAAAAGCAATCATTAACTATTGATTCATAATGAGTAACCAAAAACATCGACTTTAAACTGACCGAGTTCCGTCATTAAAGGTCAGACCTATTGTAGACTAACCCAATTGGATGCGTCAATCGAAAGAGGAGTCGCTCTTTGACATACCGTCCCGTAGAGATTAGAATATCGAATCATGAATAAATTCAAGCTGGTTACCGAATTTAAGCCGGCGGGCGATCAGCCCCAGGCCATAGAGAAGCTGTCAGAAGGCGTCGAAAAGGGTTTGGAGCACCAGGTTCTGCTCGGGGTCACGGGCTCGGGAAAGACCTTCACCATGGCAAACGTGGTTGAGCGGGTGCAGCGGCCCACACTCGTCATATCCCATAACAAGACGCTTGCGGCCCAGCTTTACACGGAATTCAAGACCCTGTTTCCGGAGAATGCGATCCACTTCTTCGTGAGCTACTACGATTATTATCAGCCGGAGGCTTACGTCCCGCCCACGGACACGTATATCGAGAAAGATGCCTCTATCAACGAAGAGATCGATAAGCTCCGGCTCTCCGCGACAAACGCGCTCTTTGAAAGGGAGGATGTGCTCATCGTTGCGAGCGTCTCCTGTATCTACGGGCTCGGTTCTCCGGAGGCCTACTACGGCATGCTCGTGTATCTCGAAGAAGGCGACGAGATCGACAGGAGAGCCCTTTTTGACAAGCTCATCCAGTGCCAGTACGAGAGAAACGAGACCGATTTTTACCGGGGCCGGTTCAGGGTCCGCGGAGAGACGGTTGACGTCTATCCTGCTTATGAGGAGGACAAGGCTTACCGGATCGTGCTCGATCGGGACAGGGTCGCAGGCCTCTACGTAATCGATCCCTTGAGCGGGAAGCCCCGTGAGAAACTCAACCGGATCACCATATACCCAGCTACGCACTACGTGACGCCTAAAGAAAAGGTGGAGACAGCGATTGCGAGCATACGCACGGAACTCGCCGAACGACTGAAAGAACTGCGGGGAATGAACAAGCTGTTGGAAGCGCAGAGGCTTGAATCAAGGACCAAATACGACCTTGAAATGCTCAGCGAGATCGGCTATTGCCAGGGTATAGAGAATTATTCACGCCACCTGACAGGAAGAAAGCCGGGCGAGCCGCCGCCTACGCTCCTTGACTACCTGCCGAAGAATGCCCTCGTGCTGATCGATGAGAGTCACGTGACCATACCGCAGCTCATGGGCATGTACAAGGGTGACCGGTCACGTAAAGAGACACTCGTTGAGTATGGTTTCAGGCTCCCCTCGGCCATCGACAACAGGCCGCTAACGTTCGAGGAATTCAAAGAGAGGGTCAAGCAGATCGTATATATTTCCGCCACACCTGCCCTTTACGAGATCGGTAAAGCAGCAGGCCATGTGGTTGAGCAGATCGTGCGGCCGACAGGACTGATCGATCCGAAAATTGAGGTGAGACCGGCAAAGAATCAGATCGACAGCCTGCTGGAAGAGATCAAGATAGTCGTGGAGAGAGGAGAGCGCGTCCTCGTGACAACGCTGACGAAACGTTTTGCGGAGGATCTCACCGATTTTCTTCTGAACGCCGGCGTCAAGACAAAGTATCTCCACTCGGAGATCGATACGCTGGAGAGAGTGGCCATCGTGCGCGATCTACGCCTCGGCAACTTTGATGTGCTTGTCGGCGTCAACCTGCTGCGGGAAGGGCTCGACCTACCTGAAGTCTCGCTCATCGCAATACTTGATGCTGACAAGGAAGGTTTCCTGCGCTCTCAGACATCGCTTGTCCAGACGTGCGGAAGAGCGGCACGTAACCTCAACGGCAGGGTGATCATGTTCGCGGACAGGATCACCGACTCGATGCGAAGGACGATTGAAGAGACCGAGCGGAGAAGGAAGGTCCAGACGAAGTATAATAGGACGCACGGCATCACGCCGGAAGGGATTAAGAAGCAGATCATCGATGTTCTCGCGTCCATCTACGAGAAGGATTATTACACGATACCACTGGATGAATTCGAGGAGCAGGGCATTCAGCCCAAGAAGCTCACCAAAGTGATGAAGAAGCTGAAGAGAGAGATCGACGACGCTGCGAAGAAATGGGACTTCGAGAGGGCCGCACAGTTGCGCGACAGGCTGCTGAAGCTGGAGAAGATGGAAGTACGGCTGTGAGACAAGGCAAGTGATCTCACGCCCAGTCGCTCCGCTCCTTCGAGTCCGCAGAGGCGCAGAGGAAAGACAGGAGATCGGTCTCACACAGAGAGCACAGAGGTAAGTTAGGAGTGATTCTTGCCGCGAATTCGAGAGAAGGCCGAATTCGCGGCAAACCCCGTCCGGCTTCGCCGGAAGGGTTTAAATACTGCTTCCCTCGCGGAGCGATGCAGGGTGCCCTGATGTGCGCTTTCTCCCACATCAGGGCACGGAATAGACTCTCTGTGGGCTTTTCCTCTGAGCCTCTGCGGACTCTAGCGAGTGAAACGAGCGGGCGTGAGATAGGATTGAAGTTTTTCTTTGGTGCCAGGTAAATGATTAGCGAAGAAACCCTTGCCAACTTACCCGAGAGTCCGGGTGTATACCTCTTCCGCGACAAGAGCGGCCAGATTATTTATGTCGGCAAGGCAAAGAGCATACGGGATCGGGTCGGCAGTTATTTTGCTGAGGGACCCAAGGAGGGACGCCTTGAGCGCCTTCTTTCCAGGATCGAGAACGTTTCTTTTGTGCTCACCGGCAATGAGAAGGAAGCCTTTCTTCTCGAGAACAATCTGATAAAAGAACATCAGCCCAAGTATAACGTGATCCTGAAGGATGACAAGACTTATATTTCCCTGAGGCTGAGTGTCAAAGAGAAATTCCCCGCATTATCCGCCACAAGAGACATAAAGGATGACGGCGCCCTCTATTTCGGGCCCCATCCGCATGCGCGGGACGTCAGGGACTTCCTGAAGATTGTGCAGTCATTATACCCTGTGAGACGGTGCAAGGATGCGGTCTTCAAGGGAAGGAGCAGGCCGTGCATTCTCTACGATATCAAGAAGTGCCTTGCGCCGTGTGTCGGTTACACGGATGAAGCTTCCTACAGGGCAATCGTGGAAGAACTGACCGATTTCCTTTCGGGCAAGGACGAGAAGCTGCTAAAGAGTCTCGAGGAGCAGATCGATAAGGCAGCCAAGGAGTGGGATTTTGAGAAAGCCCGGGAGAAGCGGGAGCGATACCACGCGCTCAAAAGATTGGTGGAGAAGCAGCACGTCCACGAACACCTGGGGAAAAACAGAGATGTCTGGGCTGTGCTCAGGGAGGAGCGGAAGCTCAGGATTGTGCTCCTCAGCTTTCGTAAGGGTGTTTTGATTTCAAAGAGGAGTTTTCGCGAGCCTTTTTCACTCAATCCCGATGGGGCTTTCTCTTCATTCATTTTCCAGTATTACAACAGCCGCCAGATTCCTGATGAGATAATCATCTCGGAATCGCTGGAAGACTTGCCCTTCCTGGAGCAGCATCTGAGAGAGAAGAGACCGGGCCTGCGTGTGCTCGGGCCGGAGTCGCGCGGGGCCGGTGACATGATCAAGCTGGCTGTGGAAAACCTCCACGAAGTAGAACCGATAGAGACCGACGAAGCTTTTAAAAGGACCTTTCATCTAAAGAAGGCGCCGAAGCGGATTGAAGTTTACGATATTTCCCACACGGGTGGTACGAGTCCTTCCGGCATCATGGTTGTCTTTGAGGAGTTCAAGGCGCGTAAGGACGCATACAGGGTGTTTCACATACGGGAAGCGCAGCCCGATGATGACGTGGCGATGATGAGCGAAGTGCTCAGGCGAAGGATGAATGATGAGAAGATACGCCCGTTACCTGACCTCGTGATTCTTGATGGCGGCAAGGGCCAATTGTCCGCCGCGATCAGTGTATTCAAGGCGCTCTCCATGAGCCCGGACCTGATAGGGATCGCCAAAGGGCAAGGCAGGAAGAGAATGGAAGATGTGCTCTACCTGCCCTTCCGGAAGAATCCGTTACTCCTTCCCAAATCTTCGCCCGTCTTCAAGGAGATCGTCAGGATGCGCGATGAGGCTCATCGGTTCGCCATCGGCTCGCACAAGAAGTGGAAACGTAGAGAAGACCTTTCTTCTATCCTTCCGCACATCAAGGGAATCGGAAAGAAGAGAATGATGCTTCTCTTGAAGACATTTCCCTCGCTGCAAGCCATGCGAGAAGCTGATGCGGACCTGATCGCCCGGTTGCCGGGTTTCAACAGAAAGATCGCAGACGGAATCAAAACCGCGCTCCAGCCCACCGCAGACGCATGATACCAGCTTGGCTTCAAGAATAGATTTCCACGGGCAAGCCCGTGGTACTCTGTGCACCACGCGTCCCGCGGACAAAAGACGCCTTCACCCACGCACAAGTGCTTGGCCCTCGGCGGCTCGCGTCGTCCGTGGAAATCTATCTAGCGAGCACGGCGAGTGAGAGGGGGAGGCTCCGACGGCTTTGCCGATGGAGGGGGCGACGCGAGCCCCAGTAATAGAGGACCTTCTTTCCCTCTTGTGGAGTAGGATAGGGAGAGAAGCGGCTAGACTTTCTCGTCCGCCAACCCTGTTTGCTTCTTGAAGAATAAGTTCGAAAGGAGGACCAGGGCCGCCAATCCCAGAAGTATGACAGAGATAGGATGCGAGAAGAAGATCCCAAAGTCTCCCCCGGAAATTTTGAGGGATTGACGCATTGACTTCTCCAGTATTGGGCCTAAAACGAAGGCAAGAATCAAGGGGGCTGGTTCATAGTCGAATCTCTTCAACAAATAACCCAACACGCCAAAGAACATCATGACTCCCACATCAAAGAAGGAATTGTTGTCAGCGTACGCCCCCACAATGCAAAAGAAAAGGATCAAAGGGATGAGGATTCGCTGCGGAATCCTGAGCACCTGGACCCACATTGCGATCAGTGGTAGATTGATGATCAGGAGCATGATGTTTCCCAGATACATACTGGCAACCAAGCCCCAGAATATGTCCGGGTGCTCTGGGATGAGAAAGGGGCCGGGCTGAACACCGTGCATCATCAAGGCAGCAAAAAGCAGGGCAGTGGCCACGCTGGTGGGAATACCGAGAGCGAAGAGAGGCACCAGGCCGCCTGCGAAAGCAGAATTGTTCGAAGATTCAGGACCTGCCACGCCTTCGATCGCTCCATGCCCAAACTTTTCCGGATGCTTCGAGCAGCGCTTTTCAGTCGCGTATGAGACAAAGGAGGCAAGAGTTGCGTTGCCTCCGGGAATGATACCGATGATGAAACCGATGAAGCTTCCTCGGGTGATGGGTTTCCAGGAGTCTTTCCAGTCTTGCCGGCTCGGTAGGAGATGCCCCAACTTGGTCCTGGATAACGATAGTTCTTCCGACGGGCCAAGATTTTCGAGGACCTCCGTCACTCCGAACAACCCCATCGCGATCGGAAGAATGCCCACTCCATCCATAAGATTTGAAATCCCAAAGGTGAAGCGCGCCTTCCCCGTAAGCATGTCAATGCCGACGTAGGCGAGAAGAAAGCCAAACGCCGCCACCATCATTGCCTTGATCATCGATTTCTGTGCGAGGTAAGTCAGGATGGTAATTCCCAGAATGATCAAGGCGGTATACTCTGGCGGCCCGAATGCCAAGGCAAGCTTCGAGAGGGGATAGCTGAGAAACATCAAGGCAATCACGCTCAATGTTCCGGCGATGTAAGACCCGAAAGCGGCTATCCCCAAGGCTGGGCCTGCTCGGCCTTGACGCGCCATCTGGTAACCGTCCAGGCAGGTCACCACTGAGGCGGCCTCCCCCGGGACGTTGACCAGGATAGAGGTGATAGACCCGCCATACATGGCTCCATAATAAATGCCCGATAAAAGAATTATCGATGTCACAGGAGAAATTTTGAAGGTCACCGGCAGTAAGATGCTCACCGCCCCTGTCGGGCCAATCCCGGGTAGCACACCAATCAATGTCCCGATCAGACACCCAACTAGGCAGTATACGAGATTGGTGGGTTGAAAGGTGGTTTGAAATCCCATCAAGATGTCTGCAAAGAAATCCATGCTTCTACCTCCCAGCTACAATCAGCCAGCCTTTTGGAAATGGGACTTTTAGAGCCACAGAGAAGACTAACCATCCAGCCAAGGCTGTAGCTGTCGCGCAAAAGAATACTCTCGGCCACTTATTCTTCCCTCCAAAGAAGAGTCCATAGAGGACGAACATCAGAGCGAAAGTGGAGAGTAGAAAGCCCAGAAGATTAAGCAACAAACCATACAAGAACACAGAAGCGACCACTACAGTCTGGCTCTTCCATTGAATTCCCTTCAAGATTCCTTCCGGCCCGATGAGCCCCTTCGCAAGAACGAACAGACTGAAAGAGATTAAGAGCAAAGACATAATCAAGGGTAACAATCCGGGTCCCGGGTTTCTTAGGGTACCCGGCTTCAGCATTATCCCGCCAACCGCAAAGAATACGCCTACCGCCAACCAAAAAAGACTCCCCACAACCTCTGATCCTAGTCGTTTCATTCTCATCTCCGTACGCTTCAATAGTTATCCCTTTTGCCTCTTCCTTCTCCGCACCCGCGGAAATCCCATCGAGATGATTCGTGTGGCGTTCGACCGAGATCCCCGGAAGTCTCCGCGGGTTGTGTCCATCAGGATATTCGGGGCCCTATCCGGCGTTTATCGAACCTTCAGCCGAACGGAAGAGGTGCAGGGAAAAAGCAACGACGATTATCTGGTCTTGACCGAAGGAACACTCACCCTTGTTTGTTCAGTTTGGTCTTCTGCATGACCTCCCCATTCTTCCGATACAGGGTTTCAATGAGCTGTTTGAGCGCCTGCCTGGAGAGAGGGTTTGGATCGTATACATAAAAACTTTCCGCTGTGGTGCGAAACTGGGGCGCTTCCATGGCCTTGCGGAATGTCCCTTCCAGCTTTGTCACCACGGCCGCAGGGGTTCCCTTGGGCGCTGATATCAGGTAATACTCCGTAGAAAGATTGTAAAAAGGATACCCGGACTCATGGAGCGTGGGAACGTTCGGCATGACTCTTTTTTCCGTCGTGGTCGCCAGCACCCTGACCTTTCCCGCCTTGTAACTTTGCATCCAAGCCGATGCGCCCACTCCAATCGCGGTAACATGCCCCCCCAACAGGGCCGTTAAGGCCGGAGGGCCTCCACCCAAAGGTACGACAGGCATATTCAGTTTTTCCTGCTGTATCACAAGCTCGATATCCAGATGCGGGGCGTTTCCGATCCCAACGATACCAAAACTAACCTTCCCGGGGTTCTTCCGGGCATAGTCAACAAGGTCTTTGACAGATTTGTAGGGGCTATCCGCTCGAACAATGATGCCGCAGTAAAAGGTACCAAAGTGGACAACGGGGATTACATCCTGGAGGGGATGGTAAGAGACAGATTCTAAGTAAGGGATGACGGTAAGGGAACTGGTGGTGTGTGCCAAGATCGTATACCCGTCACCCTTGGAGGTAGCTGTTATCCCTACTGCCACCGCGCCGCCAGCCCCGGGTTTATTCACGGGGATGACCTCTTGGCCCAGGATCTTCGAAACCGTTGGTGCCATCGCTCGAGCAACAACATCCGTTCCGGCACCCGGGGGTCTGTCGATGAGCATGTTTATCGACTGTGTCGGATACTCCTCTGCCCATGATGCCCCTTGACCCAAAACCAGAACGATCGAGATAAGGGCAAGGAGAGCAACCCGTCTCTTCCACACCGTCCGCACGCTCACTAATTTTCCCTTGGCATGAGTTTGGTAGGTGGATTGTTCTTCAGCGCTCGCACCCATTTATTACCTCCCGTTTCAAAGTAAGACCATGCTAAGACGACAAATAGTACTCTCCAAGCCAATAAAATAAGGACAGGACTCTACTTCAACACCCTGTTAGAGTTCGGAAATAGCTTCCAAAATGTTGGCAGCCCGCACAGGGTTGAAGATTCCGCAGATGCAATCCCTTGCAAGGACCTCGGCCGCGGAAGAGCTAGTCTCCTTTCCCTTCTTTATATCGGCCACCAGTTTTGCAACCAGATTCTTCGATATCAGTGCGTGGCCGCACATGGTTGTGATCTCCATGGTTTCCTTGGATGGAAGCTTCTCAACCCGGCCATAAACCCCCAGGGAGTAGTCTACTGAGTGGGGCCTCAGGCCGGCCTTTTTACAGCATTGGAAGATCTCTTCGAACAGTCCCGACGCTACTACAGAGATGCCCAGATCGGCCTCTTTTAAATCCTTCATGAACCGGGTCATGTCCTCGCTGTTAGTGAAGACTATCTGAATCATCGGCAGGTCCTCAACGTCGGAATTGAGAATCTCATCCAGGCTGGCCGTGAATCTCGATCCAGTCTTGACATCCGAAAAATTTACGATTGGGTGCCGCGAGGCAATTTCCAGAATCTTTCTCAGCCTCCAGTCATTTCCCTCATCGTTGAAGCCCTTGGCCCGAATGGCGAGCATCGGATAATCTTCACTCAGACTGGCCGGGTCCCCTGCTCGATGCAATGTGTGCGTCATCCGAATCCTCCGAAGTCAACCTCTTCAGTGCCCCATGATCCCTGGTCATCGATCACTAAATATTGCTCACGGTTTGGGCAGTGGTCGTCCCAATCCCAGATTGACTTTTCCGTTTGGTCGCAACGTGAAACCGAGTGATTTGATCCGTTCTGCCGTAGGATCAGGCCCGTCCGGGGGAAGGACACTAATGACCCCCAGCGAGAAGACGGTGTCCAACGTCTCGGCCACCTGCTTCAGCGCAGACAGAATCACATCGAGTTTCTCTTCAGGAAGCTTGAATTCAATGATGGCCGACAGGACCCGCTCATTGAGAACTTCCTCTTTCAAAATACCCCGGACGGAATCCGACATGAGTCCGGTTACCGGTGTCCGGGGCTCAAACTCAACACCGCGATCGGCCATGGCACGCGTCAACCGATCGATGTCCCTCATGCTTGTGCCGATACCGGGCCGTCCCATCTCCACAGTGACACCAACTTGCCCTCTGACATAACGGTGGGTCACCTCGTTCGTCTTCACCTCCTCCGTTCCCCGCCCAAGGAGGCCGGTGTGTCCGTGCGGTTTCAAAGGATTCGAGAAGGAGGCGCGAAGTGTCCGGGGCCACTCCATGGGTTGCTGGTATATTGCCTCGACTTTGCAGACACCGGCACGGAGGCAGGTACCGCACTCAACGCACCGATCGAGATCGATGGCTCGAGGCTTCCTTCTTTTGCGTGCCTTCTGATCGGTTATGAAGATCGCCTCCACAGGACAGTGGGGCGCACACTTGTGGCATCCAATGCAGATTTCCTGATTAATCAGCATAACCCTCTTCTTTGTTTCCGAACGGAACGCCTCGGCATCGCTGTCTGATGAGGTGTTGGTTCCGATGGATAGAAGAAACCGATGTTGCCTGCCTTCCTTATTTGCTAAAAGACGAATTTGCCGGTGAAGGCAATTCACTTACAGCAAACGTTCGCCTAAACTATCAGAAAATTTTTTTCAGCGCAACATTTTTTTCCGACAGGCTCTCCTGGTAAGACGGACATCTCACTTCAAACTGACAGATGACCTATTATAGCGAAATTCCCTTTGTAATTCAGCCGGTATCGGCTATAATGGTTCAAAGAACCCATGTCCGACCTGGAGAGTTCCTTCACCATACATGATCTTCCTGCTGAAGAAAGGCCGCGGGAACGCCTCAAGAAGTTTGGTTCGCAGGCGCTGTCCGGTCCTGAGCTGCTTGCCCTGGTTGTCGGCCGCGGCATAGCGGGAAAATCTGCATTAATCATTGCACAGGAGCTCTTGAGGCGGTTCAAGAGCATCAAGGGTATAAGTGAGGCAACTTTAGAGGAGCTGTCCGGGATCAGTGGCATAGGTTTAGCAAAAGCCGCCCAGTTGAAGGCATGCTTCGAGTTGGGAAGAAGACAGGACCAAGCGGTCGAGAAGCCGTCCAATTACAAATACGAGCTTACCAACCCGCAAACAGTGGTGAAGGCTGTCAGGGCAAGCATTGAGGATAAAGCCAAAGAGCACTTCAAGCTTGTCCTGCTTAACGTGCGGAACAGCATACTGGATGTTTCCACCATTTCCGTAGGCACGGTAAGCGCGAGTCTGGTTCACCCGAGGGAGGTATTCAAGAAAGCCATCGCCCACGGCGCCTCTTCTGTGGTGCTGGCACACAACCATCCGTCAGGTAACCCGGAGCCTTCAGAGGATGACGTGAAGCTAACGCAGCGTCTGACTGAAGCGGGCAGGCTGCTCGGGATAGACGTGCTGGATCATATCATCATTACGACCAAAGACTTTGTCAGTTTCAAAGAGCGAGGATTAATGTAACAGCACTATACATGGGCCACTTTGTTGGCTTTGGCAGTGCTGCTTTCTTCTGTTAAGGATGTATGGTGGAAAAGCGTCTCGATTTTGCAGGTGAGCTGGCCACGACTGCCATGGGAATAATGCCCCATGAGGATGTAGACAGAGCGCTCGACCTTGCGCTGTCCATGGATATCCCCTTCTGGCCTCAGCTCCCGAAACTCTCCTATTATGAAGACATGTATGTCCAAGCGATGGAGCACTTTCCGGGTGTCGTGATCGATGAGGCGAACCAACGGATCTACGTGGATACGGAGAAGTTCATGGATGGCATACCCGCGTATCTGGAGGATGAGACCGAGACGGAGCGCTTTACCCTCTCGCCGCAATTCTCCCTTGTCTTTCGTAAGTTTCTTGCGCTTGATCTTTCTGCCTACAGATCAGTACGGGGCCAGCTCATCAGCCCGGTGAGCCTGTCGTTGAAGATTTGCGACGAGAACGGAAAACCTCTCGCGTATAATGATGAGATACGGAGCCTGGCCTTTTCCTTTATCCAGAAGAAGGTGAACATACAGGCGGAAGAGCTGCGGCAGAGGAACGAAAGGGCATTTGTCTGGGTCGACGACCCTGGGTTGGAGTTTATATTTAGTGCCCTGTGCGGGTATGATAACGTAAAGGCAAAGGATGAATTGACCGTCTTTTTCGGAGGTATCGAAGGGCCTCGCGGCATTCATCTCTGCGGAAGGCCCGACTGGGATTTTCTCTTTTCTTTACCTGTGGAGATAGTCTCTTTTAATGCATTTGCTTTCGGAGAAACGGTTGCCACCTATGATACGGTGCGGCGCTTCCTCGAAAAAGGAAACATCATCAGCTGGGGGATTGTACCGACCTACTACGACGAATTTTCGAAAGAGGACCTGATGAGCCTCGCTGACAGGCTTGAACGCATCTGGAGCCTGCTCGAGGCCAAGGGGCTCGACCGATCTGTGATCGCACGAAACAGCATGCTTGCCCCGGCTACGTGCAATCTCCTCAATGTTGACAGAACCGTAACCATTGACAACGCATTTATGCTTCTCAAAGAATTGTCGATACACCTGAAGGAGAGATACCTTTAATGGACCGAATAGACCGCATGAACCCGATAAACCGAACAGATTCGACGGCCTCGTCGACGGCGTCAGTAAATCGCATCCACATCGTCTGCAAGCAAAAGAAGGAGGACGCACGCGCTGTCGCACAGCAGATCGTGGCGAGATTCGGCTCTACGACCGAGGTCCTTCTTAACGAGGAAGTAGCGCTGGAACTCGGTTACGAGAAAACGTTCGAGTTGGAGCACGTGGGTGAAGGGGCCGGGCTCATCATTGTGCTCGGAGGCGACGGTACCTTGCTCTCGGTAGCCCGTCAGCTCAAGGGAAGAGAAGTGCCAATCCTTGGAGTGAATCTGGGAGGTCTCGGATTTCTGACCGAGACTTCGCTGGAAGAACTCCCGGATATGCTTGCATCCGTTATGCGGGGGCAGTATCACCTTTCCCGCCGCACTATGCTCAGCGTTGCGGTGGAGCGCAGCGAAGAGCTTGTCTTTGACCTTTCCGTACTGAACGATGCCGTGATTACCAAAGACGCGCTTGCCAGAATAATCGATATAGAGACCTTCGTGAACGATGAGTATCTGACCACATACCGGGCTGACGGCCTCATTCTCTCAACCGCAACAGGCTCAACAGGATACTCGCTGGCGGCCGGAGGGCCGATACTCCACCCATCTCTCACAAACATTGTCGTGACGCCCATATGCCCGCATATGCTGACCAACCGGCCGATACTGTTACCCGATGAAGCCGCGCTCCGGGCAATCCTGCTCTCCAGGGACGAGAGGGTCATTCTCACCCTCGACGGGCAGATAGGATTTCCTCTGGAATTCGGGGACAAGGTCACGGTCAAAAAGTCACCCTACACCGTCAACGTTATAACCTCCAGCTCAAAAGGATATTTCGAGGTGCTCCGGACAAAACTAAAGTGGGGAGAACGATAATCCTATGCTGGCCTTCTTGAGAGTGAAGAACTTTGCCATCATCGATGAACTGGAGATCGAGTTCAAGGAGGGGTTCAACGTCATCACCGGCGAGACGGGCGCCGGCAAATCGATCATCATCAACGCTGTGTCTGCGCTCATCAATGCCAGGATACCGACAGACGTTGTCAGGGGTGATGCAGACAAGGCTGAGATCATGGGCCATTACTGCCGCGAGGATGATGAGTACCTTCTGAAACGGATTATCGGAGAGCAGGGTAAGTCGAGGGCCTTCATCAATGAACAGCCGGTGACCCGCAAGAAACTTGAAAGCCTTGGAGCGGAATTGACGAGCATTTACGGCCAGGGAGAGTCCCAGGATTTGCTGAAGAAAGAGCACTACCCGGCGATACTGGACGGCCTCCTTTCGCTCGAAAAGGAACGGAGACTGCTTTCGGAAAGGGTGAGGGACTTCAAAGAGGTGACGGGAGTCCTCAACAAGAAAAGAAACGAGGTCCAGGGGCGGGAAAGGGAGATGAGTCTGCTACAGTTTCAGATAGCCGAGATAGAAAAAGAAAACGTTCAAGAGAATGAAGAGGAGATCATCAAGGAACGATTGGCTGTTCTCAAGGATGCCGAGAAGATCAGCTCTGTCCTCGACAGCGTGAGCAAGGGCCTCTATGAGGATGATGGCTCTGCCCACAGTATTCTCAAGGCAACCGTTGTAGCACTCAAACCCTTGAGTAAGGTCGAGGCCCTTGAAAAGCTGAGAGGGAGAATTGAAGCGCTCTTTTTCGAGCTGGAAGACGTAGCCGCGGAGCTAAAGAAGCACGAGAAGGCAATTGTCTACGACCCGGATCAACTTGAGACTATGGAGGATAGACTGCACACAATCCGGCGCCTCCACGAAAAGTACGGGAAAACGTATAGAGAGCTTAAGGAATACGAGCAGTGGGCCAGGAACTCACTCGCCTATCTTTCCACGCTCTCGTCGAGCCTTGAGGAACTGGAAAAGAGAAGCGTCTCATTAGAGAAAGAAGTGGCGGAACGGGCTGAGCGTCTTTCCGCGGGCAGAAAAAAGGGAGCGAAACAGATTGAAGAGGCGGTTGCCAAGGAGCTGGAACTGCTCTCCATGAAGGGCGTAAGCTTCAAGATCGTGATCTCGGAAAAAGGCACCATCGACGAGGATGGTAAGGACGATATTGAGTTCCTTCTGAGCGCAAACCCTGGTGAGCCGCTCAGGCCGTTGAGAAAGGTTGCGTCCGGGGGGGAGTTGTCCAGAGTAATGCTGGCCATCAAACGTATAGTCGGCGGGACAGTCGGGATGACCATGATATTCGACGAGATCGACGCGGGCATAGGAGGAAAAGTAGCCGAGATCGTGGGAAGCAGACTGCGTGAGCTCGCCCAAAACAGCCAGGTGATTTGTATCACCCATCTCCCGCAAATTGCAGCATTTGGCGACCATCACTTTCTTGTTGAGAAGTATCAAGGAGAGGAGTCAACGAGAACGACTATTAGAAGGCTCGCGCGGGATGAGCGGATAGTGGAAATAGCCCGCATGCTTGGCGGTGTAAAGATCACTGAGAAAGCAGTCGACCAGGCCGAGGAAATGCTTGAGAATGCTCAGAAAAGCCCGTATTAGCGACATACGAGCGGTTCACCGCCTCGTCAATGATTGCGCCGCAAAAGGGGAGATGCTTTCCCGCTCGCTTGCTGAACTCTACGACAACATGAGGGATTACATCGTGTATGAAGAGGGGGGCGAGGTACTGGGCACCTGCGCCTTGCACATATGCTGGGAAGACCTGGCAGAGATACGCTCCTTATGCGTGGCCCCCGAGTCCAGACGAAGGGGCATAGGAAAGGACCTGGTCAATGCGTGTCTGAAAGAGGCGCGAGAATTACGTATGGAACGAGTCTTCCTCCTCACCTACCAGGAGGAATTCTTCGGCAAGTTTGGTTTCCGTCTGATCGACAAATTAGAGCTGCCCCAGAAGATCTGGACGGACTGCGTCAAATGTGCCAAGTTCCCCATGTGTGATGAGATAGCGATGGTCACGAAGCTTTTGGAGTGTAATCATGATTGAGAAAGAGCATCTGATCCATAAGTTGAAGAATGCTTTCGACAGCTACGAGATCTGTTCTCTCAAGGAACGGACAAAAAAATATGAGAGCTTCGAGCGGGAGCTCTACAGTCTCGTGTTCAAGGAAGAAGAGGGGATCGCGCTTCGCGCCATTAAAGATCACCGCCTCGTCTTCTCGTACACGTTTGAGTCAGGGGAAAACGCTGCCACTGCCCTGATCGAAAACGCTGTGGCGCTGGTTCCGTTTATGGACCGGGACGATCAGGTGACATTCCCCGATAAGTACAGCGCCTATCCCGCTTTCCATGCCCATGACTCTGCCGGGCTCGAAACGCAGGACAGTCAAAAAACTTCGCTGGTACTCGCGCTGGAAGGGAGCATGCTTGACTATGACAAGAGGATCGTGCAGACACGCAACTGCGAGCTGCAAGAGGTGAACATCGAGTCGGCTATCTTTAATGCGCATGGATTGCAGGCAGAAGCGCGGAAAACAATTTACACGTTGGGCGGGCTTGCTGTTGCTGCAAACGGAGAAGAAGTCTCCTGGTACGACTGGTCGTGGAGCCATGCACTCAATGATCTGGAGGCTGCATCATTGGGCAGGCGGATCGCTGAAAAGGCAGTCTCGTTTCTTGATGGCAAGGTTTTGCAGACGGGTGCGTATGAAGGGCTGTTGACGCCAGGAGCAGCCTGCGACATACTGGCCGTGGTTGCGCCTTCCTTCCTCGGGGAGAGCCTCTATAAAGACAAGACGTGGCTCAAAGAGCGGATTGGGCAGCAATGCTTTTCGCCTCTTCTGAATATCACAGATTCAGGACTGGCAGGCATGGGCAGTTTTCCTTTTGATGGTGAAGGTGTGCCATCGCAGGAAAACACGCTGGTACGAGAGGGCTATTTTCAGCAATTTCTGTGCGACGTATATTACGGCCGCAAGCTGGGCAGACCATCCACAGGGAACGCCGTGAGACCGGGCGTCAAAGAACCGCCAAAATGCTCTCCGCGTGGATTTTACGTTGAGAAAGGACGCGAGGATGTGGCTGACGCCTTCCAGGATGGGGTGATCATCGAGGAGTTGATGGGCACTCATACTGCTAACACGATCACCGGCGATTTTTCTGTCGGGGCGCTGGGACACCTCCGCAGGAACGGACAAGAGAGCCCCTTTAAGGGCGTGATCTTCTCAGGAAACGTTTTTGAGCTGTTGAGGAACGTCAAGGCCGTGGGGAATGATCTCACGTTTTACGGCCCCTACGGCTCGCCGACGCTGTATATCACCAATCTAAAAATCAGCGGCACGTAACCACTTCGAGGCTGCCTTTCGCGCCCAACTTCGTTGCCCGTCGGCCTGTTCTGCTCGACGTACCTCAAGGTACGCCTGCGCAGCCCAGCCCTCGGAGCGCCTCGTTACGCATCAAAATTCAGCCTCGAAGTGGCGTCGCTGGCTTGAGTACCGCCCATTCTTAGCGATTGCCGATATAAACATCAAAGAAAAAAGGCAGCGCCATTGCTGACGCTGCCTCGCTCTTTCAAGAGATGATATTCTTATTTCGTAAAGGTCCTCCTTAACCCCAGGACCCCGATAAGACCAGAACCAAGAAGAACCAAGATGCCAGGTTCATATAGAGTCACAGGGTCTGTACCCGGAGGATCCCAAGAGCAAGCGGTCGACCCCCCGGTCGCAACCTGAGCATGGGTGCCATCGTTGGCGTTTCCATTGCCGCTCGATGTTTGCACGTATCCAATACGTCCGTCTCCGCCACCGCCTCCTCCCCCCATACCGTACACAAGGCCGGTGCCAAAAAGCAAAAAGGCGAGGGCAACGCATACAACTAGTGGCTTCATCCCTTCCTCCTTATACCTCACGTTCGCTAGGTGAACCTGTCTCCATGCTAGCAATTAGTATACCACATCTCTTGTGTACGCAAGCAATTGTAATTGTTAGACATAACAAAAAGCGATGCTCACAACATAACCCGTAAGTGTAAGCTTTTACGACAATGACGATGCCTCCAGTTGGCTTAAAACCCTTCTTGCATCTACGTGCAGCTCTGTTTTGCGACGGTTGTAAAAAATGTCGACGTTTCTCTCACTTCTTTACACTTTTTCTCTGACTTAGGCCGCAGGGCTAGTCCGCACATTACACCGGAAGTTTCGGTCCAATGGCATCATTTCTTCTTAAAGCCATTGAGCGCATTAATACAAAAGCAGCGGGCTTATCGCTGTGAGGCATGGTTCTTTCTATTGACGGCTTTATTTCATTTTCGTACAATTCCATGATAGGAGGTGACTCCAGATGGACAGGGATGAAGATATAAAGATCCTTCTCGCCGAGGAACAAACCTTTCTCTCCAGGGAGAGGACCATGCACTCCTACATGCAGACGGGTCTGGCCTTCAGTTCCGTCGGGCTCGTGATCATGAAGTTCCTCGTTGGCGCTCTCTACTTCTGTGCCGGTCTGTTTTTCATCATCATCGGAGCCCTCCTGATTGTGGAGGCTGGAAAAAGATACCTGCGTTTCCGGAAAGCCATAGTCAGGCTGAGAGAAAAGGAAGCAAAGCTGGGATACGACATTGGGGTAATAACGTGATGTTTGTGATGCCTCATTATGGGAGACCATCACGACAAATTCGACAAAACGATTGGGGGAGGCAACTATGGATACAATTGAGGCGTTCCAATCTCGGGCAAGTCGGAGGGCTTTTCTTCAGAAACAGGTTGATCAAAGCACGCTCGAAAAGATAGTGAACATCGCCAACAGAAGTCCGTCTTATATGAATACTCAGCCCTGGGAACTCTATGTTCTCGCGGGCGACGAGAAGGATAAACTGGCTGTAAAACTATCTTCAGATATCCTGAAAGGAGTTCCCCTGATCCCTGACATGCCATTTCCTACCACGTGGCCGCCGCCTCATGAAGAACGATTTACACGTCACCGCATGCGGCGATTCAAGGCGCTGGGGATCGACCCCGAAAAGCAGCAGGACGAAGTCATTGCTTCTTACAGGAATAACTTCAAGTTTTTCGATGCACCCTGCGTCGTGGTGTTAACCATGGATAAAAGATTGACGTCCTGGTCGGTTTTCGACTGTGGCGCTTTCGTGCACGGATTCCTGCTCGCGGCTCACGCAGAGGGCCTGGGTGCCTGTCCTCAGGCGGTGCCCACGGGTTATGCTGTTGCGATCCGGTCGCAGTTGGCTATCCCCGATCATCTGATGATCGTCATCTGTATATCGGTTGGCTACCCTGACCTGTCTTCACCCGTTAATCAATATGTTTCTCAGCGTCGCGAATTAGGAGAATTTATGCACTGGTATGGATTTCCCGGCAGGTAGTCCATTGCACAATGCAGCTTCTCTAGCAGATCCTTGCCGTAGCTATCTGTTGCTACCAGAACCGTGGGATCAGGAGATATGCGGATGAGTAAAACGAGGGAGAAAGAAATGAAAAAAGATAAACACCCACAAGCAGAAACAGGGAACCGCGTGACCCGCAGAGAATTCATGAAAACCGTTGGATTGGGGGGTGCCGCGCTTGGCCTCGCTGGCGTCGGATCCAGCGCGGGTGCTACAGGCGAGGGGAGTACGAAGGGCAAACCAGGTGCCGAAGCAACAAAGAGAAGACTTAAACTCACGATGGCTTTCTCGGACAATCCCCGTGTCCAACCGCTCAAGGAGGGTGCTGTCAGGGCGCAAAATATAGATCTTGAGGTCGTGACGTTGAATCCCAGTAAGATATTTTACCGCAATCTGCACTCCGGCCCGGAGTTCGACGTTTCCGAAATGTCCATCTCCGAAACGCTCCTCGCCAAAGAAAGGAGTGAGGCCTTTGGCAAGGGAAGGTGGGGTTGGACCCCTATTCCTGTTTTTCTGAGCAGGGGCCTCTTCTGGGCTGCCCTGTACGTCAGCACTTCGTCGGGCATAAAGCAGCTTGCGGACCTTAGGGGAAAGAGGATCGGTGTGCCTGACTACTGCATGACCGCGGCACTGTGGTTCAAGATAACCCTGAAGGATCTTTATGGCATCGAGGCGTGGGACAACATCTGGTTCAACGGACGTACGCCAGAGCTCAGCCACGGAGGAGAACTTGGTTTGAACATGAGAGGACACGGCGTGGCGAAAGGTGTCAGTCACCGTTGGCTCACCGTTGACCAGACCTTGGACGTCATGCTGGACAGGGGCGAACTGGACGCCATATTCCCGCCCAGCGCGTCGGACGGCATCACGGCAGGCAACGCCACCATCATTGACCGGTACGGCGGCACACCCATGTCCGGCAACCCGAGGATCCGAGGGCTCCTCAACGACGAAGGGAAAGCTGCTATCTACGAATTCTTCCGTAAGACAGGGTGCCATCAACCGAACCACCATGTGATCATAAAGAACAGCATACTCCGTGAACACCCCTGGGTCGCGATGGAACTTTACAAGGCCTTCCAGCAATCCAAGGAGTTGGCGTACGAGCGGGCCAGAAGGGCTCAGTCAACCTACCTGTACTTCGAGGGACACGACTGGAAGGAGCAAGCAGCTGTATTTGGAGAAGATCCATACCCGCTGGGTCTCAGAGCCATGCGAAAGACCGTTGAAAGAGCTATTCAAGGTTCCCTGGAGCAGGGGCTGATCACAAAACCAACCAAAATTGAAGATCTCTACTTTAGCACCACGCTGGATACGTAGCTCTTGATGCGCCGCTACCCGGCCAATCGCGGATCGCCGGAAGGTATACGCTTGAAGGCAAATCGGTCTCAGTGATGGTGATGATGCTTGTCATCAGCCGGCCCGCCACCCAGCTCATCAAGGGCGGCTTTCAGAGTCTCGCTGGCATCACTCATGTGTCTGTTCGCTTCGCTAATCAGCTCGGCAACGCGAGTCAGCCGATTATTCTTCGCCAGCTCAATCCACCGCGCATAGTCTTCAGCATGCCCCTCGTTATGCTCGATGAGGTGTCTCAATACGATTCCCAAACGCTGTATGTCGTCCATTAGGCAACCTCCAGTTACTTTGATTCCTTCTCGCTAAACCCTTGCCCGGACCTTTCCACTATCCCAGAATTTTATCATAGGTTTGGCTCTTTTGAGACAAATAATTATGGGATCTTTAAGCGGAGCCCCATGGATAGATCATCCGGAAATCATTTAGTGGAAATGAGAAAAAAAGGAGCTATAATAGTATGAACCCGAGGAAAGGAATTAGGACCCTCGGACAGGGAAGCGAGCACTAACATGTCATTCATTCTCGATGCGTTGAAGAAAGCCCAGCAGAGGGATCAGCAGAAAAAGGTATTGAAAATCCACACGGCCGAGCCTGCCCCTGATTCGTCCGCATGGCGCGTGAAGATGGTCTCGCCCGCCCGATATACGCGTTTCAGGCTAGAGCCAAGAGAGGATAATCCTTCGAGAAACGCTGAAGAGAAGTACACAGAAGAAACTGTCGCCGGACGCATCGATGGGTCCGACGTACCAACCGATGCGGCAGTGCCGAAGGTCCCGGGTCTTCCAAAAGGAGCCTGGATTGCGGCAATTGCCCTAACACTTCTCCTGCTGATTGAATGCGCTGTGGTCTACGACGTTAGAGCACGCATGTCGGCCATCGCAGCGGACGTCAACAAGCTGGCAAGACAGATCAGCTCAACGGAGGGCCGAACGGTGAAGACAGAGCGAGATCGCCGCAATCTCAAGGCGGAAAACGACACGCTCAGGCAGGAGTTGGAAGCGGTAAACGCCGATTTGACCAGCACCCGTAAAGCACTGCAGACGCTCAAGGTGAGGCAACAGCGCATGACTGTGAAAAAGAGGCACCCAGCTGTGACCGAACGGAGATCGCCGGTGCCGCCGCAGGCTGCTGCGCCGCCGCCCTTGTTGCATGGCGCTCCGCCCAGGGTTCAGAACCCCTCTCAGTTCGACACTGTCGAAGCTGGGTCTGTGAAAGCCTATTCTATCCGGTAACACCAATCGAATGTGTCCGGTTTGTCTCCGTACTGAATGGCAGTAATCTCGTCATAAAGCCGCTGGGAAAATGATCCTGTGTTACCATCGCTGATGGTGACCAACTCATCTCCATGTCGGACCCAGCCGACCGGAGAAATTACAGCTGCCGTGCCGGTTCCAAATACCTCGGTCAGCCTCCCCTTTTTTGCCTCGATCATGACCTCGTCAATAGAAATTCTTCGCTCGTTCACTTGTATACCCCAGGCACGGGCTAATTCCATCACCGTCTCCCTGGTTATACCTCCCAGGATGGAGCCTTCGAGAGGAGGCGTCACCAGCCCTTTATCGATCACAAAAAAAATGTTCATGGTGCCCACTTCTTCCACATAGCGATGCTCAAAACCATCGAGCCACAGCACCTGTGTAAACCCTTTCTTGTAGGCTTCTTCAGCGGGTAGAAGAGAAGCCGCGTAGTTGGCCGGTGTTTTCGCAGCACCCACTCCCCCTTTCACTGCCCGCGCATATTCGCCGGATGTGATCAGCTTGACCGGATTCATGCCTTCCTTGTAATAAGCGCCGACCGGTGAGGTGATGATCATGAAAAGGTAGGTACTGGACACGTGCACGCCAAGGAAGTTATCCGTGGCAAAAACGAATGGCCGAATGTACAAGGCGTAACCCCGCTTTTTCGGAACCCAACCCCGATCGAGCGTGATGAGCTGCTTCATTGCCTCTATAAAAGATTCCCAGTCTAATGGCGGTATACACAACCGCTGACATGACCGGTTAAATCGTGCATGATAACGTTGCGGACGAAACAGACTTATCGCTCCATCCTGCCTGTAGAATGCTTTAAGGCCTTCAAAGACTGCCTGGCCGTAATGCAAGGTGCAAAGGCTCGGGGAAATCTCGATGTTCCCGAAAGGAACGATGCGTGGCGACTTCCAAAGGCCGTCTGCGTACTGAAGCATAAACATGTGATCGGAAAAGATCTCACCGAAACCAAGGCCATCGAGATCAACTTCCTCCAGTTTGCTGTGTGAAGTCTGCGAAATCCGAATTTCCACCTCATCCTCCTGAATAATAAACAGAGATAGCTTAGAATAAGTCGGGTTGCATTTCAAGATCGCTGAAGGGCCGACAGGCGAGGTGTACAGAGCTCGCCCGCGTCTGATTTGATGCTATCGAGCTTCCCATCGCAGAACGTGACAAGCGCCGTGGCGTAACGGGTCCCGTCATAAGGAGGTATCGATGCCCACTACCCTTCTCATGGTTTGCTCATGGTGCGTAATGAAATGTCAGTTCTTTTCGACTACGAGCATGTCCGGAAGGTTGCGATATTTTTCTGCATAATCGATTCCATAGCCCACGATAAAGCCATCTTCAAGAGTAAGACCCACATAGTCACACGGAATATCAACTTTTCTTCTTGCCTTCTTGTCCACGAGGCAGACTATCTTTAGCGTTTTCGGGTTCCTGGCCTGCAACGCGTTACATATCCATTTGAGAGTCAGGCCTGAATCGACGATGTCTTCCAGGATCAACACGTTCTTGCCGCTGATATCCATTTCTATGTCCTTGGTGATGGTCACTTCGCCTTTGGAAGACATACCCGAGCCATAGGACGAAACGCGCATGAACTCTATCATCGCAGGGATTTCTAGTTCCCTGACCAGGTCTGCCGTAAACATGAAGGAGCCCTTTAAGACGCAGACGCAGACTACTTCCTCACCGCTATAATCACGAGAGATCTCAGCGGCAAGCCTCTTAACAGCCTCCCTGATCTCCTCTCTGGAAAAAAGAGGTTTCAACGTATCAGTCATACTTAGAGGGCGTATTTCAATACCACAATTTCCGGCTCTTTTGGCAAACTCTCTTTTGTCACCTTCAGTTCTGTCCCGTCCATCATCTTCACGCCTTTCTTGCCCCTGGTAAACTCGTCGAGCGTCGCAATGGGAAACGCACACTTCTCTGTCTTATAGTGCATGGGTATGGTCAGCCTAGGTTTGATCGCGTTCATTATGTCCGTAGCTTCCTTAGCGTCTATAGTATAGAAGCCGCCAACCGGCAGGAGGAGCAGATCAATGGAACCCATCTTTTCGAGAATATCGGAGCTGAGATGGTGGCCGAGATCGCCGAGATGGGCCAGCTTCAAGCCATCAGCCTCGATGACAAAGATCAGGTTTTTGCCTCTCTCCTTACCTTGTGAAGGATCATGGAAACAGGGTATTGCCTTCACCTTTACCCCCGAAACATCATGGGAGCCTTCCTTTTCGATCCTGGCAAACTTTCCCTTGATGTCCTTGATATAGCTGTGATCCCCGTGTTCGTGGCTTGTGAGCACGAGATCAGCCTCGTCGACAATTTTTCCATACGTCAACCCGCCGTTTCCAAAACCAGACTCGTAAGGATCGACAATAATCCGCAAGCCCTTATCCGTTGTCAGTTTAAATGCTGAATGACCATACCACTTCAATTGCATTGTGCCTGCCTCCTCAAGTATCTTTTTTGACGGAAGGCTTGAGAGGGCCTCCATAAGCTCCCGTCGCTAGGCCTTTTTCCCTGGTATCTCAACAGATTGGACAGAAACTAGTATAGCATAAATTATTCCCGCTACCACGGGGTACCCTCCTGCGGGTGTTCGCATCATCTCGCATCATCGCTTCCACTTCCTTGAGACTACGCAGCGTTATATTTTTCGAGGAGGACCTGAAGTTCGGTGTAGGTAATAGGTCTCAATTTCGCGCCCTTTCCTGGCCTTAGCAAGTGTTCCGTCAGTATCTTGTAGCTGTCGTAGTCAAAAACATAGTCAGCCGGCAGAAATCTTTCTGCCCCCGTGCCATCGAACTTGAATGAGCCCACCATGCACCATTGGTCAACCAAGAAGGCTTCCCCTTCAGTAGAACCATTTTTTTCTTCGATGAGAATCGGGCCTGAAAACGGCCATGCTCTTATTCCGCTTGCTGCAAAGGCTCTCATGAACCTTTCGTTGTATGAATGTGCTGACTCCTTACCGGCACAGGCTCCGTGACATTTGCCGAGCTCAACATAAGAACAGCTTCCCTTGCCTTTCTCCAGCCCCATAATCTTGGGGCAGAGCTCGTGCTCGCCGGCTGTAGACCAGAGAAATTCTTTCGCTTTTTTTGCTGTGCGGAAAATCCCCAGGATGTAACACAAATCAGAAGGAGAGAGCCTCCCAAGCAATTCGACTTCAACGCTGAGATAGTTTTCTTTCGTAAGAACTTTTTTTATCATTACCAATTTTCTTCTGGAGAGAGACCTACGGTTGTACGCGGGGTATAGCTCTTTTATGGTATGGGATTCGAGCAGGAGTGCGCCCAATTCCCCTGAGGTCCTGATTGCCTTAATGTCTCTCACCTGCTGGCACAATGCCATCTCTTTACCCGATCCGCAATCGCCGGAGAAATGTGAAAGGACTCGACTGCGGATATTGACGCTCTTGCCCACGTAGAGCGGCCTGCCATCTTCACCGTAGAACACATATACGCCGGGGCAATCGGGCAGAGAGTTTACCGTTGACTGTTCAATCTGGGGAGGAAGGGTCGTGGTCTTGAGCAACTCCCGTATAGCAGTCATCAGGCGGGAAGCATCCACACGCTCTTTGAGAAGGTAGAGAAATTCCCACAGAACCTGTGCGTCATCCAGCGCCCTGTGCCTATTCTGACAGGATATCCCAAACCTTCGGATGATACTGTCAAGACCGTGTCTTCGCTCGTGGGGAAAGAGTTTACGCGATAAGCGAGCCGTGCAGAGACACTTCGCCGAGAAATCGATCCCCTCTCGTCCGAACTCGTTTCTCAAGAACCCGTAGTCGAACCGGGCATTATGAGCGACGAACACGCAGCCTTCGAGAAGCTGAATGAGCTCCTCCTTGATATCGCTGAAGGTTGGGGCACCTGAGAGGTCCTTGTTAGTAATACCGGTCAGGCTTTCAATGTGATAAGGGATGCCTCTCTCCGGGTCCACGAGTGTCGAAAATTTGTCTACGACGGTCCCTCCCTTTACCTTCAGCACCCCGACCTCTATGATGCGATCATAACCGGGGCTCGTCCCCGTAGTCTCAACGTCAACTATGGCTAAGTCTAAACTGTCCATCGGCGTACTATTATACGGGGCGTCCGCGAGAATGTCCAATCGAACGAAGAGTGGTGAGCAGAGAATACTGAGCAGTGAGCAGTGAACAGACAGCTACACGCCGTCGGGAGGATCTCTTCTTTTGCTGTTAACTGTTAACTGATGACTGATCACTGCTCACTTTGTGCGGCCTTTCAGATCCAGACTACCCAGGCATCCTGGATGTTCTTCATTAACCAGTCACCGCCGGCCAGCTCCACATAGTTGATCTTATCGCTTCCGGTAGACCCGAAGTACTCGGCACAAGGAGGGCAACAACCAAACCATCCGCCCTTGTCTTTGATCTTCTTCATGATCTGGGCAGCAGTACCGAAGTTCTTGTAAATGGGAGAATCGATTATCTCAACCCGTTTCTTGTTCGCGAGATCAGCACCGCCGAGGGTCATCCAGACGTGGACCTTTCCCCAGCCCTTGTCCGCAACGGTTTGCGCCATCAGAAGACCAAATATGGCCCGGTTGGGGTCATCTCCGCCGTGGGTAACAACAATCACATACTTGCCCCCTTTTTCCGTCTGGGCCATGGCTGGGTTTCCTATCAGAGAACCCATACCGGCAATTCCAAGTCCTGCTCCAAGCATCTTGAGAAAATCGCGTTTGCTGGCACCCTCTTCCTCTTCCCCGGTCCTGACTTTTTCGTTCTCCTCCATGTTCTTTTCCTCCTTTCAATAAGTTATGATTCCATCAATAGCAGGCAACCACGATTATACATGACTGATTTGCCTGATACCAATAGAAAAATGTCATGCAATTTAACGAAATAATGCCCTAATACTATTACCTGTACCGGCTTGTCAGGTTTCCGCCTACGCGGGACGGATGGCACCCTCCCGGTCTCCGGTTGACCTGTCCCATGGGTTCTTTCCTCCACTAAAAATTTTTTTCACTCGGCTTGGCCTCATAGAGTAAGGTAGACACTACCCAGCGCATTGCACAAGGCGACAACCATCGAAGTATGGCACAATTCTTCCTATAGGGTGAGTCAGGTTTGTGATCCGAGTGAAATCTGTCTTATGATAAACTCTCTCAGAAGAGGTGTATCCCGCATGACGGCCAAGGTCAAAGAACCACTTGTGCCCGTGGAGAGGTTTGACACCATCCGCCACAGGATAGTCTCCCTTTTGTCGGCCCATCCCGGTACGGCTCGACACTTATCAGCAGAACTGAGGATACCGGAAAAAGAGATTTACGATCACCTTGAACACATCAGGAAGACTATGCATACGGGAACTTATCGCCTCATAGTGCAGCCGGCCACCTGTGAAAAGTGTGGTTTTACCTTCCGAAAGCGAGAAAGACTTAAAGGACCAGGTAAATGTCCCATATGCCGCAGTGAATCGATCGCCGATCCGCTCTTCACCGTGGTGGAGGCGAAACTACTATGAGCGCACATCGAGAATCATTGGACCCTTGCGAGTATGTAAATCCGAGCACTCCCGACAAGGACACCAAGCAAAAGAAAATCCTGAGAGATGAGGAGAAGTCTAGCGAACAGCTGATTGAAGAGCTTCTTGAACTGCGTCAAAGAATTGCCGAACTGGAGGATGCCCAGGAAAAAAAGCTGCGTTTCGTACAGGGTGAGATCAATTTTGCCAAAGGACTTCCTAAACGATTGACCCACGTTAAGACATTGACGGGCTTGCTGCCTATCTGCACTTCGTGCAAAAAAATTCGTGACGATCAGGGATACTGGACCCAGTTGGAAATCTATATCAGGGAGCGCACCGAAGCCGAATTCACGCATGGCCTGTGCCCCGAGTGTGTAAAAAAATTCTATCCTGTCGACATACTGACAAGGAAGAGCGACGATTCGCGCTCCGGGCAAGCGATTGACGATCCGACTTGTATTCGGCCGGAGACCGAGGCGCTCAAGCCATGACGAACGGAGGCGTACTAGAAGTACGTCGGAGTGAGGCGGGGCGCAGGCAACGAAGGTATACGACTGAAGACAAGTCGGCTCACGTCAGTCGTAGACTCACCCGGCTCAACTTCTCCGGCAGCTGTTCAACCTCGCATCCAAGCTTCCTGCAGACGCTCAGCATCCTCGTATTGTCCGACTGTACCAAAGCGTAAACCTCTTCAAGCCCTTTCTCCTGTCCTATGCCGATCATCATGTCAACAAGCTTGTACCCCAGCCCCTTGCCATGGAAATCGTCATGCACGACCACCGCAAATTCACCCTTCTTGCCATCGGGTTCGATAAACAATCGCCCTATACCGATGATCCTTTTCTTTTCGCCTTCGCGCAATTCCGTAACGATTGCCATCTCCCGGTCGTAATCTATGTTGCAAAAGCGTACGTGCATGTCGTGGGTGATATCCTTTATCGCCTGGAAGAACCTCTCCCGTAAAGTTTTCTCTGAGAGAGTGGAAAGCATTTCATGTTCCATGGGTTCATCTTCGGGCTTTATGGGCCTTAAAAGTACCTCGGTCCCGTCTGTCATGCGCCAGTTCATGATGTATTTCGTGGGATATGGAGTGATAATGAGATGCGGATAGGCCGAGACATAGTCGATACAGTTCTTATCGATGACGATCCGTGCATCGAGCGCATACGCTGTTCCTTCCGTCACCGCGATCGGATTTATATCGACTTCTGCTATCTCCGGAAAATCTATGATAAGGTTGGAGAAGCTCACGATTATCTGCTCAAGCTTCTTCAGGTCAGCGGGCTTCTTGCCCCGATATCCCTTGAGCAGGCGGTAAGCTTTTGTTTCCTCCATGAGCCTGCGGGCCAGGGTCTGATTGAGAGGTGGCAGGGCCACAGCGAAGTCCTGGAAGATCTGAACACTGGTGCCGCCCATACCAAACAGGATAACCGACCCGAAATCCTGGTCTTTCTTCGCCCCGAGGATGACTTCGTAGTCTATTCTCTCAATCATCTTCTGGATAGTGACGCCGATTATTTTTGCTTCAGGGCAACTCTCCGCAACCCGTTTCAACATCCTTTCATATTCAGCTCTAAGCTCTTCTTCAGAGGTTATTCCCGTTATCACCCCTCCCACGTCGCTCTTGTACGTGATGTCTGGTGAAGCTACCTTGAGTACTAATGGATACCCTAAACTCCTCGCCATCGTCACGGCCTGCTCGGGCGATTGGGCCACGTACGTCCTGGTGGTGGGGATACCGTAATTGACAAGGAACCGTTTTGATTCCTCCTCGGTCAGGACGATCCTGCCGGTTCCCGCAATCCTGCGGATCAGTGTCTTCAGGTTATTCTTGGGAGGGGACTGATCAACGGAAAGGTCAGATGGGGTCTCATGCATGGCTTCCAGGTTCCGCTCGTAGCTGTACATGTAAAAATAGGTCCTGACCGCCTCTTCCGGCGTAGCATAGGTGGGGACATTGTTTTGAAGGAAAATCCTTCGTGCCTCCTGGACGCCTCCTCCTCCAACCCATGTTGTCACTATCGGCTTCCAGGCCTCGCGGGCGACCCTTACAATGGCCTGAGCAAGTTCGTCCGGCTTAGCCGCACCCTGAGCGGTAAAAATCACGAGAATCCCGTCCACACCAGGGTCTGCAAGACACATCTTGACAACGCGCACATACCGTTCGACATCTGCGTCCCTCAAAAGGTCAATGGGATTCCCCGGCTTCCAGAACGGAGGCAAGCTGGTCTTGAATTTGTTCTCACTCTCCTCCGAGCATGTGGCCAGTCTCCCTCCTATTTCATTCAACGCATTGGTTGCCATGACCCCAACACCGGCCGCATTGGTTATGATCATGAGTCTCGGCCCTTTGGGCATGTGGCGCGCAACGAGGACTCCAGCAGCGTTGAAGAGGTCAGCGGCGGATTTGACCCTGACTACGCCGACCCTTTTGAAAACTGCGTCGTAGATTCTCTCATGCGTCGCCATCTGTCCTGTGTGCGACAGTGCTTGGGTCGTGTTGCCATCGGACCGCGGCGGTTTAAGAACGACAATCGGCTTGTTGCGGGCGAAGCCTCTTGCTGCACTGACGAATTTCTTGACATCGCCTATCTCCTCCTCGATGTACAGCATGATGCTGCGCGTATAGGGATCGTAACCCAGGAAATCGATAAGGTCACCAAAGTCAATGTCGATCATGGAACCAAGCGAAGCAAACATGCTGAAGCCTATCTGCACGTCCATGCCCCAGTCGAGCAAGGCTCTGCCGAAGGCACCACTCTGAGATATGAAAGCTATATTGCCTTTATCGGGACTCGCTTTTAAAGGCGTGGCATTTAAGCCGACGTGCGGCCGCACCAAGCCCAGACTGTTGGGCCCGAGGATGCGCAAGCCATGTCGCTTACCGATCTCTGTGACCTCTTTTTCGAGCTGTTCTCCTTCCGGTCCCGACTCTCGGAATCCTCCCGAAACGATCAGTACACCACCTACCCCTATCTTTCCACACTCCTCTAGCACAGCCGGAACTGTGCGCGCCGGAGAGACAATCACGGCAAGATCTATGGACCTCGGTACTGATGCTACATCAGGAAAGCACTCGAGGTTGAGGACAGTCTTTCTTTCAGGGTTAACGGGATAGATCAGTCTTTCCCTTCCATTGGCCACCATCAGATTTTCGAGCAGGTTCCT